>Ga0181594_10000438_pt1 | contig 38119 bp, 68 predicted proteins | sample 071ome_18_FD_145603 | JGI IMG/M metagenome (GOLD analysis project Ga0181594, IMG submission 145603) | Coastal salt marsh microbial communities from the Groves Creek Marsh, Skidaway Island, Georgia - 071413BT metaG (spades assembly) | ecosystem: Environmental > Aquatic > Marine > Intertidal zone...
CCCATCATTGCTTTGCTGCCGTAGCTCAATTGGTAGAGCTGTATATTTGTAATGTACCGGTTGTAGGTTCAAGTCCTATCGGCAGCTCCATTATTTTTCTTACGTTTACGTCAAAGCGACCGTGGTGGAATCTCGGTATACACAACAGACTTAAACTCTGTCAGCTCAGAGCTATGCGGGTTCGAGTCCCGCCGGTCGCACTGAAAGAAAAGATTGAAAATAATACGGTTTTTTATTTTCGAACCTATAACCCTATAATTAGGCTTAGGAGGTTCGAATATGAGCTTTGTTGACATTGAAGAATACATGAAAAAAGATCGGGATGAAAGAAGAAGTCATCTAGATCTAGAAGAACCCTGTATAGAAATAGGCGGGGACTCAAGACAGTTTAGAAGTCATCTTGCTTTCCACCTTGGCACGACTATACCGAAAGGCATGAGAGTACACTTATGTCATGCCTGCAATAATGACAGGTGTGCAAATCCAAAACACCATTACTGGGGAAGCCCTAGGGATAACGTTGTTGACCAGTTTGAGCGTGGTACGCGTATAGATATCTGGGACGCTATGGTTAAGAAGCATGGTAGCGAAAAGGCGTCTGCAATACGACGTGAATCTGCTAGAAAAGGTGGTCTCGCTGGCGGAGGACACAGTAAGCTTTCAAAAGCAGAAATTGCACGCCGGCGGAAAATAATCATTGAATGTCAACCGCAGCGTTATGGCTGGGTTTCTAGAGCATCCAAGGCTTTGGGTGTTTCCCACACTCACGTCCGTCGTTTGGTTGAAGAAGAAATGAGTGACTTAAAAACTTACAAAAGATCAAAAAGTTGTGTAAACTAGTTTCAGTTATGGTATAATGGCTTTTGTGAGGATGATGATATCCTTACGGTCTTTGAAAATTGAATCAGTTCAATATGCGCCCTTAGCTCAGCTGGATAGAGCATCGGTCTTTAAGCAATAGGAGCTTCATGTTGGAAACAATATGTTGCGTACACTCTCAAATTCGGGGAACTCTTAACAGGTAACGCTGATGACAATCCCGAGCCAAGCCTCGAACGAGGAAGGTGTAGAGACTAAACGGGAGTGGCCTAAGTTCCATATGGAATATGGTTGAGAGATAGTCCAGCCCACAAACGCTTAGGTGGTAGCGAAAGCTATAGTTGGGAAGCTAAACCGAGGGTCAGAGGTTCGAATCCTCTAGGGCGTGCCAATTATTTTTACCAGGGTCGAGCGCTTTCCAAGCCTCGGCCACACCTGTCCTCATAGTGAAGTGGTTATCACGCCGCCCTTTCAAGGCGGAATCACGGGTTCAATCCCCGTTGAGGATACTCTGCAAGCGCGCTAACACCGCACTTGTTTGTGGGGGACACGGACGATCTGCCAGCATTCAAGATCACCGGGCACTTTCGAGTGGCATGCCGGTTGCGGTGTTGGAGTCGTTGCGGAAGCGGGGTCGAAGTACTGACCGTTTAGGCCGTGTCTGGTTGAGGAAGTTGGGAACCTCAATGCTTTTCATTGGTCAACTGCGAGGTAAGGCTCTGGTTGGCCCGTGAGTCTGGCTGCGACTTTTTATTTGTGCAGCCCGCGGCCGAGCGTGATAGCATGCTCGAGGCTCTCTCGGATTGGGGCCTCGAGCTTAGCCGGCTGCAACCGGTGAAATTATGTTGAAGCCATTTGAGGGCTAAGGTGAAATTCTTTGCAGGGAAAAGTAACCACTTTCACCGGTAATCTCTGGCAGGGGACGAAGCATAACTGGTAAATGCACTGTTCTTATAAAGCAGAGATAGTGGGTTCAAGCCCCACCGTCCCTACCAATTGTCTCTAAACTAACCGAAAAGTTGTCAAAAAGGCTAATTTTGTTTCTCGCAGAAATTTTGCAACTCGCTTAGATTTGTGCTAGCTACAAAATTTTGAATACTTAAAATTGGCAAATTCTGGTTAGCAGCCTGATGTTTTTATAGGCAAAGCACAGACAGAATTGTGCTTTGGTATTTGAACCGGGTTGTGGTATGGAAACTCCAGAAAATAGTCCTGCATTTGTGGATGCGCTAAAAAAAGCTATAGCGCAGACGTCAAAGGACAAGTTGCACGAACTGCCTTTAGGCGTTCTCGTCTTGGAGAGAGACGGCAAGATGGCTTCGTTTCACGTTCAAGAAGCTTTGACTGAAGACGGAGATTTAGGCTCTGCTCTGATGGCACTAGACTTTATCCTCTATTCTTTTGACAGAGAAGACTGGATGATTGAGTTCGTCCAGGACTTGGACAGAAATTTCGACAGACACATGCGCAAAAAGCGTCGCGAAACATTCAAGGTCATTGAAGGCGGCAAGTCAGAAGACGATGCAGAGCCGCCAGAAGATCCTGAAACAAAGGCAAACGAGGAGGCAGAGTGAAACTATGGCAATGCAATTGAATGTTGACAGAATCGTTTATATCACTCCTAAGGGCCAAAGATACGAGGGATCAGCTACCATGAGGCAGTGGATTCACTGGCGTCGAATCAAAGTTGGTCAAAAGATCACGATGGACACGCCAGACGGTCCACAGTCAATCATAATTGGCGATGCAGCAGTTCACAGCCAGCCGGCAGGCGACATGGCCATTGGGTGGGACGACTACCCACTCATCGATGCCAGAATCACAGAAGTGCAAGAGCTTTGCTGAGATAACATTTAGAAGTGAGTGATATCGGCAAGTCGGCACTAGCCAGTCCAGTCATAGACAGTGCAGAAGCGCAAGCAGCTTTGTTGTATGCAGCTGAGACCGAAGCTATAAACCCACATCAGATATCGATCGATCGCCTTGCAGTTCGCCAACAGCACGAGCTCTACACAGCCGAAAATCATGAAGTCTGGCATGCTATCGTGCAAAAGCGCATGGCCCACTTGGAAGGCGAAGGTGCCGGCTCTAGAGTGTTCTTGGAAGGCGCTCGAGCAGTTGCTTTGACTGCTGACGAAGTGCCGTGCTTGTCAGACGTCAACGAGCGCCTTCAGAGCGTCACAGGCTGGACTTCTTTCGGCGTGCCAGGCTACCTGCCGGCCAAAGCATTCTTTGCTTGTTTGGCGCAGCGGCAATTTCCTACGACTATCACGGTGCGACCGAAGAGTTCGATGAACTATCTGCCAGAGCCTGATATCATCCACGATGTGTTTGGCCACGTGCCGCTGCACGCCGATCCTTCGTTCTCTGATTTCCTGCAGACGTGGGGCCAAGCTGCACTAAATACCGACGATCCGATCCACACAGAGCGTCTGTCTAGACTGTTCTGGTTTACTGTGGAATTCGGCTTGATTCGTGAGGAAGGCCGGCTCAAGCTCTACGGCTCTGGCCTCATCTCTTCAGAGGGCGAAGGCCGCTATGCCCTTGAGTCCTCAGACGTCGACAGGCGTCCTTTTGATCTAGAAATGGTGTGCAACACATCTTTCGAAATTAATCGCTACCAGCCCATTCTGTACGTGCTGGATTCTTTCGAGCAGCTACGAGATGCCATGCACGAGTATGCCGATCAAATTCCGGCTGCTCGATAACGAAGCATCGCTGCCAACAATTCCCCATTTTTCTTTCACAAATCATCTAAAATAGTAATAATAGGCGGGTGTTTATGAAGAGTTTGTTAGTTGTTTTGGCTGTCGCGTTTTCACTCGGGTGTGAAGTTCAGTCTGGTTCTTATCCGAGTGAGTCCGTCTACGTGAAAAGCGCCGGTGCCAGCTCTGCACTGTGCGAGTATAATTTCTACAATCGTGGACCCCTGTATTACAATGAGTGCGTTTCTTACAGTGCTAACGGAGACTGTGGTTGTTATAGAGTCGTAGATCTCAGCGTGACTACACACGAATGCTTTGTCGACTATTGTTTCTACTGGGACACTTGTCAGTGGGAAGTTTACGATAGCATATGCTACTGATTTGCCTTGTAGGCCTTGTAGTTGCATAATTTTTAATATGCTAAAGATTATAAGGTTTCTATCGCTTCCCTTCTTGGCCTTTGCCGGTCTGCAAGTTCTTACGACAAAAACTAAGGAAAGAATGGCCAATAGAGGGCGACAAAAGAAAAATTCTAAAACAAACGCCTAGGCGTTTCTACATTGTAAATGAAAACTTGTAAGAGGATCTAGGCTGATGTTTAAACTTTTTGACAGCACTTTTGACAAAGCGCTCAGGCCGTTTGTGCTTTGGTGCGTTTATCTGGCTACGCTAACTGGAGTTATAGAGTTGGCTCGACGGCACCAAATTCTAGATTACATTTATTCGGTAGACAACACTAAGCTCACAGTTGTCATCGGCCTAATTTTTGTCTGGAAGTTGTTTGAATTTGGATGGAATGTCTACCTGCTGGCAGATGATGCCAAAATCGGCGAAAGGCTAAACCAAATAAAATCTTCTTCTGATTCAGGCTGGCTGTGGAGCGATCTCGTTGTTTCCATCGGCATGGTGGGCACAGTGATAGGCTTCATTGCCATGTTGGCCAGTTTTGAAAACATAGATTTCTCTAACACGTCTAGCGTCCAAGAGATGATAACAAGGCTGAGCTATGGCATGTCTACTGCACTAACAACAACGCTGGTGGGTCTCATTGCCAGCGTTTTCATGAAAGTCCAGTACTTTAAACTAGACGAACTGATCAAGAGCAATGAAGAGAAACTTTCACTCTAATCTGGCGTTCACAGATCTGCTGTTCAATACGCTGCTCTGTTTTGTCGTCTTTTTCACGATAGCAGTGATCCAGATGAAGAAGACCGATTCGGTCACAAACATCAATTTTGATGGCTACATCTTGATTATTGTGGACTGGCCTTCTAACTTTCAAGACGATGTCGATCTCTACGTGGAAGATCCCAATTCGGAGATCATATTTTTCAACGGCAAGTCGAACAAAGTCATGCACTTGGATCGTGATGACCAAGGCAGAGTTGGAGACGTATCTCCAGAAAATAGGGAGATTGCAACGATAAGAGCGCCAATCAAGGGTGAATACATTGTCAACGTCCACCTCTATTCAAAGTGGGAAGATTTGCCTGTGCCTGTGAGTGTAAAGATTTACAATCTCAAAAGCAAGACGGTCCTGTTGGAAAGGAACCTGATGCTAGAAGCACACGGAAACGAAAAGACTGTGTGCAGATTCACGCTGGACGAAAAAGGCAAAGTTTTAGAGATCAACGATCTACCAAAACCAATGGTCAAAAGACTGATGCAAAGGGATTTCTGATGAAATTTGTTATTCTCTGCCTTATCATATCCACAATTTTATCTTTGATTCTGGCAAGGCACAACGGTATTTCTAGCGGATCAAAGATAGTTGCAGTGACGTTCTTTGTTTTGTTTAGCTTATCTTCGTACGACTCGCTGAGGAAAGTGAGCGGTTATCCTTCGGTTTCTGAATTGCCGCTCGAGGCAGAGATCGTTTGGGGCCGAGTGGTTGAAGCAGAGGAAAAGTACATAGAGGTCTGGGTCTTGTTCGAGAGATCTTATGAAGACAAGATCTTTTCTTTTTACCACAAGGAAAATCCTATTTCTAGAGTTTACAGAATGAAATACACCAAGAAACGCCACAGAGCAATGCTGCAAATTCTAGAAGCCATCAAGAACGGCGAGAAGCAAGGGATAAAAAGAAAAGTAGGCAAGTCTGCGTTGGATTCTTTCGAGCAGTCTGTCAAGAGATACAACATAGAATCCAAAAGAATGATGGTAAAGAAGAAAAAGAGCTTTTGAATAATTTGAATTTGTTGGTTACATTATGAATATCGAAACGAGGATTGCATAGGATGAATAACAATACAGATACCCAAGGTCAAACAGAAGCTTGGGAAGACATCATGGATGAGCTTGGCGAGCATGACAGTGTGACTCGAGTAGAAATTGGCAGTGAGCTGAGTGCCTATGATATGAACACTCAAGAAAATATGCAGCTTGCGATTCAAAAGTTGAAAGAGCTAGGCGTAAAAGTAAAATAGCTAGCTTAGATCGATTAGAGCTTGATATGTATTTTATCAATAAGGGCCGGTAAGCTAACTGGGAAACTGTCGGATTTGCATTCCGATCTTGGGAGTTCAAGTCTCCCCGGTCCACCAAAAGTTTTGATTATTTGAGCTCTGAGATCGAAATATATCTCAGAGCTTTTTTATTATTGGCTCTATGGGCTATTTACTAATGTCAAGATTGCATAAAAATTATTCAGTCTTTGTTGTGTTGGTTGAGTTTAAATGACAGCGAATAGAGTTACAGAGCCCTCAGGTTCTCAAGGAGAGATCCAATTTGGGCTTGACGGCAACTTTGATGCCGATCCAGATTTCGTGTTCCGCCAAGCGACAAAACGCTTAGGGCTCGGCACGAGTGATCCCCTGTATCGACTCCACCTCGTGGGCGATTCGATGTTGGGCGATGCGACAATGTCGTCTCTTGTCTCTTCCGGCACTTCCATTTTCAACATGGGCCTGAGCGGTTCGCTGACCAGGTTGCACGACGGTTCTCCTTACCTTATTGCAGGCGAGGGCGTCAACATTTCAACAGGCTCAAACGGTGCAATTACAATATCTGCTACAGTTACCGGCTCATCTGGTCAGGTGACGCAGAATGTGCAACAGATTATTCAGCAATCTGTTCAGCTTTCCAAATTCCAGATGACCATGCCGCAAAGTGCAGACGCGCAGTCTTTAGTGACAGTTAGCGGAGCACAGTTTGACAGTACGTCCCACAAGCCGGAAAACACAGAAATCTTTGTCAACGGCCAGCTGCTGATTTCTGGTACACCTGATGACGTTACTAGCGGCACAGCAGACTATCGATTGGCTTCTAATAACCAACTTGCTTTTGCTTTTGGCTTGTTGCAAGGCGATGCAATCGTTGTCAAGTACTTGACCGATACCGCCAGTGTCAAGCGCAAGTTCCGAATCATTGTGCCGTCTAATGTGCCGGCTCAAAATACATTTACACTGAATAATGAAGTTGATTTCACGCGCACTAAATTCTTGCAGGAAAATACTGATATTTATCTAAACGGTGAGATCATGCTGTCTGGTTCTCTAACTGAGATTCAGTCTGGCAGTGCAGATTACAAGTTAGAATCTTCTGGCTCTCTGCAGTTCTCCGGTGATATTTATGCTGGAGACACGATCACTGTGATCTGTACATACGTGAGATAGATAAGGCAAGAAATTTACATAGGTGTCACTAGTGAAATCGACAGAATATACAACATCAGACCTGGCAACAGCAGCATACTTGCTGATGAAAGGCAAACAATTGCTCAGTGCTTCCCGGCACCAGAGTGGCAAGTTTAACTTTGTTTTTGCGGACGACGACGGAAAGTGTCCGCAGATGGCGATAGAATTTCTAGGCACTGAATTCTGTACTTACGACTCACATCTCAGAAATCTGAAAAAGTTAGTTAGTACGTTTTAGCGTTCCTAGGAGTTTACAATGTCATTCAAAACACAACTGCGATATGAGCAGATTACTGGCTCATTGCCTAACGATGCTCTGAATGCAACAGCAGCATCATCGATAAACCCGACCGACTTCGGTGACACTCTCGACCACTTGGCATCGGCGCTTCGCCGTCTGCATGGTGGGTCTTCTTTCTCCGGACAAGACGAAGGCATCTTCTCGGTCAACATGCAAGTCACCGGTACGCTCGGCACGACTGGCTTGGCTATTTTTGACAATGGCTTGACAGTCAATACAGCTGCAGCTGACTTCAACGCCGGTGTGACAGCAAACGAGATCAAGATCGATGGTGATACTGCGAATCGTTTGTACATTGTAGGCGATAGCGGCGAGCTCAAAGACGAAGCCAACCTAACCTTCGACGGTTCAGAGTTGCTTGTCACAGGTGCTCTCGAGACGACTGGCAATGCCAACATCGGTGGCAACTTGTTGGTAGTTGGTGACCTAACTGTGCAAGGTAGCACAACTGCTCTTGATACTACCAACTTGCTTGTTGAAGACAATGTTGTCATCATTGGTTCGGGCATCAACAATACTGTCAATGCAAACGGTGGTATCGCAATTGCTTCAGGTTCTTCAGGCGGCGATTCGCTGGTCTTTGGTAGAGTTGATAACGATACGCTTGGTGTTGGTATTAAAGACGTAGAAGACGGTGAGGTTACATCCCTTGCAGACATGACCCTGACGAAGTTCCGAGCCTCAGAGTTCCAAATCGGAGCTGACAATGGCATGCTCACATCGCCAGGTGCAAATCAATTGCAAGTTTCTGGCAGCGACATCAGCTTCTTGACTGCTGATTCAGATGCAATGACTGCGGGATACCTGAAGTTGGCCAACGACGGAGAGATTGCCAGTTTCAAGACTGTTTTTGGTGATGATACTTCAATTGTTGCTGCTATCAACCAAGCAGCGAATGCATCTTCCTCTAAACACATCGCGGTTATGAGTTCAGTTGTTGATGCCGGCACGGCAGTAACGATCTCTGGCTTGGCACACGATGGCGGTTCCGGCGGGCCAAAAACTGTTGACGTTTTCCTAAACGGTCAGCTTATGACGTCTGGTTCTGCGGCAGCCAACAACCCAGCTGGCGACGACTATTACATCCACGCAGGTAGCTCAGCTGCACCTTTTGATGTCACGCCGACATCGGGCCAGATCGTCTTCACGTTTGGCCTGCATCCAAACGATGTCGTTACAGTTTTCGACAAAGTTTAAAATAAAAAAGTTAAAAAAACTTAGGACGTTTTCGAAAGCAACGTATATTTACTGGACGTTGCTTTCGTTAACAGTTCCATCTTCATAATGTTTTGTTGGCCGTTATTTTGCGTACGGTAGACTGTTGTTCCTGAGCCAAGGTGGCGACGGAATAATAACTGATATGACAAAAAAACATTATGGAGAAAATTCATGTCTATCAAAACACAAATTAAGCTAGAGCAGCTAACCGGTTCTCTTGGTGAAATCAACACCAAAGCCGGCCAGGTTTCAGCTGGTTCATCAGCTGGTCTAGCTGCCAACGATATGAATGATGTCCTCGGCCACATGGCTGCGGCTATCAAGCGTATTCACGGCAATTCTGACTTCACTAGCGCAGAAGCTGGTATGTTCTACACCGATGTTACTCCTGACAGCGACCTCGGTCGCTCACTCGGTAGCGCTGGCCTTCGTTGGGACGACTTGTTCCTCGGTGGCGACGCTGCTGTTGGTGGTAACGTCACCATCGACGGTAACCTGACTGTTGCAGGTAGCACTACTACCCTCAACACTGAGAACCTCACCATCCAAGACTCCATCATCGGTCTTGGTGTCACGGGCTCTGGCGAGTTCCACGACTCTGGTGATCGTGCAATCCTCTTCGCTCGCGGCGAAGCTGGTCAGGCACTGCCTACCTTCTGGTGGGATGGTTCGGAGTTCAAGGTCGCAAAGACCGCCACGGCTCCTCTCTCTGGTTCGGTCGGTGCAGTTTCTGACTACGCTACCATGCACGTCGGTGCTATTACCCTCGACGGTCACGGCGACCTCAAGACCTACATCGACAATGCTGACAGCACAATCAACGCTTCGATCGCAGCTGGCGACAGCTCGATCAAAGTTCTTATGGAGGCTGCCGACGCTTCGCTGACCACTCGCGTTTCGACCGAGGAGTCAACACGCCTTGCAGCTGACGGCTCGCTGACAACCAGAGTTGCTGCTGAAGAATCAGCTCGCCTAGCTGGCGACGATTCGCTCGAGGCGTTCGTGAACGAAGAGGTTTCAATCCTCGACGTTGCCGATGCATCTCTGACCACAAGAGTTGCTGCTGAAGAGTCTGTACGTCTCGCTGCAGTTAACTCATTGGTTGACGTTGACGGTTCGCTTCAGACTCGTCTCGCTGCTGAGGAGTCAGTGCGCCTTGTCGGTGACGACTCACTCGAGGCATTCATCAACGAAGAGGTTTCAATCCTTGACGTTGCAGACGCTTCACTAACAACCAGAGTTTCGGCCGAAGAGGTTGCACGCGCCGGTGCTGATAGCACTCTGCAAGTCAACATCGACGCTGAAGAGTCGGCACGCATTGCTAACGATGATTCGTTGGAAGCATTCATCAATGAAGAGGTATCGATCCTCGACGTTGCTGATGCATCTCTGACAACTCGCGTTGCTGCTGAAGAGTCAGTGCGTTTGGCTGCTGTGAACTCATTGGCAACCGTCGATTCTCAGATCTACGTTTACGTAGACGCCGAGGTCGAAGCCACTGAGTCCATCATGAACGCCCGCATCAACGAGGAAGTTTCTGTTCTCGAGGTTGCAGACGCTTCACTGGCAACTGCAATTGCTAGCGGCGACAGCTCAATCAAAGAGTACGTGATCGACGAGATCTCAACCACTAGCTCTTACATGCAAGCTGCTGATGCATCTTTGGCCACTGCAATTGCCGACGGTGATTCTTCAGTCAAGGCATACACCGACAGCTTGATCAGCGAAGAGGTTTCTTACCTCGAGGTTGCTGACGCGTCACTCGCTACCGCGATTGCTGCTGGCGACAGCTCAATCAAGGTGTACGTTGACAACGAGATTGCAGCAACTGAATCCCTCATGGACTTGGCTGATGCTTCTCTGACAACTAGAGTTTCGTCTGAAGAGGTTGCACGTGCTGCTGGCGATTCTTCGCTGACAACTCGTCTCTCTGGCGAAGAGGTTCTTCGCGCTGCTGCCGATCTTTCTCTCCAGACGCGTCTCGCTGCTGAAGAGTCAGTGCGTCTCGTTGGCGACAACTCATTGGCTGACATTGATGACTCACTCCAGACACGTCTGAGTGAGGCTGAGTCAACCCAGATTTCAGACAAGAATTCTTTGGTTGCTGTCGACGGTTCTCTGAACACTCGTATCGCTGCTGAAGAGTCTGTCCGCCTTGCTGCTGACGGTTCACTGACTACACGCATTGCTGCTGAAGAGTCAACCCGTCTTGCTAAGGATGATTCGCTAACCACACGCGTCAGCGAGATGGAGTCAAATCACGATGTTGATGAGGCTTCCCTGGCTGCTGTCGACGCTTCGCTCCACACACGCCTCTCTACTGAAGAGGTTGCACGTGGTAATGCTGACACTTCACTGACAACTCGCGTTGCAGCCGAAGAGTCGGTGCGTCTTGCTGCTGATGGTTCGCTGACAACTCGCCTGAGCAACATGGAAGTTGTTCACGATGCTGATGAGGTTAGCCTCAACTCACGCATGGACGACGAGGAGTCAATCCGTGCCGTTGCTGATGCTTCGCTGACAACTCGCGTTGCTGCTGAAGAGTCAGTGCGTCTCGTTGGTGACAACTCGCTAGCAGACCTCATCGACGAAGAGGTTTCAACCCTCGACGTTGCTGACGCTTCGCTAACAGTTAGAATCAGCAACATGGAAATCGTGCATGATGCAGACGAATCTTCACTCAACGTTCGCGTTGCAGCTGAAGAGTCAGCTCGTTTGGCTGGCGATGATTCACTCGAGTCATTCATTGACGAAGAGGTTTCAACTCTAGACGTTGCTGATGCTTCGCTGACGACTCGAATCTCAGCTGCTGAGGTTTCACTAACTGCTGCTGATTCACAGCTTGGCGACGCAATCAGCGAAGAGGAGTCAATCCGTGTCGTTGCTGACGCTTCGCTTGCTACTGCTTTGGCAGCTGGCGATTCTTCTGTCAAGGCATATGTTGACGCAGAGATCCTTATCACTGAGTCAATCCTTGAGCTTGCTGACGATTCTCTTACGACTCGCATCAGCAACATGGAAGTTGGTCACGATGCTGATGAGTCCTCACTCAACGTTCGCGTTGCAGCTGAAGAGTCAGTCCGTGCTGCTGCAGATTCGTCACTGGTTGTGTTCATCGACGAAGAGGTTTCAATCCTCGATGTTGCTGATGCATCCCTGACGACTCGAATCAGCAACATGGAAGTTGGCCACGATGCCGATGAAGCTTCGCTCACCACTCGAGTTTCTACAGAAGAATCAGCTCGTTTGGCTGGCGACGCGTCGCTGGAAGCATTTGTAGACGAAGAGGTTTCAATCCTCGACGTTGCAGACGCATCCTTGACCACACGTATCAGCAGCATGGAAGTCACGCACGATGCAGATGAGGCTAGCCTCAACACCCGCATCAGCACCCTCGACTCCGAGATGGTTGTGATGGAAGACTCCCTCACGACTGCAGTTGCAGATGCTAAGAAAGTTCGCGTCATGAAGAAGGCAATCTCAGGCACGATCGCTGCTGGTACAGCTGTCGAGCTTGATTCCCTCTACGGTGACACGGGCCTCACGTTGTACGATTACGCAGCTAGCGCATCGACTCGCGCTAAGGCGTTGGTATTCGTCAACGGTCAGCTCATGCTGCTCGGTGACAACACGACCAACTTCGATGCTGCAATCGATACTGCTGCTGCTGCAACCAACAAGGTTAAGTTTGCATTCGATCTGAACGCGGATGACCTCATCCAAGTTCGTCTCGAGGCAATCTAAGCTTTGTGACATAACTTTCACCGATTTTCCTTCGTGGCGGTGAATGTTATTTGGCGCAGGGGTTTCGGCCCCTGCGCCATCTTATTTTAAACAAAGAGATAGTTTGAGATATTATTTAGCTGCAAGAACATTTTTCGGAGTATCGATCTCATGTCTAACACGCACGAAAAAATTAAGCAGCAGATTGGCGTCGAGTTGGCGCAAGAAAAACAGAACGCAGTCAAACTTCTGAAAGAAGTGACTGTTAAGACCGACAACATTTCGAAATTTTCAGATATGGTTGTTCGCGCAATTGACGAAGCGGTAAATAAAGCCACGCGTCAACAAACTCTTGAAGAACGACTAAAGTCTCTGGATGCCAGCGTCAAAGAGATAAAGTACGGTGTCATCAACGAGGTTCGTGAACTACAGAAGGCAGCAAGCTATCTGAAGGGTACGATTGAAGCTTTGGACAGAGCTACTGCTCTGACACTAAACAGAATCGATCATATTGTTGGCGAAGAAGCAAAAGTCGAAGAACTCGCGCAGAAAATGAAGTCAGGCGAGTTAGATCCCGCCAGCGTCAAGCGAGGCAACAAGAGAAATACCGGTGAGCGCCCTGAAAGGCTCAAGAACCTGCGCGCAGCCAAAAAGCTGATTGAGGAAAATGATGGCTAAACAATTGATGAAGACTGTCAATTTTGGCAGAGGTAAAGCCGGTCTCTCAACGGTAGGTTATGCACTTTATGATGCATCGGGCACCGAGAATGGTACCAGAACTACAGCAGGGGTATTTGAGCTTGGAAGCAATACAGGCATTTATGGTGCAAGGATTACTTTCGAGAAAAATTTTGTGGGTACTATCCTTTGGGACACAGGCGAAGAAAAAGCTGTGTTTGCTTCAGACGAGTACAACGGTGTTGAAGAGGATGTGTCTTTCATCAAGTCGGTAACTGGCGGTCGTTGGAAATTGGATCCACTGACGAATGTCATGACTTTTTACGAGGAAGACAACCTAACTCCGATTGCTTCTTTTAGCATGTACAATTCCACAAACCAGCCTTCGATTCTGGAAGTCCACCAGAGACTTCGCAATGACGACAATCTCGATGCTAAACAATTGGTGGCCGGTATTGATTCATGACAGGCGTTGACCTATTTGCGCCAATGGGGATCGTTACATTAGGTTTCGGTCCTAAAATGCCGGCCGGCAGTATGATTACAGGTGGAACTGTTTCTTCCTTACAGTCAATTGCTGATGCCCTTGCATTTTTTGGCACAGGTCTCACCCCACCGCCGGTCACGATAGGTGGCAGTTCTGAATCTTCCGCGCTGCTGTACAATCGTTACGATATTTCAGATAAGACAGATCGATTTACAATCAAGGTCGGTTTAGTTCGTTTAAATGATAAAGTCTGGGGTGAAGATAAAAAAGTCACTTATGTTACAGAAGACGACATAACAATCGTAAAAATGGAACTGGTCAACGTTCGTGTTGCCAGCGAAGACATATTTATCAAAGCAGCGGTCAAGGCCGCCTGAGGACAAAAATGCCAAACGCAGAAACACTAAATCTTTTCATCGATGAGTCTAATGAACTCTCTTTTGACCTGACGATAGAAGGCACTGAGCTAGCCAAGCCAGTAGTTCGAACCGTCATTGAAGGCAACCAGTTCGAACTGATGTTCCCAACGGATCGACGTGAAGAAGGTTGGACTGTCACCATTCCTCCGCTGCAAGAAGTTATCTCTACCGGCCGAAGAAACTTGCGCCTCGAGGTGGTGTTGAACAATAAAATTTTCACTCCGCTAACACTTGAGACTGAATTTAGCAAGTCGCAGATCGTTGAAGCCAGAATGATTTCCAAGAAGAACGATGCAAATCCAGTTGTCAAAGCTGCTGTCGTTCGAACGACTCCGAAAAAGCCAGTTGTTACCTTGTCTGAATCGCCAGTAGCAGAAAAAACTGAGCCTAAGCCAGTCCAAGAAAAGCCGGCTCCTGTCAAGCCTAGAGTTCGCCCGGAAAGAAAGCGCTCGGTTCACAAGAGCATCCCAACCTTAGAGAAAATCTTAGAAAGCCTCTAAGTCTTGTGAGGCTGCGTGATGTCTAGATCTGAAGCACTCGAGGCAAAAAGAAGAATAAGAAGAATCAAGTTTCTCGCGGAAGAGCTGACAGATACACGCACGGTTGTCGATGCAGTCACAGTGGAAGTTTTGGACATCGTCAACAAACTACACGTTAAACTAGGCCACAAAAAGAATCGAAAATACCCAACTCCATCCCTTAGGCAACAGAGAGCTAAAAAAGAGTCTGAAGAAGAAGTGCTCGATGTTGACAGCATGGATGATTCAGATGATACCAGAGAGCCAGTTCCGGCTTGGGCCAAAAAACTCTACAGAAAAATTGCTTCACTAACCCATCCAGACAAAGGCGTTGCTAACGGTCTGTCAAAAAAAGAACTAGAAGAAAATGCTGCACTAATTAGAATTGCCAATGTTGCAATGAGTGACAGGAAGTGGAGCATGCTGATAGACGTTGCTGCATCTTTGGAAATAGCTGAAGACCTTACGAAGAACGAAGACTTTTTAGATCTAGCTAGAAACAGAGAGCTTGAATTAGACGCCCAGATCAACGAGCACAAGAACTCTTTCTTTTGGCACTGGCTGCAGTCTGAAAAAGATGATGCTACCAGAGTTCGAATGATCAATGCTTACATGGAGTCGGCCGGCTATGAGCCAGTCGACGCAGAAATGATAATAGAGACGCTGAGAGAGACAGGCCACTAAGGCGTAGGGAGAGAATCATGGGATCTGATAAGATAAAGATCGGGCTAGCAATTGGTATCAAAGACCCAACAGAGAGCCTTTTTTCAAACGGCATCAAGCAGAATGCCATCATCACAAGAGACGCACTCAAGGCTATTGACTTTGTCGAAGAAGTTTATTTTGTCAACTTTGGCAAACAAAAGGATTTGTCAAAGTCTCCATGGAAAATCTACGAACATGTTGTCATAGACTACGAAACAGCTTTGGAAACGGTCAATGCGATTATCTGCACAACGCAATTCATGGCTGGCTCTTATGTAGATCGAGCAAACGATAAAGGCATTCGAATCATCAACATGACGTTGGGCAATGAGTATTACGGCTTCTTGGAAGCTCTGTTGTTTAAAGAGAAGCACAATACCATCATGGAAAAACACAAGGGATACAGTGCAATATGGGCAACTGCTCAGCACATTGAGACAAACAAAGACATCCAAGAGGCTTTGTTCGATCTACCGTTGCAGGTCTGTCCTTACATTTGGTCACCGCAATTCATTCAAGAACACGTTGATCGACTAATGAAAAAAGGGCACAAGGGCACTTATGAAAACAAAGGTCCAGAGAAACGCATCTCAATGTTTGAGCCCAATATCAACATGGTCAAGACAAGTGTTTTCCCGATGGTTGTGGCAGAAAAACTGTACATGAAGCGCCCAGATCTGATCAAGTATGTCAACGTCTTTGCTTCAGCACGAGTCAAAGACAAACCACATTTCAAAAAGTTTGCATCGAGCTTGGACATCTATAAGGCAGGTAAGATGACTTTTGAGGCTAGATACCCAATCGTCTGGTCCCTGTTTGAACACACAGACATTGTCATAGCACACCAACAAGACAATGCGCTCAACTATCTTTACTTCGATGTGGCGTGGCTCGGCTACCCTCTGGTCCACAACGCCCACATGATCAAAGAGCTTGGATTTTACTACAGCGGCTTCTATGGTGATCGCGCTGTTGACAAATTGATTGACGTCATGGAAAACTTTGACAATTCAGAAAAAATCAGAGAGAATTATCTGAACTACAATCGAAAATACATTTCCAGGTTTCTTCCGACACACCCAAGAAACGTGGCTGGCTACCAAGCTCTACTAGAAAAACTTTTCTAAAATTCTGTAATCTTTGCCTCCTTGTGATAATATTGAATCAAGGAGGTGATAAATGATCAGTGCTGAAGAGCTTGAAAAGAAATCACGAAATTTTTGGCATATTGTTTTAGCGACAACGATCGTTGCTGTTGCTTCTTTCATGTATTTTGTTTTTAGCGTGAATTCATGAGGCTAAAAGAATTTGCTCTTAATTTTGCAATTTCAGTTGCCATGGGTTACTTTGGTTTCATGATCTGCAAAGCAATTTACGAATCTTTGATACCTTAACAATCCTAGGAGCCAATATGAAAAACGTCGATCGGCTAGTAGAAAAATACATGCGTCTAAAGCAACAAATCAAAGAAATGAACAAGTTGCGGTTTCTAAGTGCAGAAGAAGATAGAGTACTCAAGCAAATGAAAAAAGAGAAACTGCGATACAAAGAAGAGCTTGATAAATAGGCTCTTTCCCTGTGGGGGGCAGCGTAAACTTATCAGGAGCTCACAATCCTGCTAAGCGTGTCCAAGCGCGACAGTATTGGCATGGCGACTTGGAATTCGTCAGCTCGCCAGCACGTGGGTGTATGGAGGATGGGGCCGAGCGCCCAAGGTGAAATCAGGAACGTGCTCCTGAAAGTAACCATTCTTTTCAAATTATTTTTTCTTCGGAGCTGTCGTTACTTTGAATGCTCTGAAGCTGTTTCCTAATAGCGGCTTGACTCTGCGGCGGATTGCAGCAATATTTGCTGAACTGTCTTCGTAAACTACGACTCTTTCGTAATTTCTTTCGTTTACCAGCCGTTCTACTTCGTCAGCTTTGTGTTCCGGATTTGAGGAACCGACTGCCAAAATTTCAACTGCTGGCATGCCGAAGTCTTTTAGAACTTGCTCAACTGGCTCAGGGTTCGCTCTGGCTGTAAGGATCACCACGTTCTTGATGCCTTCGCTAGAGACAGACTTTTTGAGCGCAGAGGTCGTTTTGTAGATCGGCTCCGGCTGAGGTGGATAAACGTGAAACTGCTCGTAGTCGAATACCTCTCCCTCTTCGGGTGTGTACGTAGCGTACTCATGCGAGGTTAGATATCGCTTCGGGCTGCCGGGCTTTTGCACACCTATCATGGCTCCACTCCGGAACAGCGTATCATCGAAATCAAATATTACGAGTGTCTTCATCACAATTTATCCAATACTAAATATCATTTTGAACATATCAACATCCTTTGGTATTATAAACATGCAAGCCACATTGTTCTGGTTTGTTATCGTTCTAAACACACACACAGGAGGAAAATATGAACGGTTACGAGTTGAGATATAGTCTTTTAAATGATGCGCGTTCAATGTTACACGAGGAATGGCGCAACAAATGTGATGTAGAGTTTCAGTCTGCCGACCGGGAGAATCGAGCTCCCAACGTTGTAGACCCACCGACATCACGTCAAATCAAAGAGTTGGCAATGGAACTCTACGACTTCGTTCAAAAGAAGGACTAGTCAATGCGTTTGGATAACACAGATTGTCTAAAATTTTTGAAATCTCTGCCTGATGATTCAGTAAAGCTAATCATTGCAGATCCGCCTTATTACAAAACGGTCAAAGATTACTGGGACAATCAGTGGAAGTCCGAACAAGATTATCTCGCCTGGTGTGACAAGTGGGTGGCAGAATCTGTTCGCGTACTAGCGCCAGGCGGGTGTTTCTATGTTTGGGGCACAACAAAGCAAGATACTTTTTTGAGGTTCAAGCTCAATGTCCTCAATCGATATGATAACTTAGTATATCAAAATTGGATAATCTGGCATTATGATTGGGGAGGTAGAACCAAGAAGACCTTTCCAAGAAAACACGAAGATCTGCTGATGTACTCGAAAGGCAAAACTTTTACGTTCAATGCAGATGATATTCGAGTTCCTTATAAAATGAAGTCCAATGTTAGGGCTACGGCACAAAATAATCCCAAAGGCAAGATTCCTACTGACGTCTGGATGAAGAACAATCACACGACCTCTAAGGAATATGCAGGATGGCATTCAACGCAAAAACCTATTGCCCTTCTAGAAAGAATTGTGTTAGCCAATTCAGATCCAGGCGATACAGTAGTAGATTTCTTTTCCGGTAGCGGAAGCACAGCAATTGCTGCTTTGAGGCACAATCGAAAGTTTGCAGGCTGTGAACTAGATTTAGACTACTACTTGAAATCCATGCAAAGAATCAAAGAACTTACTTGATAGGAGATTTTATGAACGATATGAAAGAGACTCTGCCAGGACAAGGCTTCCTAGAATCTGTTCGACGCAGTCTAGAAGCAGATGTCTTGAATGCCGAGGCAAAGATCAATTTGTATCTCAAAAATCCTGTAGGCGTTGGCGAGCACCCCAATATTGCTGATGAAATTTTGAAAGCTGCAGAACAAGGTGCTCATGCAGAAGAGGTGCTAGATTTTTTAAATGAGCGATTTGATTGAAAACTTTGCACCGAATATATACTATTTCACTCGACATAAAAAACAGGAGTAAATGTCATGAAGAAGTTTTTTGTTGTTAGCACTTTGGCCTTTCTTTTCTTTTTTGCAGGATGCGATTCAAAGAAAAAGGTCGAAACTGATGAAGACGTGCAGGTTGAGGTGGAAGCAGACGTTGGTTCGTCTGATGGCACTGTAGAGGCTACTGACGGCACGGATAGCACCGATGGTACTGATGCCACTGATGCTACCGATGTTGTTCCAGAGCCCGTAGATGCTGACGCTGGATCAGTTGATGCTGCTGATCTGCCGGACGCTGCGTCTCCCGCCTCTTTGCCTGATGACGCTACCGGCGCTTAGATTGCAGTAGCTCTCAGGCATTGGCCAGGGTGGAAACCCCACCCTGGCCTTTTTTTTGTCCTTTTGAAACGGTGGAATTTTGATAATTAAAACAGCCAGCAGAAAGCTTGAGCGCGACGAAAAGCGAGAACGATTAGGTTTTTGCATTGGTTGTTTCGGATGCGTGCAACCTTGTGGCCGTGTAAAAAGGAGAAAAGACATGTCATACACGCTTAGAAAAGGAGACCGAGGACAAGAGGTCGCCAGGCTACAGAGTCACCTGTGTGGTGATTTGACGGCAGACGGAATTTTTGGCAGCAAAACTGATGCAGCTGTCAGGGATCACCAATGGAGACAAGGATTGGCAGTTGACGGCATTGCCGGACCAGATACTCTCGGGTCTCTAGGCATTCCTGTGCTACTTGGCATCGATGTTTCGTCTCACAACGGAGAAATTGACTGGCTCGAGGTTGCCAAGTCTGGTGTGAAATATGCTTGGGTGAAACATTCAGAAGGCCAGACGCACGAAAACCCTCGCCACAAAGAAAACATTCTGGGCGCTAGAAACAACAACGTGATTGCCGGCGCATATCATTTCGGCAGAGCAGACACGAACAGAGTGCCAAACCTTCAAGATGCTGTCAAGGAAGCTGATTGGTTTTTGAGCCTTTACAATCCAAAGCCTGGCGATCTGTTGCCTATGCTTGACATAGAGAACGGCATGAAGACTGATGACAACTACAACGTAGAATGGGCTCTGAAGTGGCTAGAAGTTGTCGAAAATGCAGTTGGCAGCAAGCCAATAGTTTACACCGCTCGATGGGCAGAACAACTTTACCTGCAGTACGCCGACAAAGCATTGCTCGAGCAACTTGCGACATACCCTGTCTGGTGGGCTTCTTACAACGAAGGCACAGAGCCTGAGCGCTGGACTGGTAAGATTTGGGACGAGTGGGATGTTTGGCAGTTCACCGGTTCAGGCACCACCCCAGGCATTTCGGGGCGCTGCGACCGCAACTGGATGGCAGGCGGCCAACTAGAAAATCTTCGATTAAAATAATGAAAATTTAGCACTCGATTGTTATATTGTTCTTGCTGCTGGGGATGCAGATTTTTAAACAGGAGAATAATAATGGCTGACAATCGAGTGCTTACTTTGAACTTTCCCGATGAGACCCGCGTTGACCTCGTTTTTGAGGACGGCTGTGATGTCGCTCACTACAACGATGACTATCATGATTACGTCTACGATGAGACTAACGTTTTCAATATTGCTGCTGGACTGGTAGTATCAGACAATTTCAAAAACAATCAAACTTTGCAAGAGCTCCGGAGCCAAGACCTGCTAGAGAACTACGAGCGCGGATCGTTTGATTTTGAGAACTTCGTTGCCGGTGCTCTTCGCGAGAATAGCTGGGATTTTATCGAGGACTCTCTAGAGCAGTATGACTACAAGCGTGGCTACTATCGAGTCAACTTCACATTCACAACAACACTAGGCCAGCTGAAAGAGGCGCTCAACAACAACGCGGCCGAGGTTGAGCCATTCTCAGTTGTTGTACATACTGATGTAGGCCAATTGACTATTGAGTAATCTACGGGGGCGAAACGGTTTCGACAGGGTGTTGAAACAAGTGAGTGCAAGTGACCAACGGCAACACATGGTCTGATAGCGTTGCGAACATTAAGTGCCAACAACGTTGAGTACGATTACGCACTAGCTGCCTAATCCGGGGTGTCCAGCAACCTTGCTATCAAAGCTGGATAAGTGGTTGATCCCACTGAAATAAACAAGATCAAAAAATGGTTACCCTACTCGTAGTAGGTGAGATCCCAATTCTCGATAGGGATGGTTGGTTTTTCGAGATACCTTTTTGCCTTGGGAATAAGGCGAACAAACTTGTGAATGACTTGCTTGAGAATGCATGCTGGACTCCGGTTCAACTCCGGACGCTTCCACCAAAATGAAAAGGGAAAGAACGTGATACTTAAGACTGAAGACTTTCAAGTCGGTGATGTTTTGTTTAGGTTTGTTGCGAATGTTGGTTGGAAGAGTTTTGCTACTGTGTTGTCCAGAGAAGGCAACATGTTAGGCTTGCGGTACGACGACCCAAGCTACATTGGCATTATTGCTATTTTCGAGCACCTTTTAGTAAGAGATGGAGTTCTAGCCTCTGTTTCTGAGTAGCTTGGGTTCTTGAGGTAAAGGAGCGGGTTCTGCCCGCTTTTTTGCTTTAAGAGCCATATTTACTGGCATGGGTGATAATTCTAAAAACGAAAAGAGTCTTTATGTTTACAAAGCTGTTGTGACCGAAGTTTACGATGGCGACACGGTGACCATGGATATAGATCTTGGATTCTCAGTCACGCTCAAGGGTCAAAAGATTCGACTCTTAGGTCTCAACGCACCGGAAGTCAGAGGCGAGCAGAAAGAGTTAGGCCTAGTAACCCGAGACAGATTGCGACAGAAAATTCTAGGTCGTCGAGTTTTTCTAGAAACTCATCGCGATAAGAAAGGCAAATTCGGTCGCTGGCTCGGTACTATATGGCTTGGTGAGGAAGATGTGAATCAATGGCTGCTAAAAGAAGGTTTAGCCAAGGTGTATGATAAATGAGACTGTTGCGTGAGTACATCAGAGAATTATTAAATGAAGCCGCCATGGGAGTGGATGCCCTAGTCGAAAAAGACGTGTATATTACTGTCGATAAAGAAGGACTCACTGACTATTTGGTATACTATTCAAACAAAAACGGCGTGCCGACCACAATGACAGACAATAGCGATGTACATGGTGAGATCGTTATAATGAGACCAGACATAGGGACTGGCCCATGTGGCGAGGCACTGAACGTGGTATATTCAGAAGCTGCCAAAGGGTGGGGACCTATGCTTTACGATATTGCGATGGAAGTTGCCACTCAGGTCGGCGGTGGTTTAACACCCGACAGAAGTTCGGTTTCATCAGATGCTGAAAATGTTTGGAATTATTATCTTGGAAAAAGAGGTGATGTACAGTCACATCAATTGGACTTGACTGACACGGCCATCTATGACGCTTCTAAATACATGAACCCTCCTGTGCAACTCCAGAAACTCACGCCTGATATTGAGGAAGATGATTGCACTCAGCAGAGGTCAGTCAGGACCCATAGAGAAGAGTGGTACCAGTCATCTCTTAGCAAGAGGTACACTAAACCACCAACGACCATGAATGCTCTGCGCGCAGCTGGGAGGTTGATAGAAAAATGAAGCTACTACGTGAGTACATAAGGGAATTGCTGACTGAGGCTGCTAAAGGACCTGCTGACCTGCCTGCAGGTGTGTTTGTAGAGATCATAGATCAGGGCGCGCGAGTCAATTTTCGTTATGCTTATAAAGAACCATGGTCTGACATCCCATTTGAGTCTAAATCGCCGAGCGGCAAGATCACCATTGTGATACCTACCCATCCTTGCGGTGATGCCTGGGAGGTTAGCATATCAGACGTCCAAAGTGGCTGGGGTCCAATGCTATATGACGTTGCAATGGAGTGGGCAAGTCAAAACGGCGGCGGCTTAGTTTCCGACCGAAATTCTGTATCAGCGGATGCAAGGCGAGTTTGGGATTATTACTTGACAAATAGAAGTGATGTACAAAGTGCACAGCTTGATGACTTGCAAAATACTATTACTCCAGAAGAAGAAGATAACTGCGAGCAGAATGCAGCCTCAGAAGGGAATTTCGACAGCAAGTATAAGCCGATAGATTTTCAAAAGTCTTCTCTTAGCAAGAGGTATACTAAGGCACCTACAACAATGAATGCACTTGAGGCTGCCGGGAAATTGGTGTTATCATGAACCTACTACGTGGATACATAAGAGAATTATTGAACGAAGAACTTAAGTTTAAACAAAAAGGTTCGTCAAGCTATTTCCGAGTTGACCTACCTGGCATCGGTTACGCAGAGGGCGGTGAGCATCTTCGTTTGCCAGCATGTCAAGCAGATGTCGATGCTCTCATGCAAACTCCGGAGTATCTTGCTGCAGAAAAGAAGTATGTAGAGTCTAGACCGCCTCGAACTGAACTTGTACGCGACGAAGAAACTGGCAAGTATGTAGACAAAGAAGTGGGACCTGCAATATTCCGACCAAAGTTCTACGACATAAACAATGCTTGGATCACCAATCCAGAAAACAGAGGTAAGGGTTACGGGAAAGAAATCTACAAAGCCTTTATCGATCAAGCTGTAGAGTATTCCAAAAACTATGGTGGTGTGTTTATTGGAGCTCACCATTGCACGATCGGATCAGGCACCTCAGCAGCTGCTAAACGAGTCTGGAAGTCATTGGCAAGAGAATACAATTCTTCAGGTGACGTTATTTTTATAGGGCTGTAATATGAAGTTTCTGCGTGAGTACATAGAAGCGATTTTGTCCGAAAGGGCAATGGACCCAGGCTTGGAAAAGAGATTCGATGCTTTCATGAAAGAATACGAGTCCCTGACAAGGAGAAACCCCATAGGCTATCAAGGCGATCGCTACTGGTACATGGGGGAAATTGAGGGCAAGTACTGCTTGGTTGTCACGAACCTAAACGTGTTTGACGGAGCGATCAGTTTCAATTCCATCCAGACCGTGCCGCCTGACATTTGTGAAAAGAAGGGATTTGCATCCAGAGTCATGAACCAGATTGTGGCACTGGCCGACAAACATCAGGTGCCAATGTCGCTCGAAGTCAGCCCTTTCGGGCAAGAGAGCCTAGGAGAAAAAGAGTTAGAGTCTTGGTACAGACGTGCTGGATTCGAGAGGCCTGATAAATACAGTCAGTTAATAAGGCAGCCGAAATGAACCTACTACGCGAGTACATAAGAGAGTTGCTGAAGGAATCTGTTGATCCCAAGATCATGTCGATGATCGATCAAGCTGACAAAGCAGGCTACTATGTGCAGATTGGGGACGGCTTCGTCGCCATTGTCGACAGATCTAAAAATAGTCAAATCGCTGAAGTTAGCTGGGACGATGAGCCGGACTACGGTCCATGCCTAAACGGATCCTATGTTGTAGGTGCTAACGCTCAAGGCGGATTCGGCCCGCTGGCTTACGATGTCGCAATGGAGGCTACAGGAGGTTTAATGTCGGACAGAACGGAAGTTTCAGGTGAAGCTGAGAGAGTTTGGAATTACTACTTGAACAATCGTCCAGATGTGCAATCTCAACAATTGGACATAATGCCTGACTATCTAGAACCCCAGCTTACCCCTAACGATGAGTCAGACGATTGTGAACAGGTACCTGCCTACGATACATATAAGAATAAATGGTACACTTCGTCCCTGAGTAAAAAATACAAAAAAGATGGAACACCGGTAATCGATGAGTTACGCAAACGAGGAATGTTATACGAATGAAACTACTGCGCGAGTACATCAGAGAGTTATTGGCTGAAGACGCTATCGGCTTCGTTCAAGACCTTACTGCTTCAGAAGACCTGACGCCAGATGATTCTTCAGGATCCAGAAGAGATCAGACGTACATCGGCAAAAAAGGCGGCAGAGCAGTCAAGCGAGCGTTTGCTAAGAATGCAGACCACCAGTGGTTGTCAACGCTCGACACTGTCCACTGGGTGCCCACACCTTATCCCATCGAAAAGCTGATTGGCAGGGGCAAAGACGAAATTTCTGCTACCATGACGCTTCCCGGTGATTCGCTGGAACCATTCAGCAGAGACATGTCATACGGATTTTGGGTCAAGGGTCGAATCACGCTGGCAGCAAACGACATGGACTTCCTCTATACTGGCCACTATGACGACTACAGCGATCCTCACGAAGGAAGTGAGGAAGAAGTCCAGCACAGAGATCGATCATCCGGTCGGAACAAGCGTCCTATGCGCCTCAAGGATTATAGCAGGTATGCCGCGGCTGAGAAGGGCAATGAAGAGCACGAGAAAATTGTGAGCAAAGCAATCCCATATGTTCTCAACAAAGACACGTGGCAACAACCTTCCCCGGGCCAGGTAAATGAAGCTCTGGTTGACAACTGGAAACCAGTCGGCATCATCGTTGCAGATCCTCAGGTCGCTGATGTTGTATCGACATTGGATTACATTACCAATGCAGAAGAAGCGAAGGAAGAACTGACCGGTATCGTAAAAAGGCTGATCCTTGTCGCGCTCAAGGCCGGTGTGCCAGTTTACGACGAGGAAAAAGATGTGCTTTGGAGCCCGGAAGCTGCAAACTAGTCTGAACTTTTTTTCTTTTTGCTTATAATCTATTCATGAAAGTCGGCGATTTAGTCAAGCTGAACCAGACTTATTTCAACTGTTTGGCAGAAAATGACAAAACAAAACTTGCCGGCATTGTTGTTGACATAGAAGTTGATTTCTATAAGCATTCCACTATTGGCAATCAAGATCGAATCGAAGTCTTGTGGGAAAATGGGGAAATCACTAAAGAGCCTAATGCTTTTTTGGAGCTAGCTTAGTAATGATTAAAACTAGAGAAGATGTGGAGCAGATGATGGAAACAATCTATTTTGTATCAGATTCGGTAAAGAGTTTTTGCTTTTGGGTCATTAGTGCCATATCAGTTCCGGAGCCAGGCGTCGTGCACGAAGAGCCTGGCGATCAAGAATATTCTGTGTAAGATCACCCCAGTCGTGGTATAATATTCTTGTCAGGCCAACCGAGATACGGGAGAGAGACCAATGGCAAGAATGAGCGCTGAGAAAAGAATCGAACTGGGAACTCAAATGGTGGAGCGCTGGACCGCTGCTAACCAGGAGTCAGACCGCAGCGTTCGTTTCGTCAAGGATATGCTAGTCCGACTGGGTCGAGGCAAGGGGCTCACTAAGCGTCAGCGCGAGTGGTATGACTCTGCTGTTCTGACTGAGCCTCAAAAGCCACAGAATGAAGAGTTGGTCAATCGTCTGCTTGCTGCTTCAGAGATGATCGGCATGGAGAAAGTGTCACAGCCTCTCAAGGATTTTGCCTTCAAACTCTCTAAAGGCTGGGATCTAAGTGAAAAGCAAACTGCTTTCATGAACAAACTGCTGGCTCAAGCTGATGAAATTGCCAAAAATGGAGTCTGGCAACCTACGCCAGAGCAAAAGCAAGAGATTGAAACAGGCGTTGCATTTAGCCGACGTTATAATGATTACTACCTTGACAGCTGCCCGGGCATTCGTTCTGCTCTTTTAGAGTGCAAAGCTTGGTTGGCTGGTGACAAACCTAACCTTGACAAGTGGTCTGCAGAAAAAGTCATCGGTCTTTGCAAGGGCGATCGAAAAATCATGGCTGATGCTAGCGAACGCTGGCCAGAAGGTTCTTTGGTCAATACCAAGCTTGGCCAGATCGGCCTGGTGCTCTGCAAGCCAGGCGTTGATTCTCGCGGTAAGCCGTGTCTAAACTTACTCATTGAAGGCAAGCCAGTTGACGTGACAATTGACATGATCAAGAAAGAGCGCAAGAAGCGCGCTAAGGCTGTGGCATGAAAAGAATGATAAAAATCGGTGACATCCTTGTCCATAAAGTCAACGCTAATTTTATCGGCTTGGTTACTGAAATCCATCTAGATAAATGGGGTTTCCAAAGAAATGTTTTTATCGAATGGTCTACTAGTCCGCCGCTAGACTACAGGGCGGACGTAGGCTATCACGGATTCAACATCTGCAGCCAAAGAAGCCTATTCGACGTAATTAGAAACGAGGTTGAGATCAAATGAAGAACTCCATTCGGCTGTTAGCATGAAAGTTGGTGATCTAGTCGTGCAAAAATACGATGCACTTTGGCGAACACCAGACGACGAAGACTACTTGATGGGCCGGCTCATGTTGGTCCTTAGTGTGTCACAAGGTGCCGTCAGGCTTATTGATCCCAGCGGAAAGATCAAGTGTTCCCTGGCAGATCGTTGGGAGGTTGTCAGTGAATGTGGGTGACCTGGTTCGATGCGGGCCTTCTTGGAGTGAAGGTATCGTTGTCGGATTCAACGAAAAAGGCGAAGGTGGCAAAGACTATGTCCACGTTCTGGTTGATGGCAGCGTTGGTGTCTATTTGAGTTTTGGCGTAGAGGTTGTAGATGAAGGTCGGAGACATTGTCAGGTGGAAACCAAACAACCTGTACAGGAGTGATTCCGAATGGGAAACGGAGCCATGGCAACTTGGTTTGTTGGTAGAAAAAGAGTTCAACGTCTGTAGAGTGTCCGGACAAGACGGTCGCATCCACGTTACTCTAGCTGCAAATGTGCAAAAAGCAGGCAAAAAGGATTTTAGACAAGATGAAAGCTGATGAAGTTGACAATCCAATTCCGATGCCAGGAGATTTGGTTGAACTTCAGTGGCACTCGTCCACCACGTTTTTGCCTGAATCAGTGATCAGGGGAAAAAAAGTAAAGGGTGTAGTCACTGACGTTCGGTTTGGGCCATTGCATGACGGCTCTCGCATGCGTTACGAAGTTCTTGTTGATGGAGCTGTCCATAGTTTTAGTTCAGAATTTTGGGACATAAAAATTGTAAACAAAACAAAGAACGACTAGAATTTCCTAGGAGGAAAGATGCGCAAACATATGCAAGAAGATATTTTTGAAAAATACTCAAAGCTTATAGATTATGACAAAATGCGCTGGGGCCTCGAGTGTGGTGATGGCTGGTTTGACATCATAGATAAACTTTTTGCCGTTATCGAATATCATGATCCAGCAACTCGAGTTGTTCGCGTCAAAGAAAAATATGGATTGTTGCGTGTCGACGTTGTAACACAAAGCGAATTTATCAAAGGCGCTGTTGCCATGGCAGAAGCCGTGTCAGCCCGCACGTGCGAAGAGTGCGGTAAACCAGGTGTTACATCGGCTGAAGGCTGGATTCGGACATTGTGTCCATCACACGATGCAGATCGATCAGATCGAATAGACAGGGTTCAAGAGGAGCTAGGTTTTGGAAATTAAAGTAGCTGATATCGTAGAGCAAGAGAACGGAGAATCTGTTGTCATGGTGGATATCGATGACGAGTTTAAAGAGTGGTTCAAAAAGACTCACGGGCTCAAGCGTTGGAGCCAAAAACGATTTGAGAAGTGGTTTGTTGAAGCAATGAGTCACGGGCTGCAAAGGCTAAATTTAGAAAAGTTGCCAAACGATCCGGATCCGGATGCGAGCTTAGAAAAAACATGAGATACATTATAGCAGTAATTTTTTCCACTCTATTATTTTTCGCTAAACCAATCCAAGCATCAGAATGTATTTCTGTTATTAAGCACGAAGCTACAAACCCCATTCCTTTGTCTTGGTTCAAATCCGGATTGATCCAGAATGGCGTCTGTGGAACTTTAATTTCCATGCCTACTGTATCATCGGGCTACAAAGATAAGTTGCACAAACGAGGCCGGAGGGACACTTTGGTTATGATCCCAAACGGTCTCAGGCCCACACACGAATCGATCGATATCATCTATTGGTTCCATGGACTCACAGGCTTCAGTAAGAGAACCTTTCAAGTTAGACTAGCGCCACAGTATGCTTGGCTCGTGAACAATCAAAATTACCCTGCAATTCTTGTCGTAGTAGAAATGCCTTGGAGTAGATTTACACGCACTCAGTGGAAAAGGCAAGGTCGCGTGTTCAGAAAACCCGATGAATTTTTGAAATATACCAAAGAAGTAGAAGGCACAGTGTCTCGTGTTGCTGCTTTAAGGGAAGATTTCCGATTTGACAGAGTTATAGTAGGCCACTCAGCAGGCGGTTCTGCTATAGCTTCAGCTGCAAAATACGGAGGCCTTTGTCGTGCAAATCCCACCGGTATTGTATTTTCAGATTCAACGTACGGACGGTGGTTTGACTCTACTTGGAATGGGTGTGTTTCAAACTATTTTTCACCTAAAGTATTGAGGATCATGGTGCTTGGACAATCTTTTGGAAGACCGTGGAAGTGCTATACGCGATGGGCAAAGAGGCACAGTAGGTCGTGCAGAAAAATCGAAGCTCATCGACTCAAGCTGCCATGGACACACCAAAGAATAGGAGATAATGCGATCCCATTCTTCTACGGAAGATTCAATGACAACAAGTACAAGAACATCTATGAAAAATAAAGTATACTATGATGAGAGCTGTTACGTCTGCTCCCTTGAAATTAATGCTGTTAGGAAAAGAGGGGAAGCATGTGGAATAGAGTTTGTCGACATTTCTGAAAGTGGCGAATATCCTCCAGAATACATGGAGGAAATGGTAGGCGAATTTGATGGCAATTCCACCAAAGGAATTGAAACTTTTCGCATAATGTACGAGAAAATGGGATTCAAGAGATCTGTGGCTTTTTCTCGACTCCCAATCATTCGTTCCATATTCAATTTTGGATATTATGTTTTTGCACACTTCATCCGACCTTATTTGCCAAAAAAGAAACAACAAAAATAACGATTGATTTTTATGCAAAAAAGATGAACAAATGCTAGCAAGTTTCTAAAGTAGCGCATACATAAACGGACCAAGAAAAAGAAGGAGAAAGAATATGGTTTCAATGTACGTAATGGCATCTTTGGTTACTGGCGGTGTTATCAGTGCTGCAAATCGTTGCACGGGCATCAACATGGTTTACACACTAACTTCGAGCGCGCTTTGGCCGGCTTGGTGGGTGACATACACTTTTGCCCAAGAAAGCTAGACTAAGTTTTGCTTTGCCAAGAATTTGACATAGAAATTATTTATTGACATATGTCTAAACCCTATTGGTCCAGAAACATCTACTTTATCACTGATTTGCATGCAGATGTAGATGCTTTTGAACAATCTCTGGCATTGTGCGAAGACCCTAACGCTCTGTACCTTATTGGCGGCGACTGTCTAGACAAAGGGCCGAGCAATCTAAAGCTGCTCCGAGCGATCTCGGAGCTAAGAAAAACTCACAACCTGAAGATCTTGGCTAGCAACCACGACCTCCGGATGTTAATGGCCCTGAGAGCTCATGGCAATAACGATCCTAAGTTTGCTGATGTATTCTCAGAAAAGAGAATGCGAAATCGAATTGATCCTTTGCTCAAAGAGTGCGGAGGTTGGGCCGCAGCAAAGAACATGTTTCTGTCGAAGAAAGGAGAGTTTGGTTGGTTCTTTAGTGAACTCGAGCCATTTTTTCTGTATCGAAACATGCTGTTTGTCCACGCAGGAGTGAGTGACACTTTGGTTCATACACTAAGCATTGGGACTAGATGGTTTATGAACGGCTGGAATAGCATGCTTACTGACGTTGATGCTTTGCACGATTTTTATTTCAGTGATGCCGGAGCTCTGTTTCGAACAAAGTACAGAAAATCAGACGCTAAGTTTTCTAAAGAGGGAGCAAAAAGACTTTTGAGTTTGGGCATCGATACAATAGTCCACGGCCACAATAGCCAAGCTCATGGCCACAGCGTGAATTTTGTCCAAGGGATAAGGCACGTCAACTGCGATTGCACAGTCGATATCAACTCCAGAAAGAAAGAAGGCCTAGGAAAAAAGAGCGGCTATGCTGTTGCAAAAATTGATCCTCAAGGAAATATGGTTGGAATCAGCACAGACGGCATAATTGAATGCAAACTGGAGAGTGGTACATGATTAGCATTATAGTCTTGTCAATAATCTATGTTGTTTCTTTGTGGTTTGCACTAAGCTGGATTTTGGGAGAAATTCCGGATACCACTTTGGAAATCGAAGATCTTGACATAAAAATTTCAGAAAATCGTCAAAGCATTGAAAGGTGCATCATGGCGCCTTACAAGCACGCCACTTCCCTTTGCGGTAGAAACATTTCTACAGAGTTTCATTTTTCGAATACAGACCACTGGCTCAAGAATAGGGACACTAGCGGAAAAACTGTTGCCTGCAGAAGATGCGCTTTTGTGTTGCGCTCGTACATCAAGACTGAACGACTAATGATTCGAGCATCAGAAAAGAAAACTTGAACTTTTCTTTTAGTTTTCTTATGATTTTGATTGTGAACAAACATGCTTCTTACTGGAGGTTCTGATGACTTACGAAGAGTTCAAAGAAAAATACGAGCAAATGATTACACCAACTGAGAAAGTTTTTCGTTTGCCGGGCATGAGCATCAAGGGCACCTATGCGTGGGAAGAAAATAACCACTACAGCATTCTCGATGTAGATCTAAGTTCTAGAACTTATACCGTTAAAAGTGTGAAGTATTACTTGAGCAAAATTGGTAACAAAGATGCTCTGATCGGATTCATCAAAGCCAGTGACGAGAAAGAAAGAATGGACGAAGAACTTTGCGATTTCTTGCGTTCAATTCCAGACGAATACATCCAACAGTACGAGAAAGAATTAGCCGAAAGCCAAGGCTAGAAAATTCAAAAGTCAATTTAGAAAAGCCTAGCCGACCCGAGCCCTGATACCTATTTTAAGGTCTGAAAGGACATTGAAATCAAGGGTCGGCAAGATGAAATTTTTTGTTGCAGTTGCAAATAGAAGCCTATTTTTTGGAGCTGGCTTCTAATGTGTGGCATCGTTGGATACGTAGGAAACCAGCAGTGTGCTGACATTCTGCTCGGTGGCTTGACTAAACTTGAATATCGCGGATATGATTCTGCCGGTATTGCCACTATTGAAAGTGGCGCTTTGCAGGTTCGCAGGGCTGAGGGTAAATTAATAAACCTAAAAGAAACTGTGGCTCAGCAACCTATCTCTGGCCAAGCAGGAATTGGCCATACCAGATGGGCTACACACGGCGGACCTACAGAAGCTAACGCGCATCCACATCGCTCTGGAAACATTGCTGTTGTCCACAACGGAATCATTGAAAATTACTTGATTCTAAAAAAACAACTACAGCAGGCCGGCAAAGTATTTCTCAGTGAAACAGACACAGAAGTTATTGCTCACCTCATTGCTACTGAAAAGGAAAAGGGCTTAGAGCTCAAAGAGGCAGTAGCGAATGCAGTCAAACAACTCGAGGGAGCTTATTCCATAGTTGTTATCGATGCCGATGAACCTGATACACTGATCGTTGCCAGACTAGCGAGCCCTCTGGTTCTCGGTTTTGGCGAAGACGAGAATTTTGTCGCCAGCGACTTGCCAGCTTTGTTGGCACACACTCGAAAAGTAATGTTCATGGATGATGATACCATGGCTGTTGTTCGTCCAAGCGGAGTCGAAATAACTCGAGTTGCCGATGGGTCCGAAGCTCCGATAAAGCAGAAGGAAATATCTTGGTCTCCAACTGCTGCAGACAAAGGGCAGTACAAGCATTACATGCTCAAAGAGATTTTTGAACAGCCTGATGTCATCGAGGAGACCCTCAAAGGCCGGTACTCGCTTGAAGATGCTGAAGTCATCTTGCCTGAAATTGGCCTGACTCCAGAAAAAATTGAACAATATGACAAGATCTACATCGTAGCATGCGGCACAAGCTGGCATGCAGGCTTAGTCGGCAGATACTTGTTTGAAGACCTGGCTGGAATGAGCCCGCATGTAGAGTTGGCCTCTGAGCTCAGATACAGGAACGCTCCTATCGATGACCGCACGCTCATACTCGCAATCAGTCAGTCTGGTGAAACTGCTGATACGCTAGCTGCAATCAGAGACGCAAAAACTAAAGGAGCTACAATTATATCGATTTGCAACGTTTTAGAATCTTCTATTCCGCGCGAATCGCTCGGCACTGTCTACACACACGCCGGCCCGGAAATTGGAGTTGCATCAACGAAAGCATTCACTACGCAGCTCATTGCGCTGCATTTGTTGGCTTTACAGTTTGGCAAATTGTCTGGCAAGTTAGACGATGAAACAATGCGCCAAGAACTGGCTGCGCTAGCTAGCGTGCCATCACTCATGAAACAGCAATTGTACAATGGCATGCAATGGAAAGACCTAGCTCAGTTTTTAGCTCCTGCTCAGAGTGTACTGTTTCTTGGCCGCGGCTCACTATTTCCGATAGCGCTCGAAGGCGCATTGAAGCTCAAAGAGATCAGCTACATTCACGCAGAAGGCTATGCGGCTGGTGAAATGAAGCATGGTCCAATTGCGCTGATCAGCGAGGAAGTGCCGTCTGTTATCTTGAATCCCAAAGACGAACACCACGACAAAGTTCGTTCCAATCTCCAGGAAGTGAAAGCAAGAGGCGGACCGGTTGTTGCTGTAGTTTCCGTGGATGACATCGACATTTCAGATGTTTTGGACGATAGAGACAGAGTCATTGAAATGCCTGCGTCGGCCAACAACCACATCCTACCTTTGCTTGTGTCAATTCCAATGCAGCTCATTGCATACCACGTTGCCAACCTAAAAGGCACAGACGTTGACCAACCGAGAAACCTTGCCAAGTCAGTCACGGTTGAATAAGCAGTCCTGAAAATTTACATCAATCTTTCTATGATTCATTCATGGGAATCAAGGTCAAACCAAGTGCTAACCGCAAGCTCTTTGACTGGGTCTATCAGGTCGTCATTGAAGAAGGTGGCGATGGTGATTGCGTCATTGGTTTCAAAGCACAAGACTACCGAAAAGTCGCTAAAGAGTTTCGCAAATACTTCCCTCCTAGCTGGAAAATGTGGGAGCGCAAAGACAGTGTGGTTTTTCATGACAACCAAGAATACGTAGTTCTCACAACGGTCGACTGCGCACAGTCCATGAACGAGTTTCCCAAAATTTTGACTTGGTGATTGATGAATCACACTTCAGAAAACCAAGAAGACATTCTCGATACCATGTCGAAAAGTGTGTACCATGCTATGGAAGAAAGTAACGTAATTTTCGCTCATATTATTGCAGACGCAAACGTGGCTGGCAAACTAGTGGAACTCAAAAGTGAAAAGTGGACTGGTTCATGGGCAGCGCGCCGAAAAAAGACGATCGATCAAAGAGCTTACGACGTTCGTCAAGGAATTGTGATACAAGAGTTCGATTCGTGTAATAATCAACCAGGTGTGATATTATTTTCTTGTGGAGAAACTGCGAATTTTAAACAAGCAGAAGACACAAGACATGTTTGGCTTAAGCCACTGGAGGCTGAGTGAACTTTGTACTAAAATTCTTTCTTTTGGCTGTTGCGCTTGGCTGTGTGCCCAAGTATGCAGAGTGCAACGAAAAGCCTGGCAGTGCTTTGTATAACAACTGCATGTATGAAGCCACTGGTGATCCAAAATACTGCGATAGAATAGAACAAAAAGACTTTCGCCTAACGTGCAAGGCTCGAGCCAACAGGCAAGAATCTATCTGTTTCCAAATTGAAAATAGAGACACGCGCGAATTTTGCCTATACATGCTTCGATAGTGGAGACTAAAAATTATGAATCCAGCTGCTAATCCCGGAGTAATCTATAGAACTTGGGCAGATGTTGATCGAGAGCACATGTTCATGCGAGACAAATTAGTTACAGCGCTGAAGGTACCGCCTGAATATCTTTATGACGTCAAAAACGAAGATAAAAATACACTATGCACCCTTGTTGAAAGAGAAGTTACCGGCCTATGCTGGGTACTGATTGACGGTAAACTCACTACTCGCTTTGAAGATGAATTGGAGAAAGTTGATTGAAAGTCGGTGATCTGGTAAAGCCCAAGCACAAATACTCTCACAACGAGATAGGCATAGGTTTGATAGTCAAAGTAGAGGAAGGGTTTTATGGTAAGTCGTTTAATGGCTATCTAGACGATCGTCTGACTATTCATTGGGCGCATGGAGAGACGACTCGAGAACCTAGCACATATGTGGAGCTTCTAAAATGAAAGTCGGTGATTTGGTAGGGTGGCTCGCAGATCCTTCAGTGTTCGGACTTGTGGTTGAAATAACTCCGCGCAACGTGACAAAGAAGCAATGCATTAAAGTGATGTTCCCCAGATCTATAATGCCTTGGTGGATGAAGGAAAAAAATGGATTGTACAATATTCCTATCGATCACGTTAAGCTGGTAGAACCATGAGAGAATGGAATAGAAAACATCCGTATGAAGTCATGCCTGGGGACCTCGTGCAAATATTTGTCGATAGTGGCAAGCTCGATGAACTGGGAGTGGGTGTATATTTGCGCGAAGTCGTGCCGAAAATAGACTTGCCTTACGATCACGAATTTTGGGAATGGCACATGGAAATAGGTTACCTCAGCGAAGAACCACATTACGAAGTTCTTTACGATGGCCAAGTTCGTGTGTTAAATAAAAAACAGTTTAAACTCTGGCCGGTTGAGAGGTAAGATGAGAGAAAAGATGAAGTCATTAGATCACGTAGCAATTGTAGTCAAAGATCCAAAAGCAGCAGTGAAGTGGTACTGTGATCAGTTTGGCGGCCGGAAAATTTATGTCGATGACACTTGGGGCATGGTGCAGTTCTCCAACATCAAGCTAGCTTTTGTTGTCGAAGAAGAGCATCCGGCCCACATCGCATTCAACGCTAAAGTTGTAGAAGGTACAAGGCACAGGGATGGTTCGGTGTCAAAGTATACTAAAGACCCATGGGGCAACGACATTGAGCTCATAGACTATTTCAATGCAGTATGACCAAGAATGGCGACCTAATAAAGATAACCGACCACAAGATGCTTTTTTGGGACGAGGATGGCGGTGTGTCTCGCGACATTTTAGGCGATTCTGAGTATGGCTTGGTAGTTTCTACTGATAAAATTTCTTCTGTTGGAAATCCCTTGATAGAATTTTTGTGGCAAGGCAAAGTGCTTTATGGTGTTAAGACGGCCACTTTTTCTTGGTTTGAGGTAATCGATGCTTCAGATGGGTGATTTGGTTCGTGTAACCAGGGAAGGTTGGTGGGAGAACATGTTTGGAATAGTGATATCCCAAAGATCTTCAACAAGAAGCATTTGGGAAGTATTTTTAGAAGAAAAATACATTTATTTTTCAGAATCCGACTTGGAGAAACTAAATGTGGTTCAAGACAACTGACGAAGACCTCAAACGAGGCGACTTGGTTAGGGTTTGGTCCAAGTGGCTTCGACCTTCCCTAAAAAATAGAGACACCCATTCAGAACTCGCCATTGTTTCTCGTTATTATCGTCCAAATGTTGCTTCAAGTGGGTGTTGGTTATTCTATAACCACAAGGGCGAGTTTTCCTGTGAACTCCGCAGGATAGAGCTGGTGAGTTAGGACTTGACTTCATCGCCCACTATGCTATAATGTGGGTGTTGCTTTGGAGGGCGACTATGACTGATAAAAAAGAACTTTATGCCTCTGGCGAACCCGGTTTATCTTATGACCCTTTGGAAGTTGATGAAGGTTGGGAACCGCCTTATCGAAATAAGAATGCTTGCTTTGAGCAGAAACTCGCCAAAGAGATTGGCGAAATGTCTGATGAAGCAGTTGAGGTTGCTGTGAAAAAGTATCTGCCTGTCTTATCAGATAAAGAAATGGGCGACAAAGTAAGACAAGCGGTTGCTCCAATGTGGCATAACATTGATGCTTTACAAAAAGAACTTGAAGTTGCTCAGTCCCTTCACAAAGTTGCTGTAAAGGAAAGGGACTACGAAAGAACTCTTTGCGACAACTATAAAGATCAGTGGTTGAAAAAAGTAAAGCAACTTGAAAAATGTCAAGAAGACACCGACATTAGGACGAGAGAAATCTATAAACTTCGCTCACTTTACGAAGGTGTTCTTTCTCGCATAAACAAGTTGGAAGACGACACAAGAGCAGCAATAGAGTTTGCCGACCTCGCAGAAGACGATAGGGGAACTGAAATGATTTTAGAGTTTTGCGAGGACATTACAAAGTTGGTTGGAGAATAACCTTATGAAAAGCAACCACTCTTATAATGCCGGTTATCACAGAGGACTTAACACAGAACACCACAATGTTCCTATTGAAACCCTATTCAAGAAATGGGTTGAGGAAACAGACATTCGTTTAGTTCCAGTTGTTTTTGACCCTGTTGCTTTTGAGAAAGGTTATAACGACGGCATAGAAGATTATGAAGATTCTTTAGAAGAATTCGGGGACGAAGCAGCGACTACGGCAGGTTGGGAATGAAAGCAATACTAAACGGAAAATTTACACTTACAGAAGATCTGTTTGTGAAAAATTACCCTCGTTCAAGAGAATTTATCAATGAAGCATACGAAATTGAATTGCCAAGATTTGGTGTTCTAAACATGTGCATCTTGTTTGATGGAGAGAAAAAGAGGCATATATTCGGAAACAGAGCGAGCAGCAGCATTACTATAGTGGGGTCGAAGAATATTACGGAGAACAAAGAGTGAACGAGACAAAGAAAATAAAAAAGTTCCTGCGAAACAAAGACAATAAAGTTATTGTGAAAATTGTTGAGACAGACCCTTGGGGTGGAGATAGGGTCTTGACTACTACACTGACTTATGGTAATCTGGTAAGAGAAACCTTACTATGGGAACAAAAGTTCAAGCAGGACTACGGATGCTTACCGGGAATTGTTATGGATGCTCCCTCACTTATCTACCTTCTCACAATAGAGAATAAAGAAGGCGAGGAACTTTACAAAAGAACTTTCTGGAAGAAGGAAGAAATAAAAGAGTTCCTTATTGGCGGGTTTGATGGAGTAGTGAAATGAAAGTTTGGGTTGTAATAGAGCGACGACTTCACGAAGACCGGAACAATGTTGCTGTTTTCTCAACTGAAACGGCAGCAAACAACTTTGTCCGAGACAAAGAAACCGATGATAACTGGCGATGCTATTACGATGTTGAGGAGTGGGAAGTTGAAGAGCAATAAAAGATACTTCGCCAAACCCGACACTTGGTTCAAGGAAGGAACCGAAGCATTTTACGAAGAAGAAATCTATCCAGTTGGAACTTTATTTGATGAGGACGGCATTTCACACGGGTCAGCAATCTACCGAGGAACTTATGTTATTGGACCAAATGAGGATTACGACACCTATTGGCACAGCAAAGGTTATAAAGAAGGCGACGAAGTTGAGATGAGGGAACATTGCTGTAATAGCGAGTTTATTGTTGTGGAGGAGAACAAAGAATGAACAACATTGAGGACATTAAAAACAAATGGGAGAACACAAGGCTTCTAGAAGAACTACCAGAAGACGAGCAATATTCTATGAGTCAATTGTTA
>Ga0181594_10000440_pt1 | contig 37995 bp, 35 predicted proteins | sample 071ome_18_FD_145603 | JGI IMG/M metagenome (GOLD analysis project Ga0181594, IMG submission 145603) | Coastal salt marsh microbial communities from the Groves Creek Marsh, Skidaway Island, Georgia - 071413BT metaG (spades assembly) | ecosystem: Environmental > Aquatic > Marine > Intertidal zone...
GAGATCGACCGGCTTCCCTCGATCGCCAGCCGGCACGATGCCTGCGACGAAAAATCACTGCTGTTCGAAGACTGGGGCAGCAACGAGGCGATTACCTATACGGCGACGAAAGGCGATGCGGGGGCTGCATTCCGGGAAGCCGCCTATGTCCGGCGGGAACAGTTTGCAACGCAGCGTCACCTTGCCCTGCCGATGGAGCCGCGCGGCATTCTTGCCGAATGGGACACGGACTCCGGCAGGCTGACCGTCGAAGGCGCCGCCAAGGTGCCGTTCGCCAACCGTCGTATTCTGGCCGCCATGATGGGTCTGGATGTCGCTGATATCGACATGATGGAAAGCGATGTCGGCGGCGGATTCGGGGCGCGTGGCGAGTTCTTCGCCGAGGATTTCCTGATTCCCTTTGTCGCGCGTCATGTCGGGCGGCCCGTGAAGTGGATCGAGGACAGGCGCGACCATCTGCTGACCACCGGTCACGCCCGGGAGATGGACTGCGATATCGAAATCGCCTGCGATGCCGACGGGACCATTCTGGGGCTGCGGGGCGAAGTGTGGGTCGATGTCGGCGCTTATTACCGGACGAACGGCACGATCAGCCCGCGCAATGTGGCGCAGTTCATGTCGGGTCCGTATCGCGTCCCCAATATCGATATCAGGTCACACGCGATGCTGACCAACAAGGCGCCTATCGGGACCTATCGGGGGCCGGGGCGCTACGAGTCCGATTTCTTCCGCGAACGGTTTTTCGATCTGGTCGCTCGCGATCTCGGCCTCGACCCGGTCGCGTTTCGCCGGAAGAATCTGGTGCAGCGGGACGAGATGCCCTATTCGATCGCATCGATCCGGCCCGTCGAGCGCGAGGAGGCGTTCGACAGCGGCGATTATGCGATGGTCCTCGACCGGTGCCTCGAGGAGTTCGGCTGGTCCCGCAAGGAAGCGCTGCAGGGAAAGCGGGTCGACGGCGTGTTTCACGGGATCGCCGTCGGGTGCTTTGTCGAAGGCGGCGGGGCAGGGCCGAGCGAGAACGCCAAGGCGGTCGTGAAACCGGATGGCTCCATCGAAATATTTGTAGGGTCGACCGCCGTCGGGCAGGGGATTCTGACGACCCTGACGCAAATCGCCGCCGACGCGCTTGAACTGCCGATAGAACGCGTCCGTCTGTTCCACGGCTCTACGCCGTATCTGTCGGACGGGTTCGGTTCCTACCATTCACGGTCGACCGTGATGGGTGGGTCGGCCATTCTGCTCGCGGTCGAGGCGTTGCGGCGGCAGATCTGCAGCGCAGCCTCAGAGAGATTCGACTGCGGGACGGATGACCTTGCACTGTCCGATGGCGTGGTTTCCGGACCCGGAGGGAAGACGGTTTCGTTCGGGGAGCTTGCGCCCTCCCTGTCCCCCGTAGAGGAAACCTTCCACAATCACACGCATACCTACGCAAACGGGGCCGCAGCAGCCCATGTCACGGTCGATCCCGAAACCGGTCATGTGGCGCTGGTCGATCTGGTAATGGTCGAGGACGTCGGGCGGATCGTAAACCCGCTGACGCTGCAGGGGCAGGCCATCGGCGCGATGGTGCAGGGGCTCGGCGGCGCCTTTCTCGAACATGCGATTTACGACGAAGACGCACAGCTTGTCACCGTTACGCTTGCCGAATATCTCGCGCCGCTGTCGCCGAATTTCCCCCGTCTGCGGGCGATCATGCTGGAAGAACACAAATCGCCCCATATCCCGCTGGGAACCAAGGGCGGCGGCGAAGGCGGCATTCTGCCGATGGGCGGGCTGATGGCGAACGCCGTCGCGTCTGCGCTATCGTCATTCGACGTGGAGCCGAAACAGTTGCCGCTAACGCCGCGCGATGTCTGGAACCTGATCCAGGCGGCAAGGGCGCAGAGTCCGGCGAAAAACGACGGATCCTGACCGACTCCGTATAAGGCCGCTTACGCCTTCCGGAAGGCGGACTGTCGCCCGATGAACCTCCCGCGGTCAGCCGAAGCTGGCGCGCACCGACAGACCCGCATCGATTGTCGTTACCGAACCGGAACTGTAGCCGGACAGGCCCGACGCCAGGAAACAGACCGCGGCCGCGATCTCCTCGGGACGTCCGGCCCTGCCGAACGGCATCTTCTGGAACAGCTCTTCGTCGGCGGGAACGGTCGCGCCCGTCTGTTCCAGCTTGCTTCGCATCAGGTTTTTCATGCGGTCGGTGGCGACCGGTCCCGGGTTGAGCGCGAGGACCCTTATGCCGTCCTGCCAGCTCGTGCTGCCCAGCGCCTGGGAGAAAGCCGTCAGCGCCGCGTTGCCGGCGACGCCGCAGATGTAATCGGGGTCCCGCGTGTCGCCTGCATTGCCGATGATGTTGACGATCGTACCGCTGCCGCGGGCTTTCATCGCCGCATAGAAGCTGCGGCACATATTGACGTAACCGAAGACTTTCAGGTCCCAGGCGCGGCGCCACGTTTCTTCGTCCACCAGATGGAGCGCCCCGCCCGGTACGGCGCCGGCATTGTTAACGAGAAGGTCGATATCCGGAAATTTTTCGGCCAGCCGGTCGGGTATCCCGCTTTGGGATAGATCGGCGGCTTCAACGGAAATGCCGACAGGATGAAGTCGTTCGATTTCAGCCCTGGCCATTTCGAGATCCGCTCCGGTTCTTGATACCAGGACCAGGTCGCAGCCTTCGGCCGCCAGCGCATCTGCGGTGGCGCGCCCAATGCCTTTCGATGCTCCCGTAACGAGCGCTGTCTTGCCTTTCAGTCCAAGCTCCATTTCATCCTCGCTTTATTCAGTCTGTCTTCGGGGGCGAACGCCGCATCCGGGTTCCGGAGTGCGGGTTATAGTTGAGGCAGCGACTTTGCCAGTTCGGTTTTCAGAACCTTTCCCACCCCGCTCTTCGGCAACGCGTCGATAACGAAAACTTCCCGCGGCACCTTGTAGGGCGCAATCCTTTCCCGGCAGTAGCTTCTGAGATCGTCGCTGTTAACAAGGTCTGCGCCTTGCGCCCGGACGACAAAGGCCGCGACCTCTTCTCCGAACTCCCTTGAGGGCCATCCCAGAACGGCCGCTTCGTGGATTGCGGGGTGCAGGGTCAGCACATGCTCGATTTCGGCGGGATAGATGTTGATGCCGCCGCGAATGATCATGTCGGTTTCGCGACCGGCCAGAAACAGATATCCGGCATCGTCGACCCAGCCGAGGTCTCCCGGAAAGTACCACCCATTGCGAAAAGACCCCAGGCTGGCCTCCGGGTCGTTGTGATACCCGCTTGCCGTGCCGGGATGCCGGTACCGAATGCGGCCGACCTCGCCGCATTCTACGGGGTCGTCCCGGTCGTCGACGATTTCAAGGGTCGCGCCGAAAACCGGTCGGCCGACACTGTCCGCCGCACCGGCCGGGTCGTCCCAAAGCAGGGCCGAGCATCCGCCGCCGTCGGTGGAGCCGTAGAAATTCAGATAGCGCGGACAGAATCTGTGCATCAACTCGGTGCGCTCTTCCGGGTGGAGAACCGCTCCGGTGGAAAAAAGCAGCTCCAGCGACTCGAAAACAGGTTTTTCGGGCGAGCCCCCTTCGGTTGCGAGCAAGCGGCGCAAAAGTGTTGGCACCAGAAACAGGCGGGTCGCGCGGAACCGGTTCGCGTAGGACAGCAGGTCCGGCATCTCGTATGGCGGAGGATGCATCAGGACCGTTCCGCCGGCATACAGTGTGCACATCGAATAGCCGCGACAGCCCCCGAAATAGAGCGGCGTTGCGCAAAGGTAGCGATCCCGTTCGGAGAAACCGATCGTGATGAGATAAATCAGAAATCGCGCGAGGAACTGTTCGTGCGTGATCAACGGGCCTTTGGGCGTTCCGGTCGTGCCCGATGACAGCGCCAGCAGGAGAGGCTGGTTCTCGCCATCGGGAAATTCGCATTGCGGTTCGATCTGGTCGGTGTGTCGCCGCCAGTCCTCGTTCACCGCAATGTCAGACCAGCGCCCGGTCACCGAGAGAAAGGTGTCGTCGGGTTCGGAGAACACGGCCCGTGCGCCGAAGAAATCGGCGATCCTTGTTTTCTCTTCATCGGTCCAGCGCCAGTCCATGGGCAGAACCGCCGCGCCCGATCGTGCAATCGCATAGAGCGCGATCAGATGGTCGGGCGTGTCTTTCAGGTTCAGTCCAACGATGTCGCCAGACCCGATTTCCATGTTCCGGAGAACGGATGCCCATCGCCTCACCGCGTTCTCGTATTCGCGATAGGTCGTGATCTCGCCGTTCGACTCAACGATCGCCGGATGGTCGGGCCTTCGGCGCGCGTTGACTTCTATGGCGTCGGAAAGGTTCATGAAAAAAGGGATGAGGTGTGGTTGGCCGGGACGTCTATGTTAAAACCAATCGGCGATGTCACCAACCGAACCTCGGAAGATAAATATATGACGAAGCTCGATTATCTGGCCGTAGATGCCGTAGTCAATATCTGGACCCCGGATGCCTTGCAGCACCGGCCGGGCTGGAGGGACGATTTTTTCGTCGGCAAGATGGGGGTCAAGCAATCCACGTCGGATGGCGTGCCGATTGACGAAATGCTGGCGCGAATGGACCAGGCAGGTATCGAGAAGGCGTTCCTGATCGCGACCCGTGCCGGACCTGTGGGCCATCCGTCATGCTACCGGATCCCGTACGAACTGGTCGCTGAGACCTGCGCCCAGGCCCCAGACAGGCTTTACGGGCTCGCGGGAATCGACCCGCTGGACGGTATGAAAGGGGTCAGGGAACTGGAATATGCGATTCGGGACCTCGGCTTCATCGGCGCGCATTTCTATCCGCACTGGTTTGAGATTCCGCCCGATGCGGCGAAGGTCTATCCGTTTTATGCGAAGTGCGTGGAGCTGGATATCCCCATCCAGATGCAGGTCGGACAATCGATGAATTACGACCGGAACTTCCCGCGCCGGTCGGTGGGGCGCCCTATCGCTCTGGATGCGGTCGCGTGCGATTTCCCCGAGCTGAAACTGATCGGGATCCATGTCGGCATTCCCTGGACCGACGAGATGATTGCGATGGCCTGGAAACACCAGAACGTTTTTATCGGATCGGACGCGCACGCCCCGAAATACTGGCCGGAAAGTTTCACGCACTACATAAACACCTACGGTCAGGACAAGGTGATTTTCGGAACCGATTTTCCGGTTCTCGATTTCGGCCGCACCGTCGATGAAATCGACTCCCTGGGATTGCGCGAAGAGGCCCGCCGTAAGTTCATGCGCGACAACGTGCTCCGCATTTACGGTCTCGACGGGTAGGGGGCTCACGCCCGATGAGCAATCCGCGCATACCCTTCGTTATGGCAAGCGATCGAGCGCCTCTCGCTGCGCCGCAGGGCTGCCCGCTTGTCGTGCACATCGTGGTCAATGTGGAGCACTGGCTGTTCGATAACGCCATGCCCCGCAAGATCCTGACCGCCCCGCACGGGCTCGAACAGGTTCCCGACATTCCCAACTACAGCTGGGCCGAATACGGCATGCGCGCCGGTATGCCCCGGATCTTGCGCTGTCTCGCGGAACGGGGCCTGCCGGCCAGCGTCAGCCTGAATGCAGGCGTTATCGAGGCCTACCCTTCTCTCGCCGCGGCCATGAGAGAGGCGGGCTGGGAGTTCATCGGGCACGGGCTTCACCAGAAATCGATCCAGGGAGAAGCCGACGAGTCGGCGCTTATCGCTCAGTCGCTCGAGATCATTCGGGACTTTACCGGCTCGCCGCCTGCGGGCTGGCTGGGGCCCGGGCTTAAGGAAACCTTCGATACGCCGGATATCCTGAAATCGCTCGGGGTGGAGTATGTATTCGACTGGGTGCTCGACGATTTGCCCTGCTGGATGAGGACGAAACACGGACCGCTTCTTTCCCTGCCCTATACGCTCGAGCTCAACGACAGCGTCATTTACGCCGTCGAGAAACATGCCTCTCCCGAGATGCACCGCAGGCTGGTCGATACGCTGGACCTGTTCGAGGTCGAGGCGCGGACGCAGCCGCGCGTTCTGACCCTGGCGCTTCACCCGCATCTTATCGCGGTGCCGCACCGGTTCGCGTATCTTGAACGCATGCTGGACCTGCTACAGGATCGAAGCGATACCGTTTTCATGACAGGGCGCGGGATCGCCGACTGGTATGTCGGTGAATGTCCGGCGCCAAAGGAGCAGGAACATGGAACCTGATATTCTGGCCTCTTTCCCGGAAAGGATCGATCCGCGCCATACGGCGATCCTGCTGATCGATATGCAAAAGGACCTGGTCTATGATGGGTTTCTTTGCGATCAGGCAGGCCGCGATCTGACGGCGACCCGAAGCGTGATCCCCAACATGCAGCGCCTGCTGGCCGCCGCCCGGTCAGGCGGCGCACTGGTCTGTCATGTCGGGTTCTGGACATTGCCGGATAACGGCTCGGATTCGGGCGCGTGGCTCGCCCAGCGCCGGCGTTCAACCTACTCGTCCGACGTTCTTTGTATCGCGGATACGGTAGGCGCCGAGTTCATCGACGAGCTCGGCCCGAAGCCGGACGAGGTGATTATTCACAAACACCGTTACAGCGCCTTCAAGGGCACCGATCTCGACATGATTCTGCGCGCGCGCGGTATCCGGACAGTGATCGCGACCGGTGTTTCGACCAATGTCTGTGTGGAAAGCTCGCTGAGAGATGCGTTCGAGACCGGTTATTATGTCTGCATCGTCTCGGACGCGACGGCCAGCTGGGACATGACCCTGCATGAGGCGACGCTGCAGACGGTCGACCATCGTTTCGGCCTGGTGACGACGACAGATGAGGTCGAAGCGGTCTGGGCAGGCCGGGCGACACAGGCTGCGGAGTAGATTTCACCGGCCCGCTGGCACACAGGGTCGGATAAACGGAATTGATGCCGCTTCGATGCAGACCGAATGGCGGCATGCATCAGAAAAGCGTCAGAGCCTGGTTCCTGATGGCAGGTTGTATTCGGCATCGATCGAATCGACATAGTCCAGGGCGTCGTCGATGCCCACCACGTCCGCATATTTGGCGTGCATGTCGCACAGATTAACGGCATGCGACGCCTGCGACCGGTCGAAACAGCCTTCTTCGACAACGGTGCAGCGAATATTGTTGCTGAACGCGTCGATCACGGAGGCACGAACGCACCCGGACGTGGTTGTGCCCGTTACGATCAGCGAATCAGCGCCCAGGTCGTTGAGATATCCGATCAGCGGCGTTCCGTAGAATGCGCTCGGCTTGTGTTTCCGGATGACGATATCCTTCGGTCCCGGCTCGATTTCATCCATGATATCGTTGCCGTCCCGGTTGAAGCCTGTGGTGTCCGGCGGGTCTATGTCTTCCAGCGTGCGGTTGTTCTTCCACGCCCATCCGCCGGCGTCCCAACCGTCTTCCCGAATGGTGCCCGTGGTGTAGATGACGGGGATTCCCCTGGCGCGGCATTTGTCGATCAACGCCCTGATATGCGGAAGCGCGTCCCAGGCGTCTTCCCCACAGCTGTTGTGAAACCGCTTGATGGACTCGATGATCGGTTCGCGACGGTCGCCGCAGAAATTGTAGCTGACATCGATGACAAGAAGAGCCGGTTTTTTCCCGCCTCCCGCAAGCGCACCAAAACCGCCGTTCTTAAAGACTTCCTTGTCTCGGTCGGTGAGAAACCTGTCCCAGATTCGTTCTGTCATTTCGTTCTCCTGAATTTTTCAGCCGGTGCCGCTGCCGGATCGTTTCAGCCGCGGGTCGAAAATATCGCGCATGCCGTCGCCCAGCAGGTTAATGCCGAGAACGGTAAAGAAGATGCAGAGACCCGGGAAAAGGGCGAGCCACCAGGATGTGCTGATATAGGTCCTGCCATCGGCGAGCATGCTGCCCCAGGTCGGAATTTCGGGCGGGACGCCAAGGCCGAGAAAGCTCAGGCTCGCTTCTGAAATGATCGCGCTGGCCATGGCGAAAGTTCCAATGACGAGAGCAGCCTGGAGCAGATTCGGCAGAATATGGATGCCGATAATTCGGGTGTTCGAAGCGCCGAGAGAGCGCGCCGCATCTACGAAATCGCGGGTTCGCATCGAGAGAGCCTGTCCGCGCGCCACGCGACAATACGGAATCCATCGCTGTACGACGAGTGCGATAATCAGAATACCCAGCCCCTGACCGAAGAAAGCGACGATGGCGATGGCAAGGAGCAGGGGCGGAAAGGCCCAGACCACCTCTACCAGCTTCTGAATGCCGAAATCGATACGGCCGGCGAAAAAGCCGGATATCGCGCCCAGAGCGACGCCGACGACGCCCGATATAAGGACGACCGTCACAGCGATTACCAGGGAAATTCGGGCGCCGAAGAAAATACGGCTCAGAATATCCCGCCCGACATGGTCGGTGCCCAGGAAATGTTCGCCCCCCCACCATCCGGGCGGTTGCAGCGTTTTCAGCAGGTCCTGCGCGTTTGGATCGTAGGGCGATATCAGGGGCGCGAAGACCCCCATAAAACACAGTAGAAAAACGAAAACGCCGCCGACGACTATCTTGGGTTTCAGCCAGGGCCGCAGGGCTTTCATCAGGGGGCTTGGTCCCTGATCCAGGTCGGCTTGGTTCAGGACGCTATTTGTCAAAACGAATCCTCGGATCGATAGCTGCGTAGAGAATGTCGATCGACAGATTGATGATCACGAACATCAGTGTGTAGGACAGGACCGTACCGGTGATCAGCGGGTAATCGCGACTGTTGATCGCATCGATCAGCAGCGCGCCGCTGCCCGGCCAGGCGAAAACCGTTTCCACGATGATCGATCCCGACAACAGGGTTCCCAGTTCCAGCCCCACGACCGTGATGATCGGAATGAGAGCGTTGCGTACCGCGTGCCGCCAAAGGACCTTGTGCTCGCTGAGCCCTTTGGCCCGCGCCGTGCGGACGAAATCCTCGTGCATGACTTCGAGCACTGACGACCGGGTTACGCGCATCAGGATTCCGAGCATGTTCGTTCCGAGCGCGATGGCAGGCAGAATGATGTAGCTGAGGCCGTCCCACACAGCTTTCCAATTCCAGTGGAGGATACTGTCCAGGATATAAAATCCTGTAATCGGGTCGTCGGCGATGCCGTATGTGCTTCGACCGGCCGATGGCAACAGGTTCAGAAAGCCGGATACGATCAGGATCAGCATGATCCCGAACCAGAAGCTCGGCATGCTGATGCCGAAAAATCCGAAAAAGGATCCGATATTGTCGACCCATGAGTTGGGCCGGGCCCCTGCCCACACGCCCAGCGGCACCCCGAAAACGATCGCGATCAGGATGGCGAAAAACGCCAGCTCTATGGTGGCGGGCAGGCGGTCGCCGATCATCAGCAGGACCGGGTCGGCGTATCGGAACGACGTTCCGAGATCGCCCTGAAGTGCTGCGACGAGAAATTTCCAGTACTGAACGTAGACCGGCTGGTTCAGTCCCCAGCGTTCGCGTGCGGCCTCGATATCTTCCTGCGTTGCCTCGTCCGACAGGAGCAGGTCGGCCGGGTCGCCGGGTGCAAACTGCACCAGCATGAAGACCAGCAGCGAAATCAGGATGATCACGGGGATCGTCCCAAGAACCCGTCGCGCGATATACTGGAACATGGTCGTTACGAACTGGCTTTTAATGATCCGGTGAGGATGCCGGGGAGGTGAACCTCCCCGGCAGCTTTTCCTCTTACTTCACAACGATGTCCGAGCCCCAGATGCGTCCGGTGGGGGTCGGCTTGTAAGCGACGCTCTTGGAAATGCCATAGAGCAGCTTGTGCCGCCACATGAAGCAGGCGGGCTGTTCCTTGACGATTTCCGCGAAAGCCTGGTTGATGACCTTCTTCCGTTCTTCCGGGTCGAAAGTCGCGCGTTCCTTCTGAAGGAGGCTGTCGACCTTCTTGCTCGAGAAGCCGATCCGCGGAGAGCCGCCGGTCTCGAAGTACTGCGCGAAGGCAGGGGACGGGTCGACTACGCCGCCGCGGCCCATGTAGTAGAACGGTACCTTGCCCTTTTGAACGTTTGCCCAAAGGGTCGGCCATTCCGGGGTCTTGAGGGTCGCGTCCAGGCCGATCGCCTTGAGCATCGGAATCATCGATTCCGTGACCTGCTTGTCATTGACGTAGCGGCCAACCGGCGTCGAAAGGGCCACTTTGGTCCCTTTCAGCCCGGCTTTCTCAATCATCGCCTTGGCTTTTGCGACATCGTACTCAACCTTCATCTGGGCCGCCGCCTCGGCGTTGTAGCCGTACTGGCCGGGGCCGATCGGGGCATCCAGACGCTGAGCCTGATCTTTCAGGATCGCCTTGATGATACCGTCCCGGTTGATGGCGTGGCAGACAGCCTTGCGCAAGACCGGGTTGTCCCAGGGCTTGAATTTCGGGCTCATCGCCAGAAACATCAGCTCGACCGACGATGTCGGTACGAGGTCGGCGTTCTTCGCCTGGTCGATCCGGACCGCGAGGTGAGGCGGGATGAACTGGGCGATCTGAATTTCCTGGTTGATCAGCGCGGTTACACGTTGTTCCGGCTCGCGCATGACCCGGAACATCAGCTCATCCGGCATTGATGGCTTCGCCCAGGGGTTGCCTGCGTCCTTTTCAAGAACGATCCGCTGACCGATCGCGATCTGTTTGAGCTTGTAAGGTCCCCAGCCCCACGGGTGTTCCCGGTCGGCGGTCCGCGCACCGTGCTTGTCGTACAGGTCCTTGCCCGTGATCATGACGCGGTCGAACAGGAATTCGAGCAGCGGCGCCGTCGGCTTCTTGGTGGTCACGCGAACGGTGTACTTGTCGATCGCTTCGGTTTTCGCGACGTGCTTGACGTTCTGCGTCTGACGACTCTGCTTGTCGTTCTTCATGCGCCAGAAGGAATGGACAACATCGGCAGACGTCAGCTCCTTGCCGTCATTGTGGCGTTTCAGGCCCTTGCGCAGATAGAACGTCCAGACATTGGGGTTCTGCTTGTCCGTTTCCCACCGTTCCGCAAGCATTCCCTTGTAGGCGCCCGCTTCGAAGTCGAAGTAACCGAGGCATCCGTATACCTGACACCAGATGCCGTACCCCATCGAGATGCTGTCGCCATGCGGGTTATGGCTCGAGATGGTTTCGGTCGCGCCGACCGCTACCCGGCTCTTTGCGTTCGCGGACGACAAGGCCGCCGCCCCCGTGACAAGGGCCGCCATGGCGAGGGCGGACACCATACCCATTCCTGTTCTTCGCATTTGATCCTCCTGTGATCTGTTAGCTACTGGTTTCAGGGTCTGTAATTTTTTACTCAACGCACACTTCACCGGTTCCCGGTTTCCGGGAGCCGGACGAGGTGAAGAGATGGCACGCGACGGCGTGGTCTCCGCTCTCCACGAGTTCGGGTTCCTTTTCGGAACAGATTTTTTCGGCAAACGGACAGCGGGGATGAAAGCTGCATCCGCTTGGCGGGTTGATGGGGCTCGGAACGTCGCCTTCCAGAACCATGCGATCGCTTTTTCGGCTCGGGTCCGGTACGGGCACTGCAGACATCAGGGCCCGGGTATAGGGGTGGAGGGCCTCTCCGTATATTTTGCCGGCGGGCGCCATTTCCACGATCTTGCCAAGATACATCACCGCGACCCGGTCGCTGACATGTTCCACGACCCTGAGATCGTGAGAAATGAACAGATAGGTTAGGCCGAACTCTTCTTGCAGGTCCTTGATAAGGTTCAGGACCTGCGCCTGAATTGAGACATCGAGAGCGGAAACCGCCTCATCGGCGATGATAAGCTTGGCATCAACCGCGAGCGCCCGTGCAACGCCGATCCTCTGTCTCTGGCCGCCGGAGAATTCGTGAGGATACCGGTAGTAGTGTTCGTCACGGAGGCCAACCTTTTCCAGCAGGGCCATCACCCGCGTCTTGAGATCGTCGCCTTTCGCCAGATTATGGATCTTCAGTCCTTCGCCGATGATTTCGCCGACGCGCATGCGCGGATTCAGCGAGGCATAGGGGTCCTGAAAAATCATTTGAATATTGCGCCGCATGTCCCGCATTTCGGGACCTGACATCCGGGTGATATCGGCGCCGTCGTATATGACCTTGCCGTCGGTTGGTTCGATCAGCCGGATAATGCAGCGGCCCAGCGTCGACTTTCCGCACCCCGATTCACCCACAAGCCCCACCGTTTCGCCTTCGCGCACGTCGAACGAAACGCCGTCGACGGCCTTCACGCTTGCGGTTTCGCGGGAGAAAAAGCCTCCGTTGACCGGGAAATATTTTTTCAGATCGTGAACCTGAAGTAACGCCATGTCAGGCAACCTTGTGACAGGCGGCAAGGTGCTCCGCCTCGATATCAATGAGCGCGGGCTGCGTTGCCGCGCACGCGTCGTCGGCCCGATCGCACCGCGTTCTGAACCGGCAGCCTGACGGCCAGTCGAGAGGGCTGGGCACGATGCCGGGTATGGCGTTCAGCCTGGCGCGCTGCTCGCCGACTCCCGGCAGCGAGTTCATCAGGCCGATTGTGTAAGGGTGCTTCGGTCGCGAAAAAATGATCTCCGGCGCAGCGCGCTCCACGATCTTGCCGGCATACATGACCGCGACGTCGTCGGCCTGTTCCGCGACGACACCCAGGTCATGGGTGATCAGCAGGACAGCCATTTCGAAACGATCCTGCAGTTCGGCGATCAGGTCGAGGATCTGCGCCTGAATCGTTACGTCAAGGGCCGTCGTCGGTTCGTCCGCAATGAGCAGACTGGGATTGCAGGACAAAGCCATCGCAATCATGACGCGCTGGCGCATGCCCCCGGATAGCTGGTGGGGATAGTCCCAGACCCGTTTTTCCGGTTCCGCGATCTTGACGAGACGTAGCATCTCGATGGCCCGGTCGATGGCCTCCTTCCGCTTCGTCTTCTGATGAAGCTGTATGACCTCTATGATCTGGTCGCCGATTGTAAAAACGGGATTCAGGGACGTCATCGGTTCCTGAAAGATCATCGAGATCTCATTGCCGCGGATGCGGCGCATCTCGTCATCCGAGACCAGGGAGAGGTCCTTGCCCTTGTAGAGAATCTGACCGCCGACGATCTGTCCCGTTCCCTTGGGCAACAGTTTCATGACGGACAGGGCGGTGACGCTCTTGCCGCATCCGGATTCGCCGACGAGACCCATGGTCTTGCCGGCCTCAATAGAAAAACTTACGCCGTTAACGGCCCGAACCTCACCGTCGCTCGTAAAGAACGATGTCTGCAGGTCGGCAACTGTTAACAGGCTCGCCACGTGTACCCTTCCTCAATTCCTGAGCAAAGAACCCACTACGCAAACATCGTGCCAACTTTTCCGCAGTGTGGAAACCCCTGTAAAACCCCGATTCTCTGCGAAACCCGCCCGGAGCCCCTGTCAGCTACCGCCAGGGGCGCACAAAAACAGATCACGCCTGTGCCTTATAAGTGGGCAGATCGCCCGCTGTTGCCCCTCGTGGTGAAGATGAATTTTACCTGTACATGTTCTCGAATCCGCATACCCCTCGGGTACGAATGACGAGAGACGGTTCCGTTCGAACCCTGAAGGGCATAAATTCGTGACATGGCGGACGAAAAGACACCCATTCTGAAATTCGACGGCGTCACCAAGGGCTTTTCCGGCAATCGGGTCCTGCAGGGTATCGAGCTCGAGGTGGCGGAAGGGGATTCCCTCTGCCTGATCGGCACGTCGGGATGCGGCAAATCGCTCATGTTCCGGTGCGCCCTTGGTCTGGTCCGGCCCGACAGCGGTCGGGTCCTGATAAACGGGACCGATGCCGCTTCGATGAAGGCCGGTCAGCGGCAGGTTTTCGAGCGTCAGCGCGGCGTTCTGTTTCAGTACGGCGGTCTGTTCGACAGCCTGACGGTCTGGGAAAACGTGTGTTTCCAGCTGCTCAACGTGGATGATATGGACCCGGCGGATGCACGCGACCTCGCAGCTGAAAAGCTGAGAGCCGTAGGGCTTTCGCCCGATGTCTGCGATCTGTTTCCCAGCGAATTGTCGGGCGGCATGCAGAAACGCGTGGGTTTCGCCCGGGCGATCGCCAGCGACCCGCAGATTCTTTTCCTCGATGAGCCGACCGCCGGGCTCGACCCCATCATGTCGAACGGGATTTCGAGGTTTGTCGCCGACAATATTTCGGCGCTTGGTGCGACGACCATTTCAATATCGAGCGATTTGAAGACGGTGGAAAGGGTATCCCGGCGCGTCGCCATGATCCATGGCGGCAGGATCGTCTGGGACGGTCTGACGTCTGACCTGTACAGGTCGGGAAACGATTTCGTGCACCAGTACGTCAACCGGCTGGCCGACGGGCCGATCGACACCTACGGCCGTCAGAGATAGGGCTCTTCCGGTTCTGAATCGCCTTCCCGAGCCGTCTGAAACGGTCGTCCGTTACTCCGCCGCGGCCGCACCGGCATAGCGGCTCTCCGGCACGCGCAGCCCGAGCAGGTCGCGCAGCGTGTTGCCTTCGTACTCCTTGCGGTAGAGGCCGCGGTTCTGCAGCTCCGGCACGACCAGGTCGACGAACGATTCGAACTCGTCCGGGAACATCGACGGGATGATGTTGAAGCCGTCGCAGGCGCCGTTTTCGAACCAGTCCTGCATCGCGTCGACGACGTCGGTGGGCGTGCCGACAAGCACCATGTGGCCGCGCGCTGCGGCGAAATGCTGGTAAAGCCTGCGCAGCGTCCACCCTTCCTTCCGGGCGAGATCGAGCATCTGGCCCGACCGTGTGCCGACATCGTCGACCGCCTCCAGATGCAGGTCGTCCATCTTCGTGTCCGGATCCTGATCGGTTACGTCATGGCCGAGCCTGCGCGACAGGAAGGCGAGCCCGTGGTCCGGGTGGATCAGGTCCTGCAGTTCGTCGGCCTTGGCCTGCGCTTCCTCGCGGGTTTCGGCCACGGTCACCGACAGGCCCGGCAGGATCTTCAGGTCGTCGGGCTGACGGCCGTACTTTGCGAGCCGCGCCTTCACGTCCGAATAGAACGCCTGGGCGATATCGATGCTCTGGCTCGCGCCGAAGATCACGTCCGCCGACCGGGCGGCCAGCTCACGTCCCGGCTCCGAGGCGCCGGCTTGCACGATGACCGGCTGACCCTGCGGCGAGCGCGGTACGTTGAGCGGTCCTTCGACCTGGAAATGCTTACCCTTGTGGTTGAGGACATGCATCCTGTCCCATTCGAAGAAGGTGCTGGTTTCGCGGTCGCGCACAAACGCGTCCGCATCCCAGCTGTCCCACAGCCCCCTGAGGACATCGAGATATTCCTCAGCGATTTCGTACCGATCGGCTTTCGCGAGATGCGCGTCCTGGCTGTAATTCAGCGCCGAGCGCGGGTTGCCGGTGGTGACGATATTCACCCCGGCGCGGCCCTGGCAGATCAGGTCCAGCGTGGCGAACATCCGGGCGACCGTGAAGGGAGGGTCGAAGCTGGTGCTTCGCGTACACACCAGACCGATATGTTTCGTGAGCGGCGCCAGCGCCGACAGCAGCGTAAAGGGTTCCAGCCAGGCGGAGTAATGCTGACGGTTAAGCGCCTTGTCGACCGTCGTCCAGGCCGTCGGGGTATCGGCGGAGAACAGCATGTCGAACAGACCGCGTTCGGCTGTCTGCGCCATATCGATAAATCGGTCGAAATTCTCGTTGGCGTCGTGGAACGAGTTGGGGTGGCGCCAGGACGCGATGTGATGGCCGGTGGGACGGATGAACAGGCCGAGTTTCATTTCGGACATCGGGGGGTCTCCTTGGCGTGTGCGGTTACCTAGAACGATACGGCGCTCTGCAGGGTTTTGACAAGGGAGCGGGCGCGGCAACGACGCGTCTAGTCGGCCGTCTCATTTCCTCCATGCTGGCCAATGGCCCAGCCGATTTCGGCCAGGTTCTCTTCCGCAAAATGCCGCGGCTTGTCTTCCAGCGTGAGCGCGAGCCCGGATTGCCAGCGCGTCAGGAAGCCGAACAGAGAGATCACCGCCATGATTTCCAGCATCTGCGCCTCGGTGAAATGCGGCCGCAAGGCGTCGAACAGCTCGTCGTCGACCGAGGCGGGTGCAGCGGCGGATGCGCGCGCGACCGCCAGGGCGGCGCGTTCGGCATCGTCGAACTGAGGGTCGGAATCGCTGTTCATCACCGCCCGGATTTTCTCTATCGGAACGCCTGCCTCGAACGCTGCTTCCGCCGTGTGCGCCATCGAGTAAGGGCATTCGGCGATCCGGGCGACGGTATGGGCGATCAGGCGCCTGAGCGGGGCGGGCACGTCGCCCGGTTTCAGGTAGACCTCCGAGATCAGCCGGTACCAGGCGTCGAGCATCTCCGGCCTGTTTGCCATCACCCGGAGCGTCATCGGCACGAAGCCGAGCCGAGCGTCGCACTGATCGAACAGGGCGGCCTGTTCGGCCGTAGGGGTCTCCGGCGGCGCTATGCGGGTCATGAGCCCTCGTCGAGCCGCAGCAGCCGGCTTGCGTTGCCGCCCAGGATCAGCGCCTGCGCTTCTTCGTCGATCCCGGCATGTTCGGTGACGATTTCGACCGGGTAGTCGTAGCCCATCCCGAAACAGTAATCGCTGCCCAGCATAACGCGGTCCGCGCCGACGCGGTCGATCAGATAGGCCAGCAGCGGGCCGTCATGGGTGATGGTGTCGTAATAGAACCGGGTCAGATATTCCTCGGGCGATTTGTCGGGAATTTTCTCGCGAAGCGGCGGGATTTCCTTCCAGGCATGCGCCATGCGCCCGATCACCGAGATCAGCGCGCCGCCGGCATGCGGCAAGCAGATTTCCAGCTTCGGGAACCGGTCGAGGATGCCGTCGAAAATCAGGTAGGCGGCGGCTACCGCGTTGTCGAACGGGTTGCCCAGCGTGTTGACGAAATGCCAGCGGCTCAGCCGTTCCGCCCCGATCACCCGCACCGGATGGAGGAACAGCGGCAGGCCGTATTCCTCCAGCCGCTCGTAAACCGGAAAGAACGCCTCGTCCGACAGTTCCCGGTCTCGCACATGGGTCGCGGCATAGACGCCGCGCATGCCCGGCATGTCAGCGATACGATCCACCTCCTCGACCGCGAGATCGGGCTCGTGCATCGGCGGCACCGCGAAGCCGATAAGACGGTCGGGATGCGCCACGTGTGCAGCGGCGATGCCGTCATTGAAGGCCCGGCACAGTTTCGGGCCGAGATCGCGTCCCGCCCAGTAGACCATCGGTACGGTCAGCGACAGTGCGTGCACATCGACCTTGCGCTCGTCCATGTCGGCGATGCGTGCCTCCAGATCGGTAAAGCTCGCCTGCAAGGGCGGCATCTGCATCTTGCCGAGCTTGATGCTGAATCCCTTCGGGTTGCTGCGGTCGACGGCAGCGTCGAACGGCGCGCCTTCCTCCTCGATCAGTTTCAGAAATTCTTCGGGATAGTAATGGGCATGAATGTCGATCGTTTTGCGGTCCGGCATGGCGTGGGTCCTCTCCTGTCAGCTGGTTTTGCCGCGCGACAGCACGGCCCAGACTTTCTGCGACGTGACCGGCATGTGCAGGCCGCTGGTATCGTAATCGCGCAGCGCATCCGCCACAGCATTCATCGCCGCCCCGAGCGACGGCGTCGTGCCGGCTTCGCCGCCGCCCTTGACGCCCAGCGGGTTGCTTTCGGTCAGCGCCGCCTCGCATGTCTCGATATTGAACGACGGCAGCTGGTCGGCGCGCGGCATGCCGTAATCCATGAAGGATGCTGCGATCAGCTGCCCGGACTCGTCATAGACGTTTTCCTCCCAGAACACCTGCCCGACACCCTGGGCGATTCCGCCATGCACCTGGCCCTCGACGATCAGCGGGTTGATGACCCGTCCGACATCGTCGATGGCGCTCCAGTTCTCCAAGGTGACATGACCCGTCTCGGCATCGATCTCGACCTCGGCGACGGCGCAGCCGGTCGGGTAAGCGGGGAGCCGGTGCCACATTTCGTGTTCGTCCTCCAGCGGCCCGCGCATATCCTCGGGAACCGCGTCGGTCAGCGCGGTCCCGGCAAGCTCGAACAGCCCGATGGTCCGGTCGGTGCCGGCGACGCTGAAGGCGCAATCAGCGAATACGACGTCTTCTTCCGCCGCTTCCAGTACGTGGGCGGCGAGTTTCTTTCCTTTTGCGATGATCTTGTCGGTCACCCACACCATCAAAGCGCCGGCGAGCCGCATCGACCGGTCGGAATGGCTGCCGCCGCCCTCCTTGACGATATCGGTGTCGCCGGTGATCAGGTTGACCGACTCGAACGGGACGCCGAGCTGCGAGACGATGACCTGTGCGAAGGTGGTCTCGTGGCCCTGACCGTGATTCTGGGTGCCGAGGATCATGTCGATCCGGCCTTCAGGGCGGATCGTTATTTCGCAGCGTTCCTGCGGCCAGCCGACGGGCGTCTCGACATAGTTCGAGAGCCCGATGCCGCGCAGCTTGCCCTGTTTCGCCGCCGCCGCCCGGCGCGCCTCGAACCCGGCCCAGTCGGCGAGCCCCGCCGCGCGCTTCATGTTGTCGTGGAACGTGCCGCAATCGTAGACCACTCCCATCGGGTTGGTGTAGGGCAGCTTTTCCGGCGCGATCAGGTTCAGGTTGCGCAGCGCGATCCGGTCGCGCCCGGTTTCCGCCGCCGCCCGGTCGAGCAGCCGTTCGATCACCAGCATGGTTTCGGGCCGCCCGGCGCCGCGATAGGGAGCGGTGGGCAGCGTGTTGGTGATGACGCCCCGCACGCGCACATAGGCGGTCGGCACGTCGTAGATGCTGGAAACGATCCGCACCCCGTTGGCGAGCGGCACGAACGACACCAGATTGCCGCCGATATTGCCAAGATGGTCGATCCTGAGACCGAGAATTCTGCCGTCGCCGTCGAGCGCCAATGACGCGCGGGTAATAAGGTCGCGCGCCTGATAGTCGCTCAGGAAGGCCTCGGTCCGTTCCGACGTCCAGCGCACCGGCTTTCCGATGATTTTCGCGGCCCACAGCGCCAGCACGAATTCCGGATAGACCCAGTTGCGCATGCCGAATCCGCCGCCGACCTCCTCGCATTTGACGCGCATCTTCTCGGCTGGCACGCCGAACATCTGCATCAGGGTCCATTGCTGGCGCACCACGCCCTGGCTGCCGGACAGGAAGGTATAGGCGCCGGTTTCGGCATCGTAGGCGCCGACGCCGGCGCGCGGTTCCATAGAGACCGCGGTGATGCGGTTGTTGCGCACCTCGACCGAGGTCGCATGGGCGGCGTTGGCGAAGGCTGCATCGGTCGTTGCCTTGTTGCCCAGCTCGGCGTCGAACGCGGTGTTGTCGGGCGCGCCGTCCCAGATGACGGGTGCGCCTTGCTTGATGGCCTCCGCGCTGTCGATGACCGCCGGCAGGATGTCGAATTCGATCTCGACTTTCTCGGCCGCGTCCTTGGCCTGCGCCAGCGTGTCGGCGACGACGAAGACGAGCCCCTCGCCGATATGGCGCACCTTGCCGAGCGCCAGCGGGTAGTGCGGCGCCTCGAAGATCGGCGAGCCGTCCCGGTTGGCGAAGGCGGGTTCCTTCGGGTTGTGTATCTGCGGCGGATTGACCACATGCGGGATCGCGCCCATCCCGTCGGCCAGATAATCCTCGGCGGTGAAAACGCCATGGACGCCCGGTGCGGATTTCGCCTTCGTTGTGTCGATGGATCTGATCACGGCGTGACCGACATTGGCGCGCAGCACGTAGCCGTGAAGCTGGCCCGGCATGGTGTAATCGTCGGTGAAGTTTCCCGCGCCGGTCAGAAGCCGTTCGTCCTCCTTGCGCGGCAAAGGCGCGCCGATGCCCTTATCCATCGATATCCTCTCCCTGTTTCTTTCTGCATTGTGTCGCAGCTTCGCGAGCTTGCAAACCGGCGCCGATTGTTCGCCCGGTCCGTCGCCGCTATCCTTTGGGACAAATTCAGGGAGACGAACCATGGACGATGCCAGACCGGCCGCCGCCGCAGTGGATTTCGACCGATTCCGGCTGAGGCGCTTCGTCGACGAGCAGGTTGCGGCGGGCGAGGTGCAGGTCATCGACGATCCGGTCGCGCTGATCGATATCGCCGGACATCTGGAAGGCAATCCTATGGCGGTGCTGTTCCGAAAGGCTGGGCCCGAGCAGGCGGAGATCGTCGGCAACGTGCTGGGGCCGAGCCGGCTGGGCGCGGCATTCGGCCTGCCGCGGTCGGAGCTGCCGCAGGAAATTATGAAGCGCATGCACCGGCCGCAGCCTCTGGTCGCGGTCGGCCGCGACCAGGCCCCGGTGCAGCGCATAGTGCTGGAAGGCGACGACGCGGACCTGACGCGCCTGCCCGCGAACCTACAGCATGGCTGCGATGGCGGACCCTATATCTCCTCCAGCATCGATTACGTGATCGACCCGGAGACCGGCTGGACCAATATCGGAGTACGGCGGCTGATGCTGCGCGGCAGGCGCGAAACCGGCATCGACCTGGTGGCGCCCAGCGATCTGCGCCAGATCTATCTGGCGAGCGCGGCGAAAGACGAGCCGGTGCCCATAGCCTTCGCCATCGGCTCGCACCCGATCGATTTCGTCGCCGCCAACATGCGCGTGCCGGTCGACGAGCTTCCCTTGCTGGCGGCGCTGCGGGGCGAGCCCTTGCCGCTGGTCAAATGCGTGACGAACGATATTCGTGTGCCGGCCGATGCCGAGATGATCCTCGAAGGCTATCTCGATGCGCGCGGCCATGTGGAGCCGGAAGGTCCCTATGGCGAGTTCTTCGGCTATTACGGTGTGATGAAGGAAAACCCGGTCTTCCACCTGACCGCCATCACCATGCGGGACGACGCGCTGTTCCAGACCGCGACGATCAGCGGGCGCAGCCTTAACACGACGGAGACCGCCAACCTCGGCACGCTCCGCACGGAAATCATGATCTGGCGGGCGCTGCAGACCGCGGTGCGCGAGCCGGTGGCGGTGCATGCGATGGCCGAAAGCAACGGCTGCAACCATGTGCGCGTGGCGCTGCGCCAGCGCGTGCCGGGCGAGGCGCGCAACGCCATCGCCGCCGTGTTCGGCGCGTTCGCCAATGTGAAGCATGTGTTCGTGGTCGACGACGATATCGACGTCACGTCCGACCAGCAGATGGAATGGGCGCTCTCAACCCGGTTCCAGGCCGACCGCGACCTGGTGGTGCAGAACGGTTTCCGCACCCTGCCGCTGGACCCGTCGCTCGATGGCGCGCGCACCGGCGCCAAGGCCGGGTTCGACCTGACGCTGCCGTTCGGCAAGCGCGACGTGCTGGCTTTCACCGTGCCCGTGCCGCCGGTGCGCGGCACGGCGCGGTTCCAGACGGTGCGCGAAGCGCTGTCGTCCGGCCCGATGATGTTCGGCGAGCTGATGGCCGCGCTGGGCAGCGACGACGGGCGCGAGATCGTGCTGGAGCTGGAAGCGCTGCGCGAGGCGGGTGAACTCACGCGCCTTGAAGAAGGGCAGTACACGCTCGTAGGATGAGAGGGTAGGGAGTCGGTCCCTTCCCGTGCGGGAAGGGACCTGATTTTATGCCGGGTTACGCCGCCCGTATTTCGACCTTCCTCGCCGTGTCCTTTGGCGGTCCGGCCTTGGGTGCGCGGAGTGTCAGCACGCCGTCCTTGAAATCGGCGGTGATGTCGTCCGCCCTGATGTCCGCGGGCAGTCGGAATGTCCGCTGGAAGCTGCCGAAGGCGCGTTCGGTGAAGAAATAGGTCTTTCCCTTCTCTTCGCGCTCCGTCTTCTTCTCGCCTTTGACGGTCAGAACGCCGTCATGGATTTCGACGTCGACGTCCTTTGCGGCGACGCCCGGCAGTTCGACATTGATTTCGTTTTGTTCGCCGGTTGTGGCTGCGTCCGCGCTGGGCGCGAAGAACCCGGCGATCCGCTCGCCGACATTGCGGAACGGCTGCATGAATTCCGGCCACCAGACGCCCTGACCCTGATCCGTTTTCTCAACCATGATGTCCTCCAGATATATCGACCGATGCGGTCCCGATAATCTGCATCTGGTCGATGCCGTTCGGTTTTCAAGACGTGAAAACACGCTGGAACATCCCCATATACAAAGAGGAGTCCGGCCGTCGCAGGCGTGCATCGGCGGGCTTCGGGGAGAGGGGAGAAACGCATGAAAAGCCAGACGGATACCCAGATGGATGCCCAGATCGATGCTCAGATGGATGCTGGGGCGGATACCGGTCTGAAGCGGGTGCTTTCTCTGCCATTGTTGGTGCTCTACGGCCTGGGCACGACCATTGGCGCGGGCATTTTTGTTCTGACCGGCAAGGTCGCCGGCGTTGCCGGCGGGTTTGCGCCGCTGGCCTTTCTGTCGGCGGCTATCCTCGCCGGTCTGGCGGCGCTGTGTTTTGCGGAGCTTGCCGTACGGCATCCCGAAAGCGGCGGCGCAGCCGTCTATGTCAAGGAAGGGCTCGGCTCCGACCGGCTCGCCCTGCTGACCGGAGGGTTGGTGATCCTGGCCGGGCTGGTGTCGACGGCGACGATCATTACCGGTTTCGCCGGTTACGCGGGCGACCTGGTGCCGGCACCCGCTCTTGCATTGAAACTTGGCGCGGCGGTGCTGCTCGGGCTGATCGCGTTCTGGGGTGTGCAGGAATCCGTCACGGTGGCGGCAACCGTCACCATCGCCGAGGTCGGCGTCCTCATCGCGATCTGTCTGTTCGGCCTGCCGGGATTGACGCTCGATGGGATCGGCAAGGCCATGCAGCCCGCTACGGCGGATGCAGTGATCTGGGCCGGCGTCGCCTCCGGCGCCCTGCTGGCCTTCTACGCCTTTATCGGTTTCGAGGACATCGTCAATGTCGCGGAGGAGACCCGGGATCCCCATCGCACGCTGCCGCGCGCTATCATCGTCACCCTGGTTGTGACGTCTATCCTCTACGTGGCTGTGTCCCTGATCGCCGTGACCGCCGCGCCCCTGAACGAGCTTGCCGGAAGTACAGCGCCGCTGACGTTTCTGTTCGAGCGGGTCAGCGGCCTACCTGGAGGAACGATCAGCATTATCGCGATTTTTTCCGTGCTCAACGGCGCGCTGATCCAGATCATCATGGCGTCCCGCGTTTTCTTCGGGCTGGGTCGTCGAGGCTGGCTCCCCGCCTGGCTGGCGACGGTGCACCGCACAACACGCACCCCGTCGAACGCCATTATATTGTGCGTTCTGATTGTTGCTCTCCTGGTGACGGCGTTTCCGCTCGAAGCGCTCGCCAAGACGACATCCTTCATCACATTGGCGATCTTCGCCCTGGTCGCGGTGGCATTGTTCAGGCTGAAGCGGAAGACACAGGCAGTGCCGGCCGGCGGGTTCAGCGTGCCGATATGGCTGCCGGTCGCAACCGTTGCCGCGATCGCCGCGCTGGTGATCGCGGAACTCTATAACCGCCTGGGCTGACGAAAGGAGCTTGCAGATGACGGATCAGACAACGTCCGGTCGGGGGCCCGATGAAGCTTTCGATGCCTATCGTCCCCAGCGAATCGCGGAGCGGATCGAGGATGCCGGCGTAGCGAAGGCCAATCTGGGGCTGCTTGAGATGCTGACGCTTGCCGTGCTCGCCGGCGCGTTCATTTCCTTCGGGGCCGTTTTCTACACCGTTGCAGTCACCGACTCCGCGCTCGGTTTCGGCATGACGCGCGTGATCGGCGGGCTGGTTTTCTCGCTCGGGCTGATCCTTGTCGTGATCGCCGGGGCGGAGCTCTTCACCGGCAATAATCTGATCGTCATGGCCTGGGCCGACGGCCGCATCGAGGCCGGGCGCATGCTGCGCAACTGGGCCATCGTCTATGCCGGCAATTTTATCGGCGCCGTGGCGTCCGCCTTTTTTATTCACTGGTCCGGCGTTCTCGGTATGCATGACGGGGCGGTGGCAGAAACTGCACGAACCATCGCCGCCGCAAAGATCGCGCTCGCGCCCGATCAGGCCTTCGTGCGCGGCATGTTGTGCAACGCGCTGGTGTGTCTTGCCATCTGGCTGTCTTTCGCCGCGCATCGAGTGTCCGGCAAGATTCTGGCGATCATTTTTCCGATTACCGCGTTCGTCGCGCTCGGATTCGAACACAGCATCGCCAACATGTATTTCCTGCCCGTCGCGATGCTGCAGGGCGCAGACGTCACGGTGGCAGACCTTTTCGCTAACCTGGTCCCGGTAACGCTTGGCAATATCGTCGGCGGGGCGGGACTCGTCGGGCTGGTTTACTGGATCGTGTACTCCAGGAACCGGTGACTATTCCTCTTCCGGGCGACCTGCCATCATTCGGACGGCGCGGTAGGTCATGACCCTGTCGCCCTTCTGGTTGAACACGTCGTTCTGCGTCGTGACGATGCCGCGATTGCCCTTGCTGGTCGGGCGCACCGCGGTGACCTCGACTTCGGCGTGGACCGTGTCGCCGGCGAACACCGGACCCAGCACCTTCTTCTCGACTTCCAGCAGCGCCAGCCCTGTGGTCTGCATGGTGGACTGGCACAGCAGCCCCTCGATGATCGTGTAGACACAGGCGGCCGGAGAAACGCGCCCCTGGATCACCCCGCCATGTTCGGCGAAGGACAGATCGGTAAACAGGGTCTCCACCATGCCGGTGACGCCGATGAAATTGACGATGTCGGGTTCGGTGATGGTGCGGTTGAGGGTTTTGAACTTGTCGCCGACTGAAAGGTCGTCCCAGTAAAGCCCGATACCCAGCGTTTTCATGTCTCTTTCCCCGTGATCTCGTTTATTTCGTCTTCCGAAAGACCGGCCTCGCGCAGGATTTCATCCGTGTGTTCGCCGAGCTTGGGCTGCATCCGGCTCAGCTCCGGCTCGGTCCGGCTGTAGCGCACCGGAAAATCCGGCAGGACGATGTCGCCCTCGGTCGGGTGGGTGCGCTTGCGAAAAAAATCGACCGCCGCGAGATGCGGGTCGTGCTCGACTTCTTCCAGTGTCGCGATGGGCGCTGACGGGATGTCGAGCTCGGCAAACCGTTTTACCCAGTATTCGGTCGTCTCGCCGGTCAGGCATTCCCCGGCGAGGCGATACAGCTCCTCGATATTATCGCTGCGGTTCGACAGCGTATCGAAACGCGGATCGTCGGCGAGCTCCGGCCGCCCGACCTCATTCCAGAACTTGCGCCACTGCACATCGACATAGGCCAGCATGCAGATATGGCCGTCGCTGGTTTTGTACGGACGCCGCCACGGGGCGAGCACGCGGGTATAGCCGAGCGATGCTTCCGGCGGGTCGAACGTGTGGCCGTAGAGATGTTCGGTCATGTTGTAGGCGACCATGGTCTCGAACATCGGGATTTCGACGAACTGACCCTTGCCAGATCGCTCGCGCTCCAGCAGCGCCGCCATCACCGCATAGGCGGCGACCAGCGCGCAGGTCTTGTCGGCCATGATGGTCGGCAGATAGCGCGGCTCGCCAATGAGGCGCGCCATCAGGTCGGCCCCGCCGCTCTGTCCCTGGATCACGTCGTCATAGGCCGGCGCGCCGGCATAGGGACCGCGCTCTCCGTATCCGTGGATTCCGGCATAGACGATGCGCGGGTTGCGCGCGTTGACGGATTTGTAGTCGAGGCCGAGCGGCACCAGCTTCTGCGGCCGGATCGAATGGAAGAACACGTCCGCCTTGTCGATCAGCCGCCACAGAGCCTCGCGCGCCGACTCCTTCTTCAGGTCCAGCACGACCGAGCGCTTGTTGCGGTTGAGCCCCATGAAGAGCGCCGCCATGTCCTTCGAGCGCGACGGGCCGGTATAACGCGTGGTGTCTCCCGCCGGCGCTTCGACCTTGATCACGTCGGCCCCGAGATCGCCCATGATCTGGGTCGCCAGCGGCCCCAGCACGACGGAGCTGAGATCGAGGACGCGGAACCCCGCGAGCGGGCCGGCCATGGCGTGACCTACGACCTTTTGCCGCGGAAATCGGGCGCGCGTTTCTCGCGGAAGGCGGCTGCGCCTTCCTTCGATTCCTCCGTGCCGTAGAACAGCGCCAGCGCTTCGAAGCCGAGCGCGCCGATGCCCTTGATGTGATCCGTGTCGGCGTTGAAGGACCGCTTGGCGATGGCGATGGCGGTCGGGCTGCGCTCCATAATCTCGGCGCACCAGCGCTCGACCTCCGCATCGAGCTCGTCCGCCGTCACGACGGTGTTGGCGAGCCCCATCTCCAGCGCTTGCTGTGCGCTATAGCGGCGGCACAGGTACCACATCTCGCGCGCCTTCTTTTCGCCGACGATGCGCGCCAGATAGGCGGTGCCCCAGCCGGGGTCGACCGAGCCGACCTTGGGACCGACCTGGCCGAAGACGGCGTTTTCGGAAGCGATGGTGAAATCGCACAGCGTCGCCAGCACATTGCCGCCGCCGATGGCGAAACCCTGGACCCGGGCGATCACCGGTACCGGTACATCGCGGATCGCGGCATGAAGCTCCTCGATCGGCAGACCGATCGTACCCGTCCCGTCGTACTTGCCATTATGTTCCGACTGGTCGCCGCCGGTGCAGAAGGCCTTGTCGCCCATGCCGGTAAGCACGATGGCGCCGATGTCGCGGTTCCACCCGGCGCTCTTGATGGCGTGGATCATTTCCTCGCAGGTGCGGGCGCGGAAGGCGTTATAGACCTTGGGCCGATTGATGGTGATCCAGGCCGCGCCGTTCTTTTCCTCGAACAGGATGTCTTCGTAATCCATCGGATTAATCCTCTAACCGTGCATCGTGAGGCCGCCGGAGACGGAGATCGTCTGGCCGGTGATATAGGCCGCGTCATCGCTCAGCAGGAAGGCGACGATGCCGGGATAGTCGGCAGGTTCGCCCAGCCTTCGCATCGGGATCGCGCGCGCCAGCCCTTCCGCGATCTTGGCGCCGCCTTCGGATGCAGCCTTGAACGCATCGAACAGGGGCGTGTCGGTCGGGCCCGGACACACCGTGTTCAGCGTGATATTCCGTCGGGACACTTCGCGCGCCAGCGTCTTGGTAAAGGCGATAACACCGCCCTTGCAGGCGGAATAGACGGCCTCGCCCGACGATCCGACGCGTCCGGCGTCGGAGGCGATGTTCACGACCCGCCCCGCGCCGCGTTCCGCCATACGGTTCAGCACCGTGTGATGCATATGGATCGGCCCCATCAGGTTGATGCCAATGACCTTCGCCCAGAAATCGGGGTCGGAATCGAGGAAGCTGGTCGGCAGGTCCCAGCCGGCGTTGTTGACCAGAAAATCGATGGGGGCGACGTCTTTCTCGGTTGCCTCCACGGCCTCCTGTACCGACGACAGATCGGTGATGTCGCAATGCTGCGCCGATACGTTGCCGCCCGCTGCGTCGGCGGTCGCTTTCGCGCCCGCTTCGTCGATATCGAAAATCACCGTGCGAACGCCTTCCTCGGCGAGGCGCATCGCGATGGCCCTGCCGATTCCTGACGCTGCCCCCGTTACCACCGCCGTCCGGCCTTCCAGTCCGCGCATGAATGATCCCCGTTACATGAATGTCTGTCGGTTCCTTTATGCGGGGAGACAGCGCATTCCGCAAGTTGACGAACCGAAGCCCCACGCCGTATCCAAGGACAAACAGCGGAGGACAAGTCATGCCCTATTTCAAGTCGCTGCCGGACAATGCGGGGCCCGGCAACATATTCGCAGCCTACTCGGACATTTTCGGCCACTGGACCCAGATGGGCGAGATGCTAATCAACGGACCGTCGGACCTGACACCGGGCGAACGCGAGCTGATCCAGGCCTACGTGTCCGGCCTGGTGAACTGCAAATATTCCTATCTCGCCCATTGCGAGGCGGCCTATGCGCGCGGGATAGAGCGCGGGCTGCTCGACCGGATCATGGTAGACCCGGAAAATGCGATGGACGCAAAATACACGCCGATCCTGACCTACGTTCGCAAGCTGACGCTGACGCCGACCGCGGTTAGCCAGGAAGACGCCGACGCGGTATTCGCCGCCGGCTGGGACGAGAAGGCGCTCCACGATGTCATCGTGGTGACGGCGCGCATGAACTTCATGTGCCGCATCGTCGAAGGATACGGATTTACGCCCATGACGCCCGAGGTTGCCCGCCAGCGCGCCGAGGAACGCGCCCGGGTCGGCTATGTCGATCTGTACCCGCAGATGAAAAAATAATCGGGACGCAGGGGGCGGCTTTCGAAACACGATTTCAATTGCCGGGCAGATATAGGACACTCCTCGACAGTCGATTCCCAACCCCGGCGGTGTCCATGACCCGGTGCGCGCAAATCCTGTCCCTGTGCGTTTTGCTGACGCTCTTCGGCATGTCCGGCGCGTTCGGGCAGGCGGTCGTCGAAAGGGGTTCGTGCCCTGAAATCGGGGAATGGCTCGATCCCGCCACTGGTGGCGAGATCGAGCCTGAGCAACTGAAAGCCTCGCTGGCGCGCCGACCGGTCGTGCTGCTGGGCGAAGAACACGACAACGCGGACCATCATCGCTGGCAGCTCCAGATGCTGGCTGCGCTGCACGCGTATCGTTCTGATATGATCATCGGTTTCGAGATGTTTCCGCGGCGGGTTCAGAATGTTCTCGACCAATGGTCGGCGGGAAAGCTCTCCGTCGCCGAATTCCTCAAACAGTCCGACTGGGAGCGCGTCTGGGGTTTCGACCCGGAACTCTACCTGCCGCTGTTTCATTTCGCGCGTCAGAACCGGATCCCGATGATCGCGCTCAATCTCGATCGATCGGTCGTACGGCGTATCGGCCATGAAGGGTGGGATAAGCTTTCGCCCGATGAGCGCGGCGGGATTTCGCGTCCCGCTGACGCTTCCGGTGCCTATCTGAAGAGCCTCGCCGATGTCTGGCGACAGCATCGGGAGCGGGGCATCGGCGGCGAGAAGCCCGAAAAGACATTGTCGATGGAGGAGGTTCTCAAGGACGAGGCGTTTAAACGGTTCGTCGCAACGCAGCAGGTATGGGACCGCGCCATGGCCGAAAGTCTCGCGGCGGCTCGGAAAAAGAATCCCGACGCGCTGATTGTCGGCGTGATGGGGCAGGGGCACATCGAATACGGACACGGCGTTCCGCACCAGCTCAGAGACCTTGGAATTGGCGATGCCGCGTCGCTGATTCCGTTCGAGGCAGGCCCTGACTGCGCTGAATTGCCAAAGGGGATCGCCGATGCGGCCTTCATCGTTGCGCCGCGCGACCGCAGGAAATCCGCGCCGGCCCGGCCCCGGCTGGGCGTCCTGATCGAAAACGCCGACAAGGGCGTGAAGATCACCCGGGTTGTCGCTGGCAGCGTGGCCGAAGCGAGCACGCTGGAGGCTGGGGACGTCGTGGTTTCGGCCGCCGGTCGCAAGGTCGAAAAGATTTCCGATCTGATCGAGATTGTCCTTCGTCAGGCGCCGGGGACATGGCTGCCTCTCCGGATTCTGCGGGGCGATTCAGAGCTCGAAGTTGTCGCAAGGTTTCCCGTGAAGTTCGGGGAGTCGAATTGAAGGCGCCGGTTGCCGTTCTGCTTGCCGTTCTGGCCGGTTTTCTGCCCGGATTTTTGGCGATCGCCGATGCCCCTGCGGCGGAGAACGGCGCAGTTTCCCATGACGCGACTGTTCGCATCGAACCGGCCGACAGGTCTGTCAGCATTTCGGACAGAATAACCGTTCAGGGCCGGGAGGCGGTTCCGGTTCGCGTCGCGCCGTGGCTGAAGATTGTCTCGCTCAGCATCGACGGAAAAAAATCATCGCCAACAGGTCCCACAGTGCGCCTTGCGGACAGGGGCTCGCATTCGATCGCCCTCGAATTGCAGGGAAAGGCCCCCGCGCCGGGCCGGTCGCGCGGACAATGGCAGGACGCGGCGATCGGCGCCGACGGAGGATACTTCTTTGCGGGGTCAGCATGGCTGCCGCGGATCGAGGGCGCCAGGGTTTCCTACCGGGTGCGCGTCGATGTTCCGGCGGATCAGCGTGTCGTGGTTACCGGCAGGCTTGTGTCCGAAACCATCGGGAAGAAGCGATACGGCGCGGTCTTTGAGTCTCGAAACGCCCTGGAGCCACCTTCGCTGTTTGTCGGTCCGTATGTCGTGAAGGAGAGGAAATCAGGCGATCTCCGCCTGCGGACCTATTTCTATCGCGATCAGGCCGGGCTGGCAGACGGATATCTCGATGACTTTGCACACTACATAGAACGGTATTCGCGTCTTATCGGCGCTTACCCGTATAACGATTTTCATGTGATCGCCGCTCCGATACCGGTCGGGCTGGGCTTTCCCAACCTTACCTATATCGGTCGCCGGATTCTGCCGCTGCCGTTTCTGCGCGGCCGGTCGCTGGCGCACGAGGTGCTGCATAACTGGTGGGGAAACGGGGTTGGCATCGATTACGCGTCGGGCAACTGGGCCGAGGGGCTGACCACCTACATGGCGGATTATGCGCTCGCAGCGGAACGGGATTCGGACGGGGGAGCAAAGATGCGACTCGGCTGGCTGCGCGATTTTGCGGCGTTGCCTCCCGACCGCGATACGCCGGTGGTGCGTTTCACCGGCAAGCACAGCGCGGCGGCGCAGGTCGTCGGCTATAACAAGGTGTCCTTCATTTTTCACATGCTGAGAGCCGAAATCGGCGAAGACAGTTTTACCGCCGGGCTGCGCGAATTCTGGCGCCGCTATCGCAACGATGTCGCCAGCTGGAAGGGTTTGCGCGGCGCCTTCGAAGCCGCATCGGGGCGCGATCTTTCCGGTTTTTTCATCCAGTGGCTCAACCGTGCCGGAGCACCGCAGCTGACCTTGCACGATGCGGGTATCGAGGGGGCTCAAGGCGCGTACCGGGTCCGGTTCACCCTGCGGCAGGGAAGCCCGCCCTGGCGTCTTCGAATCCCTGTATCTGTCCGGACCGAGGGCGGCGCAATTGACCGGACGGTTGACCTGTCGGGCGCCGAACAGAGCTTTACGCTGGATGTCGATCGGCCGCCGCTGGCGTTGCGGATCGATCCGGACTGGAATGTCTTTCGTCGTCTTCTGCCCGGAGAGGCGCCGCCGATCCTGCGCGATGTGACGCTGGCGGCCGATACCGCGACGGTCATCGCCGCCCACCCGGAAATGGAAAAAACGGCCCAAGGGCTTGCCCGTCGGCTTCTCGATACGCGGATGCGTATCGTTTCATCCGACGCGGCCAACCCGGCGAATTCGCCGGTTCTGGTTATTGGCGAGACCAGCAAAGTCGCCGAAATTCTGGTCCGACTTGATCTGGGGGACACGCCGGAGCCGCTCGTCGGACGCGGGACGGCACGGGTCTGGACGGTGTCGAAACCGGGGCGGCGCCCGGCCCTGATTGTCGCCGCGGACGGTCAGGCGGCGCTCGCTGCTCTGTTGCGCCCGTTGCCGCATTACGGCGGTCGCAGCTATCTGGTGTTCGACGGTCGCCGTGCCATCGACAAAGGCGTTTGGCCTGCGACGCATAGACCTCTAACCCGTTCTTTTTGAGGGTAGAGATGGCGTTTCGCCGATTTTTCTGGCGCAACGACGGAAATTATAGGCGCGAAACGTGATATTTATCAGTTTTCGCCTTTTTTTCGCCCCATCCGGTTGCCACATTCTGATTGAGTAATGGCGCCTTCCAGAAGGAGAAGATTGATGGCGTGTCTGAAGAATATTGCAATTTCCCTCGTTCTCGCGGTCTCGCTGACTGCCTGCGCCGACAGCCAGTATGGCCAGAAACAGCAGGTTGGCGCCGTGCTCGGCGGTGTCGCCGGCGGTCTCCTCGGCTCGAAGGTCGGCGGCGGCTCCGGCAAGCTGGCGGCCACTGCGATCGGATCGGTTCTGGGCGTGTTCCTCGGCAGCGAAGTCGGAAAATCGCTCGACAAGGCTGATCAGACCTATGCCTCGCAGACCCATCAGAAGGCGCTTGAGAAATCGCCGACCGGAAACACCGAAGAATGGCGGAATCCCGATTCCGGCCATTCCGGCAGCGTCACGCCGACGTACACCTTCCGGAAGGGCGACGGTCAGTACTGCCGCGAATACCAGCAGACCGTAACTGTCGGCGGCCGGACAGAGAACGCCTACGGCACCGCTTGCCGTCAGCCTGACGGAAGCTGGCAGGTGGCCAGCTAGGTCGCACCGCCACTCGTTGAAAAGGTCGTCCCGCTCCGGGACGACCTTTTTTTGATCGATTTACTCAAATAAAGATTGCAATTCTTTCCCATGCACCTACTTTCATGATATTAGTTCATGGTTTGTTCTATTTTGGCAATGGGAAGGGAGAAGAATCATGAGTTGTCTTGGTGTTCATTTTGCGATTACCCCCGAGGAAGCCGCGAAGCTCGAGAAACTCGACAATGACGACGTGCGTATCGACTTTATCGGGGAAGAGATCGAACAAAGCTGGGTTGAAGAATTCGTGGTCGAAAGCGACAAGGCGTGGGACGGTATTCACCGCTGTCTCGGCGAATTTCCGCCCGATACGCCATGGTTCTATCCTGTTAATCCGGAATCCGGTGCGCACGCGCGTGTGGAAGATTACGGCAGCGAGCCCCTACGCCTGGCGGTGCTCGGCGGGAAGAAGATCATGGATGACGAGAGCCAGTATTTTATTCGTCTTGTCAGACCCGAGCAGGTCGCTGACATCGCTGCAGCGATGAAAGCGCTGGACCGAGAGCAGATGCACGAGCGATATTTCAGGCATTGCAAGGGCGCATGGCCGGAATACGGGGAAGAGGATTTCGGCTATATCTGGGACTATTTCAAGGAAATCCGGGATTTCTACGGACGTATGGCGGGCAACGGTCGCTACGTCGTTTTCACCGCGGACCAGTAATCGACTGTCAGGCAGCCGCCGGATCGGTTTTCATTTCGGCGCAGTCATCGGCAAAGGACAGCGGCGCGCCCGTTGCGGCCTGCAGCGCGTCGCGGCTGATGCCTGCGGCTATCTCCCGTACGACGAACCGGTCGTTCTCCACATCGATCACGGCCAGGTCGGTATAAACGCGCGTCACGACTCCCAGACCGGTCAGCGCGTACGTGCAGCGGTCCAGCAGCTTGGGCGAGCCGTCACGCGTGCAGTGATCGGTCATGACGAGAACCCTGTCCGCGCCGACCGCGAGGTCCATCGCGCCTCCGACGCCCGGCGGGCGGGAATTGTCCAGCGTCGCCCAGTTTGCGAGGTCGCCGTTTTGCGACACCTGAAAGGCGCCCAGCACGCAGTAATCGATGTGCCCGCCGCGGATCATGGCGAAGGAATCAGTATGGTGGAAATAGGCGCCGCCGGGCAGCAGCGTAGCCGGCTTTTTGCCCGCGTTGATCAGATCCGGGTCTTCCTCGCCCTCGGCCGGTGTCGGTCCCATCCCGAGAATGCCGTTTTCGCTGTGAATGACGATTTCGCGATCCTCGGGAAGGAAATTCGCCACCAGCTCGGGCGCGCCGATGCCGAGATTGACATAGGCGCCGTCGGGAATGTCCTGCGCGATGCGCCAGGCGATCTGCGGCCGGCTCAGTTTCGCCATCTTGTCCTCCTGCCGGTCACCCGACCGCGATAACGCGGTCGACGAAGATACCGGGCGTAATCACGTGCTCGGGGTCGAGCTGGCCGATATCGACGACTTCGTCGACCTGCACGATCGTGATATCCCCCGCCATCGCCATCGACGGGCCGAAATTACGCGCCGATTTGTTGTAGGTCAGGTTGCCCCAGCGGTCCGCAAGCTTTCCTTTTACGAAGGCGAAATCGGCGCGCAGCGGTTTCTCGAAAACATATTCCTCGTCGTCGATGATCCGCGATTCCTTGCCCTCCGCGAGCGGGGTTCCAACGGATGTACGCGTATAGAACCCGCCGATCCCCGCGCCCGCGGCGCGAATGCGCTCGCTCAGCGTGCCCTGCGGTACGATCTCAAGCTCCAGATGGCCCGCGCCGTAGAGTTCCTTGACGATCTCCGCGTTCGACGAGTTGGGGAAGGAGCAGATCACCTTGCGGATGCGCCTTTCTTCCAGCAGCCGCACCAGCCCGCGGTCGCCTTCGCCGGCATTGTTGGAGATAACCGTCAGGTCGCGGATGCCGCGATCCAGCGTTTCCTCCAGCAGATCCTGGGGCGCGCCCGCCGCGCCGAAACCGCTGACCATGATTGTCGCGCCGTCGGCGAGACCGGCCAGCGCCGCATCGAAATCATGGACCTGCTTGTCGATCATGCGGTTGCCGGAATTCTCAGGAAGAGACGTTCTCGATGACCAGGGCGATACCCTGGCCCACGCCGATGCACATGGTGCAGAGCCCGTACTTGCCGCCCCGCTGCCTGAGCTCGTAAGCAGCGGTCGTTGCCAGCCGTGCGCCGCTCATCCCCAGCGGGTGGCCGAGCGCAATGGCGCCGCCGTTCGGGTTCACATGCTCGGCGTCGTCCGGCAGGCCGAGATCCCGGGTCACCGCCAGCGCCTGGGCGGCGAAGGCCTCGTTGAGCTCGATGACGTCCATCTGTTCGATTTTGAGACCGGTCTTTGCGAGCACTTTTCGGGTCGCCGGCGCCGGGCCGAACCCCATGATGCGCGGCGGGACGCCGGCGCTCGCCATGCCGACGATACGCGCGATGGGCTCCAGCCCGTGATCCTTCATGCCCTGTTCGGAAGCCAGCAGGATTGCGCAGGCGCCGTCGTTGACGCCTGAGGCGTTTCCGGCTGTCACCGTGCCGCCTTCGCGGAACGGTGCGGGCAGTTTGGCGAGTTTCTCAGGCGTTGTGTCGCCGCGTGGATGCTCGTCGGTATCGACGATGACCGGGTCGCCGCGACGCTGCGGTACGGAGACGGGGATGATTTCGACCCCGAACCGGCCCGATTTCTGGGCCTCGGTCGCGCGCATCTGCGAGCGATACCCGAACGCGTCCTGATCGTCGCGCGATATCTGGAAATCCTCGGCGACGTTCTCGGCGGTCTCCGCCATGCTGTCGACGCCGTACTGCGATTTCATCAGCCGGTTGACGAAGCGCCAGCCCAGCGTGGTGTCGTAGACATTGTTGCTGCGCGAAAAAGCGGTTTCCGCCTTGGGCATGACGAAGGGCGCGCGCGACATGCTTTCCACCCCGCCCGAGATCATCAGGTCGCATTCGCCGGTCCTGAGCGCCCGCGCCGCCGACCCGGTCGCCTCCAGCCCCGATCCGCACAGCCGGTTGACGGTTGCGCCCGGAACCTCGGTCGGCAGGCCGGCCAGCAGCAGCCCCATCCGTGCGACATTGCGGTTGTCCTCGCCGGCCTGGTTGGCGCATCCGTAAATCACGTCATCCAGCGCCTTCCAGTCGATATCCGCGTGGCGCTCCATCAGCGCCTTCATCGGCAGGGCGGCGAGGTCGTCAGTTCGGATAGAGGAGAGGCTTCCGCCGTATCGGCCGATCGGCGTTCGAACGGCATCGCAGATATACGCTTCGGGCATGAGAAAAGAATTCCTTCGATCTTGTGTTCCTGGCGGACCCGGTTCGGCTCTGCCGACTCATACAACATATCGTCCCTTCGATCACCTCCGGCACAGCGTCCACCGGCCGGCTGCAATTATGAAATTTTTAAGAATACGAACCCATACTCGCCCGGTGGAGATGGAGAGGCGGTCGTGTCCGTCTTTCGCGGATCCGACCAAGACTGGTGACTGCCATGACCGACGACACCCTTCTGGCGCGCGAGGCCGGGAATTCCAGTGATATAGACGACGATATTTTCGACGCGATCGACGATGCAATCGGAAATCTTGCCGACGATTTCATTCTCTGGGTGCGGGAAAGCCTGGACGACACCCTGAAATCTCTCGATGCGGTGGAGGAAGAGCCTGATGGACGGCTGGAAACCGCACAGGGCTTCTATACGGTGATGCATGACGTCAAGGGACAGGCCGGAACGTTCGGCTTCGCCCTGCTGGCGGAAGTCGGCGAGTCGCTCTGCGCCTATCTGCAGGGAATCGAAAAGCCGCCCACGGAAGGACAGCTCGGCGTGCTCAAGCTGCATGCGACCGCGGCACGGTTCATCGTCGAGCGGAATCTGAAAGGCACTGACGGCCGCATCTGCGAGCAGTTCCGGGCGCGGCGCGATGCCCTGATCGAACAGGTAGGGCGGCCTGCCGCCTGATCCTGTTTCTTTCGCGAACGGTTAAGGAATACCCAGGCCGCCGGTCTTCCTCCGGCGGTCTTTTTTCTTGCCGTTTCGATCAATCTCCGCGGAAAATTCCCCGATCTCAGCCCGAATCCCGCATCTTGCCGGTGACATGGCGGTTTCGAATCGATATGACTTTACGGGTAAGCTCACTAACCGTCGATTCCGTTTCCGTCGGAAGGAGATCCACCATGCCTTTACGTATATCCGTTATCGCTGCTTCCCTGCTGGCGCTCGCCGTTGCGACGCCTCCTGCCCCCGTCCAGGCAGCCGATAAATTCGTGTTTACCGCCATTCCCGACCAGGACGAGACCCAGCTGCGCAAGCGGTTCGGGAAGGTCGCGACGTACCTGTCCGGCAAGCTCGGCGTGCCGGTGACCTATATACCGGTCAAATCCTATGCGGCAGCGGTGACCGCGTTCCGCAACAACCAGGTGCAGCTCGCCTGGTTCGGCGGCCTGTCGGGCGTCCGCGCGCGCAAGCTGGTGCCGGGATCGGAAGCGATCGCCCAGGGGAAAAAAGACCCGAATTTCGAGACCTACTTCATCGCCCATGCCAGCACCGGTCTGAAGGAAAGCAAGGAATTCCCCAAGGCGATCGCAGGCATGACGTTCACCTTCGGGTCCAAGGGGTCGACGTCGGGCCGGCTGATGCCTGAATACTTCATCCGCAAGCATCTGGGCAAAAAGCCGAATGAAGTGTTTTCGCGGGTCGGCTTCAGCGGTAATCATTCGCGTACCGTGGCCCTGGTGCAGTCCGGCGCCTTTCAGGTCGGCGCAACGAACTACAAGGTCTGGGCTCGTGAGCTCAAGGCCGGCAAGATCGACCCCAAAAAGGTCAGCGTCATCTGGCGCACGCCCGGTTATCCCGATTATCAGTGGACCATCCGGGGCGACGTCGACAGCAAATTCGGCAAGGGATTTTCGGAAAAGGTCAAAGGCAGTCTTCTGGGCATGAACGATCCCGATCTGCTGAAATCCTTCCCGCGAGAATCCTTTATACCGGCGAAGAATTCCGATTACGCCCCGATTGAGGATACGGCGAAGTCGATCGGGCTGATCGATTAGGGCCCAACGACGGGAAATGTCTCTAGTAGAGCTCCGCAACGAATCCGCCGGCTATAGCGGAACGCCGGTTCTTAGCGGGCTCACCCTGACCGTGAACGCCGGCGAGCGCATCGCGCTCGTCGGCGAGAGCGGTTCCGGAAAATCCACCCTTCTGCGTCTTCTGTACGAGCGATGCGGACCGGACGTGTCGCTGGTGCCGCAGGAACTCGGGCTGGTGCAGGCGCTCACCGTTTTTCACAACGTCTATATGGGCCGGCTGCATTGCCGTTCCGTCTGGCACAATCTGCGCAATCTTGTCTGGCCGGCGCGGCCCGACGTTGCTGACGTCAATGAAATCGTCGCTTCGCTCCGGCTGGAGGACAAGCTGTTCGCCGGTGTCGGCACGCTGTCGGGCGGCCAGCAGCAGCGCACCGCCATTGGCCGCGCGCTCTACCATCCGGGCGACATCCTGCTGGCCGACGAACCGGTCTCCTCGGTCGACGAACATCAGGCGCGCGACATTTTGCAGGCCATCAATGACCGCAAGCAGACCGTCATCCTCGCCATGCACGACCGGGCGCTGGCGATCGAGTTCGCCGACCGGCTTATCGGCCTCAGGGACGGTCGGGTCGTGCTCGACCAGGCCTCCGCCGGGATGTCGCCGGAGGACCTGGACGAACTTTACGTCACGGCGGACGCATGATTGCGCGCCGCGAGCCGTCGCCGTTGCTGCGCACCACCGGCGTTTTCTTCCTGGTCGGGCTGGTATGCCTTGCCTTCGCGGACATTGCGATCAGCACGGTCGACCCGTGGCTCGAATTCGGACGCCTGCTGAGCGGCATCATCACGCCTGATTTCTACGCCACCGACAGCCTCTGGCTGGCGCTGGCCTATACGATGGCGTTCGCCATTCTCGGCGTTGCGCTCGGCAATTTGTTCGGGTTCGGCCTCGCCCTGGTCTT
>Ga0181594_10000441_pt1 | contig 37993 bp, 74 predicted proteins | sample 071ome_18_FD_145603 | JGI IMG/M metagenome (GOLD analysis project Ga0181594, IMG submission 145603) | Coastal salt marsh microbial communities from the Groves Creek Marsh, Skidaway Island, Georgia - 071413BT metaG (spades assembly) | ecosystem: Environmental > Aquatic > Marine > Intertidal zone...
TGGCTTCACGTCAAAAACCAGTGAGACAATCTTCAACTAAAAAATCGTTAGCTGATATTCGCAAAAAAGCAGAAATATACAAAAAGGAAGAAATTAATTTGTCTAAAAAAGAAGAAATCTTCGAGGCGAATGAACAAACATTAAATACACTCCTTGAAAAAATACACAATCATGTCCTCAATGGAGAAGATTATAAAACAGTTATTAATGAAATCACAACAATTGGAAATTTTGGTTGGTCTTCTAGAGAATTAACAGAATTATATATTGAAAAATATGTTGATATAAACGAAGAAATTAATTCTTCATTAGCGGCACTTTATGAAAAGCATGTTAATGAAGGTGAATTAACAGATATTGCGAAAGAGCGTATTGCTCGAGAAAAGCAAAGAGATAAAATTAAACATCTACAAATGATTGCACGAGCAAAGGTTAAAGATTTAAAAAAAGAAGATACACCATCTGACAGAGAATGGGGTACTGATAGTCTTACTGCAAAATACAAAAAAGACACCCCAGGACAAAATGATTAATTTTAAGACATATATATCTGAAGGTATAAAACTTAAACTTATCCGTGGCAAAACACAAGATGTTCTTAAGATGTGGGAAAAAGGTGATAAGACTTGGGTTGAACTTAGAGGTAAGCCTGGATTTGAAAATAAATACGATCCTAGAGACCCGCTACACAAGGCAATTACAGCGTTAGGTAAGTCAGCAAATATATCCGATTTTGTAAACGGTGAAGAAGTTAGTATAAATCCAAAACATCCGGATGGCAAAAAAGCTTTAGATACAATAAAAAAGTTAATGAAATGAAATCGTTTAAACAGCATATAAATGAATCAATTCCCCCAGAGGTGGCGATGGCAGCTGTAGCGGCTCCTGTCGCTATCCCTGCGGTGAAAGCTGTTGCTAAAGGAACGTATAAAACTGTAAAAGGTATTTTTAAAGCAAAAAAAGCAGCGACTAAAGTAGGACAGAAAGTAGCAAATAGGTTAGTAAAATGAAAAACTTTAAAGATTTTGTTGTTAAAGAAAATTTAATATCAGAAGAATTTGATTACGTTGTTAGGGTAGAAGACTTGCCTGATATGTATATGAAAGCAAAAACACCTTCTGAAATTAAAAGAAATCTTAGAAAAATTTTAAGAGATCCTAATACTTTAATATCAGTTGAGCGTATACTTGCAACTGATTTGAAAAAAATATTTAGAGCTAAAGCCACAGGACAAGAAGAAGAATAATGAAAAGGTTTAGGCAATTTATTGAAGGTTCAGAAACTTGGGAAGCAGGCTATAAACGTCGAGTTGTAAAAACAACTAAACCTGAACATAAAGAAAAAGGCCATAATTGGAGAATTAAAGGTAAAGATAGACCTGAGATTTCAATTAAACTATATAAAGAAAAACCATCTTACAAAGAATTTACAAAGCAAATGAAACGTGTTGCAGGTCATGAGTTTGGTTAGGAGAAACACAAATGACAGACTATAAACAATTAGTAGAAGAATCTATCTTGGTTTACCTATCAGAAAATGATGATCATACAGTATTAGTAAAAGAGCCGCCAAATCCTTTTAGTCCAGACGCAAAGAGAATGCATACACTTCGTCATTCTAGTCGAGGAACAATGACTAAGCTTAAAAAAGGTATGTCCGATCATGAAAAGAAACATATGTCAGGCGCATATATGGACGACACAGCTATTGTACATAGAAAAACCGGTAAAACTATGGCACATGTGATGCGCTTTAATGGTAAAGACGCAAAACCTAAAACTTTTGGCGAAGTTCGTAAAGAGATTCAGGCACACATTTCAAAGCACCACCCAGAGAAGTAAAATGGATAAATTTAGTAAATATACAGAAGAACGAATTGACGCGATTTGTGAAGAGTGTAATCTATATGAAGATTTGGAAATCACCGAAGCAGAGTATCAAGGTAAAAAAGTTAAACTAAACGATCCTATTCGTACTTCAGAAAATCCAAACAAAAAATTTAAAGTTTATACTAAAGGGGAAAACGGCGGCATTGTAGTAGTTCGTTTTGGTGATCCACATATGGAAATTAAAAGAGATGATCCTGCAAGACGTAAAAACTTTAGAGCAAGACATAACTGTGATAATCCTGGACCTAAGTGGAAAGCACGCTATTGGTCATGTTATCAATGGCGGGCAGGTGCAAATGTAGATAATTGATAAATATAGCAGAAAAAGATGAATTAAAGTTTGGTAATTTAGAAATATATAAACAATTAAAACCAAAACCAAGGAGAATAAAAAATGGCACTTTGGGCAAAAACAGACGCAACAGCTTCAAGACCAAAATGGTTAGAAACAAATGCAAATAATACAAATAAATCTAATGATGAAGATCTTGCGGTTTTTATTGATACTGCAGAGGCAGGAGTAGCAGCCAACCGTTCAAAAGGTTTAAAAACACCAGGTTGGAATTTGTATTGGACAACACACAGCGGTACTCGCCATCGTGTTGAGCCATTAGTTGTAATGAAAGTTTCTTCTGGCGATGCAGGAGATAACGACTCGTTCCCTAATTCCTAATTAGTAAATTTATATCATGAAATTAGGAGAATCAACCTTTCCTCTCTACGCTGCAAAACATTATGATAACCCGCATTGTTCTGACATTGCAGAATTTGAAGAAGATCTAAAACGTTTTCAATATCTTAGAAAACTTTTTGGTAGATATAATCAAACTGGAGAGCTTAAGGAAAGGTTGATTCTAAATCATCTAATAATTTTGTATAATTGCTTTGGTGTAGAAACGACAAATATGTTATTCATGAAACTCGATGAATATCATGAATATTTAAAACCGTTTGTGGTATACTTAAACTTTATGCCAGAATTTATTGAATATGAAGACGAAAGAATTCATAGCAGACATATTAAGAGTGACGAGCTGATTATAAAAGTTTTAAAGGAAATATAAAGTGGTTGTAGATCTATTTTTAGTATATCAATTTATAAGAAGACTAGCTACGCCTTTTGAAAAATGGCCTGCGTATGAGGCTGGTGTAATAGACGGCGATGGTAATATTCTTATAAAGAAAAAAGATCGTCTTTTGGTATCTCAAAGGAAATCTTTTGGTATCTTTGATCTAATGATATTAAAACTAAAAAAACTACTAGGTAAAGTTCCCGGTGGTAAAACTAGACTTGCATCTTATGCTGCAGCTATATGGCTTATTAAAGAGTGGAAACATTTTTCTGAAGACAGTTTGCTTAATGAATCTGTTACTGAAAAACAAATTGATGAATCATTAGAATTGTTTTTGATTCGATATAATCATTATAACACACTTGTAGAAAATGTCAATGGAAATTTAATAGAAAAATTAAAAGCAACCGATGATATGGGTAAATGGATTGATGATTTTCAGAAATCAGATGCACCACAATTCAAAGGCAAGTCAAAAGAAAAACGTCGCCAAATGGCAATTGCTGCTAAGTACGGCGCAGAGCGTGACGTAGGCCTTAGAGAATGGGTATGCGGTCAATGTAACTGTGAACCGTGTATTTGTGAAAATGATGGATTGGATGAACTGTCATTATCAGTAAAAGATCTTGAAAGACTTAAAAAAGGCTTGAAAAAAGAGAACCTTGAAGAAGTAGCCGCAATAGCACGTTGGAAAAAAGCTGGACCAAATGGTGAAATACAAGCTACTATTGGTGGAAAGAAATATCAAATAGAAAAATCATTAGATCATAATGAACGCCATAAAGGTGAATGGAAAGTTATGGTTTGGGATAAACGTAAGAATAGCTGGGAATGGGAAACTACTGAATATGGTAAAGCCAATGCTAAAGCATGGATTGTGGACCGCATGAATGAAGAACCAACAAATACTGTAGGCGGCGGAGCTATTGCAGGTATGGATGCAGGCCATATGTCAAAAGCCGCGCAAAAGAAATGGGTACAATCAAATAAAAGAAAAAGAAAAACTATTAGAGATGTTATGAAAGGCGGATTAGTATAATTAGCTTTTTTACAAAATCAATTGATGAAGAACAGTGGGAAAGATGGAAGTTCGCTGTAATTGGAGATTTAGCAATTGTTGCGTTAAGTAATTCTTTTGCTATAATAATTTTTCAAAATTCTTCAAGACTTTAAGGAGAACAAAATGGCAAAATTGCAAGGAACAACCGAAGATAATAGCTCATCACAACAATCAAACACCCTACAATTATCTTCCCGTGGTGTTGGAATTATAAATAGTATTAGTCTAAATAGTGATAGCACAAAATCCGTAAAAGTAGTAACTCTAAAACAAATAAAACAAACGAAGGAATAGAAAAATGTCATTAAAAGATATTACTCAAGCAGCAGTAGATAAAAATCCACTTGCATTAAAAACCGCAGTAGAAGCAGAACTGAACCAAAGAGTAGTTGATGCATTACAAGCAAAAATGGAAAATGCATTTGCTGTGGAAGAAGAATTAGATCTAGACGAAGAAGAATTGGATCTCGAAGAAGCTAACGACGAAGAGGATGAAGAAGACGAGGACGACGAAGACGAGGATGAAGAAGACGAGGATGAGGACGACGATTAAGTCGTTTATTAGCAATGGCTAAGCTTTATCTTATTATTATTGTCCTAGGAATTCTGGGTGGTGTCGGTTACGGCGCTAAATCATATTATGAATGGTCAGAAGCGACTATTGCCACTTTACGTGAAAATAATGTTAAGCTAAAAAGTGCAGCTGAAACTCTTCAAAATACTGTAGAGAAAATGGCAGCCGATGCTCAAAAAAATGAACAATTAAATAAAGATCTTACTAAAAGATTACAACAATCTCAAGAACACCTTGATAAATTAAGAGGCGCTTTTGCAAAAATAGATTTAACTATGGAGGCATTAACAAATGCACAAGGACTTGAAGATAGAGTCAATAGAGCAGTGGAGAAACTTATTGGTTGGATTGCCGAAGAAACTGATCCTAATCCTCCTACCGATGATACTTCTGACGGGGTGTCTGGGGAGAACGCCGGAACCGGAAGTAGTAGTAACAACTGAATACCAAGAAAGAAATATTCCTATTCAGGAACATCCTAAGGGTGTAGAATGGAACCCAGTTCCTTGGTTTGTTATAACTGAAGACAATCTTGAAGAAAAAATAGCAGAAATTGAAAGCGCAACAGGTAACGTTGTAATTTTTGCTATAACACCAAAAGGTTATGAAAATCTCGCGATTGGTATTGCAGAACTTCGTCGTTATATCAAAGATCAACAAGCTATCATTGCTTATTATGAAGAAGCAATAATACCAACTGAACCTGAACCTTCAGAGGAAGATAAAAACACTGAATAAAAAAATTATATAATTTATAAATATTCATATTATAAAAAATGGCCTTGTGAGTAACGAGGCCATATTATTTTAAAGAGACACTATGGCTGATAACGAAGTAAATACACTAAAAACTGACGTTGCTCTTATAAAAAAAGATATAAGACAAATTGAGCGTGTGTTTGATAAAGTTGATGGTGCCATTTCGGATATGTCAGAATTGCATACAATTGCAGCGGTTCAAGAAGCAATATTAGAAAGTGCTGAAAGAAGACTAACGATGTTAGAAGAAAATATAGCCAAGCAAACGGAAGAAGAATTATCATATCGTAAAGAACTTCGTCAATCTCTTGAAGATATGAAAAATCAGACCGTAAAAGAAAGAGATAAGCGCCATAAAGAAGTTTTAGATTCTATTCAAAATGTCCATGAAACTCTTATTTCAAAATTAGATAAACAAGATAAAAGAATAACGGCTCTTGAAAATTGGAGATGGTATATTCTTGGCGCGACCGGAGCATTAGTTTTCCTCCTCACTAAATTTAATATGATTATGTCATATTTTTATTGACATTTTCCGTTCCGTTGGATAATATAAACACATATTTTAATTGACATTTTCTGTTTTTTTGGTTAGAATAGAAAATATCCAATATGTAAAGCGAGACAAAATGGTCGATTTTGTAGATCTTCATTATGCAACAATGTTATCAGGGCGCCTTGAGCGTTTTAGAGTTAAATCAACAAATCCTTATAAAATAAATTTTAGGTGCCCAGTTTGTGGTGACTCACAAAGATCACAAGCAAAGGCTCGTGGTTGGTTACTCGAAAAAGACAATTCTTTTCGCTTTTATTGCCATAATTGTGGCGCAAGTCAATCTTTTTCTTATTTTCTACAAAACATTGATAGTTTGGCATATAATGATTACATAGCAGAAAAGTTTGTAAATAAGACAAAAGACAAATCAACAGAAGAAATTAACGATGAGCAATTTAAGACAAAGGCCCCAAAGTTTAATAAAAAGAATCCTTTATTAAAGATTAAAAAGATAAGTCAATTAAAAGCAAATCATCCTGTAAAACAATATATAATGAAACGTGGTATACCACCCGAACATCATTATAGAATGTATCTTGCAACAAAATTTAAAACTTGGATTAATGAAATTATTCCAAATAAATTTGAAAACGTAGATAAAGATGAGCCTCGTTTAGTAATACCTTTCTTTGATGAAAAAGGGAAAATGTTTGGAGTTTCTGCTCGAAGCTTTGATCCAAATACTTCTTTAAGATATATTACAATTATGTTTCAAGACCGACCAAAAATATTTGGCTTAGACAAAGTGAATATGAATAAAACGTACTTTGTAGTTGAAGGTGCTCTTGACAGTATGTTTCTTTCAAATGCAGTTGCAATGGCAGGTGCTGAAGGAAGCACAACCGCATTAAGTAATCTTAAAAATGCAATTTTTGTTTTTGATGCGGAGCCGAGAAACAAAGAAATCCATAAAAGAATGGAAAAAGTAATTGCCAAAGGTTATAGAATATGTATATGGCCATCAAATGTTCCAGCAAAAGATATTAACGAAATGATTCTTGCAGGAAAAACGGACGTTGAAAAAACTATACTTGATAATACATATTCTAGCCTAGAAGCGAATTTAAAATTGATGGCATGGAGAAAAACATGATTAGAGCAATATTGGCTTGTGATGATGATTGGGGTATTGGTAAAGATGGCGACTTACCATGGCCACACAATCCTGCTGACCTCAAATGGTTTAAAGAAAACACAACAGGTGGGGTGGTGGCAATGGGTAAAGCAACTTGGGATAGTTTACCAAATAAACCGTTACCTAATCGCAATAATATTGTCGTTACAAGTAGTGAAAATGATTATAACGGTGGTGGTTACCACTATATGAAGTTTAATACTGCTAAAACAGAACTTACTAATATGGATAGACTTCAAGATGTTTGGATTATTGGTGGTGCACAACTTGTGTCAGGCCTACTATCAATCATAGATGAAATATGGTTAAGTCGTATAGCAGGGGTTTATAATTGTGATGTGTTTCTTCCTCGTGATATGATAGAAGCAACGTTTGAATTATATAGTAGCCAAAAAGAAGATGGTATATATGTTGATAAATGGAGAAGTTATTAATGCAACAATATAGAACCCTTATTAAAGATATTATAACACACGGAGAAAAGACAGAAGATAGAACAGGTATAGGAACTCGTTCTATTTTTGGTTATCAAATGAAATTTAATTTGGAAGAAGGGTTTCCTGCTGTTACAACAAAAAAATTAGCTTGGAAATCTGTAGTTGGTGAACTACTTTGGTTTCTTGAAGGTAGTACGGATGAAAGAAGATTGGCGGAACTTACTTATGGAAAGGATAGAGAAGATCTCGTAAATAAGAATACTATTTGGACCGCAAATGCAAATAAACAAGGTATTGATCTCGGGCATTATAATGATGAGTATATAAAAGAACTTGGTCCTGTGTACGGATCTCAATGGAGAAAATTTTCGTATTATCAGGATGACCCTAGAGGCATCGACCAAGTAGCTAGAGTTATAAAAGAAATCAAAGATAACCCAGACTCAAGACGTATTATAATGTCTGCTTGGAATCCTATGATGCTAGACAATATGACTTTACCACCATGTCATATAATGGCTCAATTTATCGTAAGAAACGGCAAATTAAGTTGTCAGATGTATCAAAGATCTGCCGACGTTGGTTTAGGAGTTCCATTTAATATTGCTTCATACGCACTCCTTACGCATATTATAGCACGTGAATGTGAATTAAGTGTTGGTCAATATGTTCATACGATAGGAGATGCTCACATATATAACAATCACATATATGATATGGTAGCAATGCTAGATCGTGAGCCGTATCCTCTTCCAACACTTGTAATTGATAATTCTTTTAATCTTATAGATAGATTAGCAACGCGTTTTAGAAAAGAAGATGCATCATTATTTACTCTTAAAAATTATCAACATCACCCTGAAATAAAGATGGATATGGCGGTATAAAAAAAATAAAAAAAGTATATTTCATATGCTAAGCTTGTTGGGACATTATAAATATTCCACAATATATGATCATATATAGTAAAATAATCCCTACTAAATACAATATATACTATTCATTTGAATGGTAGAATGATTTGTTCACTTACAATAAAAAAGAAAGGTTATAGACATGCTTGAAAGTAATCTTGCTAAAGCAGAAACTATCCCATATACAAACGGTGTAGTACACGGAGAACATCCTTTTACAAGACCAAATATAAATTATGTTATTAAAAGGGACGGAACTACTGAAGAATACAAAGAATTGAAAATTCAAAATGCCGTATCTGGTGCAATGAAATCAATAGGTATCAAAAGTAAAAAATTAGCAGAAGAAGTAAGCAATGACGTAACAGATTTATTAGTAAAAGAATTTAACGATGCAATAATTAATGTTGACTCTATTCACACTGCAGTTGAAAATATAATTATGGACATGGGTCTTCATGATTTGGCACGTGAATATATTCTTTATCGTTTTAATAATCAACCAAACATCTTTCGTAAGAGAACAAATTTAAAGCCATATGAATATCCTCAAGTAGTTGAGTTTACTGATGCTATTCGTCATTCATATTGGGTTCATACAGAGTTTAATTATTCTTCTGATATTCAAGATATGAAAGTCCGTATGACACCTGAAGAAGTTGATATTGTAAAGAAAGCAATGCTGGCTATTTCTCAGATTGAAGTTGCGGTTAAAACGTTTTGGGCAAAGATTGGTGATAAGTTTCCAAAACCTGAAATTCAAGCTGTTGGCGTAACATTTGGCGAGTCTGAAGTTCGTCATGCTGATGCTTATTCAAATCTTATTGAAATTATGGGTCTTAATCAAGAATTTGAAAAAATTATTGAAGTTCCTGCTATGAAAAAACGTATTGCTTATCTTGAGCAATCAATTGCACAACCTGTAGATGATAAAGACTATTTTCATAAAATTATTTTATTCTCGATGTTTGTTGAGAATGTATCATTGTTTAGTCAATTCTTAATTATGATGGCATTTAATAAACACAAGAATTTATTAAAAGGCATTTCAAACGCTGTAGAAGCAACATCTAAAGAAGAAGATATCCACGCACGTTTTGGATTTGAATTAGTAAACATTATCCGAGAAGAAAACCCTGAGTGGTTTGATAAAGACACAATAAATGAAGTGAATAGACTTTGCCGTGAAGCCTTTAAGGCCGAGTCTTCAATCGTTGATTGGATCTATGGTGATTCAGATCTTGACTTTTTGCCAAAAGCAACTGTTAAAGAATTCCTAAAACATCGTTTCAATCAATCATTGACAGCTATAGATATGAAGCCTCTCTACGAAGTAGATCAAGAAGCGGTACAAAGTACCGATTGGTTTGTTGAAGAAATTTTGAGCACAAAGAATATTGACTTCTTTGTCAAACGTAGTACTGCATATTCTAAAAAGACCAAAGCTTTCACAGAAGACGATCTATTTTAAGCTATTCTAATTCAGACAATTTATTTTAAGAGGAAAAATATGAAAAAATTTTATTGGCTCAACGACGATTCACGCACATTTTTGTCAAGAGGTTATTTAAGTAAAGGTGAAAAGCCGGAAACACGTATTCGTGAAATTGCGAATAAAGCTGAATGGTATCTAAAGGATATGGCTAAGACTGAGGAAGTAAAACAAAAATATGATGGATTTGCAGATAAGTTTTATGAATATATGAGTCGCGGATATTATTCTCTTGCATCTCCTGTATGGGCAAACTACGGCAAAACTCGCGGTCTACCAGTTTCTTGTTTTGGTTCATTCATTGATGATAATATGGAATCTATTTTATACGGCGTTGCAGAAAATGGAATGTTAATGAAAAATGGTGGCGGCACATCTGGATATTTTGGAGCAGTAAGACATCGTGGATCGCCAATTACTGACCAAGGAGAGTCTTCAGGATCTGTCCATTTTATGCAAATGTATGATACGCTTGCATCTGTTGTGTCACAAGGTTCCGTCCGACGCGGTTTCTTTGCAGCTTATCATGACATTGAACATCAAGATGCAGATGAATTTTTAGATATAGGAACAGAAGGCAATCCAATACAAGGGTTAACCACAGGGATTACAGTATCTGATAATTTTATTAATGAAATGAGGGATGGCGATCCTGAAAAGAGACGTATATGGGCAAAAGTTTTACAGCGTAGATCTGAAATTGGATTTCCATATATTCTTTATAAAGATAACGTAAATGATAATAGACCACAAGTTTATAAAGATAAAGATATGTCTATACACGCATCAAATATGTGTGCAGAGATAGCATTGCCTTCTTCAGTTGATGAAACTTTTACTTGTGTTCTTTCGTCTTTAAATTTACTGCATTGGGACAGTATTATTGATACTGATGCAATTGAAGTTCTAACAATATTTCTTGATACTGTATGTGAAGAATTTATTCGTAAAACTGAAAATAAAGAATATCTTAAAAGAGCAAGAAATTTTGCAATAAGACATCGTGCTCTTGGTGCAGGTGTATTAGGATGGCATTCTTATCTTCAATCAAATATGATAGGCTTTGAAACAAAAGAAGCTGCTCAGAAGAATCTTGAGATTGCAAAAACATTCCGTGAAAGAACACACAACGCATCAAAAGAAATGGCTATTAATTTTGGAGAACCTGAAATTCTTAAAGATTATGGAATGCGTAATACAACAACAATGGCTATAGCTCCAACTAAATCATCAAGCTTTATTCTTGGTCAAGTATCACAATCAATTGAACCCGAGTTTAGTAATTGCTACGTTAAAGATTTGGCTAAGATGAAAGTTACAATTAAAAATCCATATCTTGAAAAATTATTAAAGAAAAAAGACAAAGATACTCCTGAAATATGGGAATCAATTCGTAATGCTGATGGATCGGTACAACATCTTGATATTCTTACACAAGAAGAAAAAGAAGTTTTTAAAACATTTTCTGAAATTAATCCATATACTATTTTAGACCAAGCTAGTATTCGTCAACAGTATATAGATCAAGGTCAAAGTTTAAATCTTATGTTAGATCCAGATATGACAGTTCGTGAAATTAATCAATTATACTTATATGCACATAATGCTGGAATTAAAAGTTTATATTATAGTTATTCTATGTCTGCGGCTCAATCATTGACTCGTAAACGCGTGATGTCAACGGAGTGTGCAGCCTGCGAAGCATGATATGAGCCATTTACATTATTTTGAAAAAGTGCTAAAAGGTTATAAAGACGACGGTAAATATAGAGTCTTTAACGATATTTTAAGAGAGCGTGGTAGATTTCCTCGCTCAATTTGGTATGGAAAGTATGCTCCTAAAAATATTGTAAACTGGTGTTCAAACGATTATCTTGGTATGGGTCAAAACCAACACGTTATTGACTCAATGCATACCGCATTAGATCAAACTGGAGCAGGATCAGGTGGTACTCGTAATATAGGCGGAACGTCTCACTATCACGTTACACTTGAGCGTGAATTAGCAATACTTCATAAAAAACAAAATGCTTTATTATTTACAAGTGCATATGTGGCAAATGAATGGACTCTTATTGCGTTGAGCCGCATTATTCCAAACATTTGTTTTATTTCAGATACTAAAAATCATAATTCTCTCATTATGGGGATAAAGCACAGCCGTGCTGATAAAATTCTATTTCATCATAATGATATGGAAGATCTTGAAGAAGCTTTAGTAATAGCTATTAGCAACGGTCAAGTTCCTTGTATTGTATTTGAGTCAGTGTATTCTATGGACGGGGACGTATCGCCAATTGAACAAATTCTTGACTTAGCTGACAAGTACAATGCTATCACATATATTGATGAGGTACATGCAGTTGGGTTATATGGTAAAACAGGCGCAGGTTATTGTGAGCACCTAGGCGTTGAAAGGAGGATAGATATTATAAATGGAACACTCGGTAAAGCGTTTGGTGTACAAGGTGGTTATATTGCTAGTGATAATATTATTATTGATGCTATTAGGTCCGTGGCTGCAGGATTTATTTTTACTACCTCAATCAGCCCAGCCGTCTGTGCAGGGGCTCTCGCCTCCATCAAATATCTCCGTGACCACACTTCCACCCGTGAACGACATCAAGAACGCGCAGCCAAATTAAAACAATTGTTGGCAGAAGCTGATATTCCAGTTCATCCAAATTCTTGCACTCATATAGTCCCTGTGATGGTTGGAGACGCATTTAAATGCAAGGCCGCAAGTGATAGACTTTTAAATGAATTTGGGATTTATATTCAACCAATTAATTACCCAACAGTTGATGTAGGAACGGAGAGATTAAGAATTGCACCTACACCATTTCATACAGACGTTATGATGGTTGAATTGATTGAAGCATTAAAAAAGGTTTTAACTTGAAATTAAAAAGTCATTATTGGAATTGGTTTGGTTATGAAGCATTGGAGCACTTACAATGGCTGTAAAAGTTTTCTTTATCGCTAAAATGAAAGACCTCAATGACGAATACAAGGACATGAGCAAACGTATTCGTGAACTAGGCGAGGGACATCCTGGATTTATCAGTATTGAGAGTGAAGAAATCGGTGATATTGAAATTACTGTTAGTACCTGGCGCAGCCGTGAAGATGTTGCAGATTGGGCAAGAGACCCAGAACACGTAGAAGCAAAAAAACGTGCCATGGAATGGTATGAGTGGGTACGTGGAATTCATGTGGAGACTGTAGATGACTAGAATAGCGGTTTGTTGGAGTGGCCAGTCAAGAATACATCGACTAAATGACGTTGATAATAATCAGTATTATCATTGGAACAAAATCTGGGATCTGCACCAGTGGGTGTTACAAGATTTTGATGTAACGCATTATGGTCGGATGATCATAAAAGATATAATTTAGATGGGACCTATTTAAAAAAGAGTAAATAAGTATAAAATGTTTGACATATGTTTAGAATCAGTTTATATTTAAAAGACAATATAAAACTAAGGATGAGAGCAGTGAAAAATATATTATTTTTAGCAGTATTACTTTGTGCGGGTTCTCCCGCTGTGGCACATCATACTTGCAATCAAAGTGCACAAATCAAAGCTTTAGCAATGAATATGTATCATGAAGCACGTGGTGAAGGCCCTGATGCAATGCAGTTAGTTGGAGAAGTTACTCTTAATCGTGTTGAGAGCAAACATTTTCCAAATACTGTATGTGGTGTTGTTTATCAAGCAAAGTTAGATAGTAAAGGAATTCCAAAACGTCATGCTTGTCAATTTTCTTGGTATTGTGATGGCCGTTCTGATAAACCCAAAGACAAAAAATTATGGGATTCGGCTTATGCTATTGCCACAGGTTTAATTAATAAAAGTATTAATTTACTTGGTAGTACCGCAACACATTATCATACAGAAAACGTGAAGCCGTCATGGTCACAAAAGTATACAATGCTTGGAAAATACGGCAGTCACATTTTTTACGAAATGGGAAATAAGTTATAAATAGAAAGGTGATAACAAATGCCATTGAATGATTCAACCGAAGCGGAAACTTATAGAAGAATGGTTTTATCTCAAGCAAATGAAATTGTAATATTAAAAACTCAGCTTACTGAAGAAATTAAAGAAAAATATGCTGCATATCGTAGGATTGCAGAACTTACAGGTTCGTCTGCAGAAGCAGTAAAAGAAAGTATGAATTGATGGGATTAAAAAAGGCAGCTTGGTTTACTTTAGGAATATTACTATTAGGAGTAGCGTATGCTGGTGTAATACTGCCAGGAATTCCTTGGAGTACACCAACAGTTCTTGCTGCAATTTGTTTTGCAAAGTCAAGTGACCGGATGCATAATTGGATATATAGTCATCCAAGGTTTGGTCCATTTTTAATTGGGTGGCAAGAAAAAAGAATCTTTCCAACAAAAGCAAAATATCTTATGCTTGTAACTATGTGTACATCCCTTTTTATACTTTGGATAACTACAGGTAATCCTAAAGCTGTATTGTGGTCAGGATCGTTTATGGTTCTTGTAGCAATATGGGGTTGGAGATATCCAGGGTCCGAAGAAGAACATTCTCGTAGAATAAAAGAAGGAAAACGTATAGCGTGGCTGAGTTAGATTTTGAACCAGATTTTACTCCTGAAATGTGGAGAGAATACGAACTTAAAAGAGCAAAACTTATTGTTGAGAACCCAGGATTTGATCCAAAAAAAGATTCTTTAATTTTTGAAAAAGATGAAAAAAAAAATTAAAATCATAACATTTTTCTATTGACATTTGGCTTAGAATCAGATAGATTATATATATCAAAAGGAAAAAAGGAATCAAACATGAAATACGCAATCTATCAAATCCGCCTTACAGATGCTGAAGTTGATCTTATCAATACAACTCAAGATTTCAATTCAGTTCCTAAGAAAAAAGCAAAGATTGATATGGAGTTTGATTTTGCAGGTCGCAAAATTGGTGGCTTGGCCTATGATGCTTTTGTTGAAAAAGGTTACTATACTCACGTGGCAAACATTGAAGCTTCTTCACCAAAAGAAGTTTTTCAAGTTGGAAACATTGGTCCTGAAGAGCAGATCGAACGTTTGGAACGTATGCATTCTATCTCTGTTGGTGATGTAATCGTTGATGAAGAAGGTCAATGTATTGTAGTTGCTCCAATCGGATTTGTTTCGTTTTCACATGATTGGCGCCTTGCAGCATAAGAATAGGCAAATCTCAACGCAATCACGCGGCCTACCAATCGCTGAGTAAGACTCGGATTAACAATGGGTGTAACAAAAGGAGAAAAACCTTCGGGTTTTAAGAGGGGCTTCGGTCCCTCTTTTTTTACAAAACTGTTACAAAACTATTGCATTTTAGACTATAAATAATTAGTCCTCTCGAGGGCAAGGGTAAAACTTGCAAGAAAGGAAAACAAATGGAAATGTTAACCCTATGGAGCCTCGTGGGGTTCCTTTTAGCTGCGTATGCAGTTATCGCAAATGATTCAGTACAAACGCTCGGTACTTGGATGGCATCAAACAATGAGCGATTTTCATACAAGACATTATGGGGAGCTGCTTCGGTAGTTCTATTAGCTACTCTTTGGTATGGGTGGATGATGAACGGCGGTGATATATCATATGGTCGTTTGAATAAGATCCCGTGGCAAGAGGTTCAGTGGTATCATGCCGCAGCACCCGCTATTCTTGTAGCATTAACACGAATTGGTGTTCCAGTTTCAACATCATTCTTAGTTCTATCAGTATTTGCTTCAACCTTTGTGTTAGAAAAAATGTTGATGAAATCGATTATGGGCTATGGTGTGGCTGCTTTATTTGCTTATGCAGTATGGTTTGCTATTAATAAATTCGCTCATAAATGGTTTGATGAAACTCGGCCAGTAAGTGAAGGCAATAAACGTTTTTGGCGAATTGCTCAATGGGTGGCAACTGGTGGATTGTGGTGGACTTGGTTATCACATGACATGGCAAATATCGCGGTGTTCCTTCCACGTGAAGTACCAGTTGATTTGATGATATTCATTTCAGTAGTATTTGTTGGAGGCTTGTTCTTTATGTTTAGAGAACGCGGTGGTAAGATCCAACAAATCGTTTTGGAAAAACATAACACAAGATATGTTCGTTCCGCCACATTGATTGACTTATTCTATTGGTTGTGTTTGTACTTCTTTAAAGAACTCAACGATATTCCTATGAGTACTACGTGGGTGTTCGTTGGTTTGTTGGCAGGTCGCGAACTTGCGATGGCAACATACTTTGGTAAGAAGAAAACAAAATCAGTATTTCCATTGGTCGCAAAGGACTTTGGTAAAATGATGGTAGGCCTTGGAGCTTCAGTTGCTCTTGTTCTACTTGTTCATTATATCATAAATCCAGTGTAACAAAAAATGCAACACTAAAACGGATTTTGGCGATAGTGGTTAACATTATCGCCTTTTTACTCTATAAATTTTGTCGTCGTATAGATATCGCAGTAATCGCTCTATAAGATTTATAAGATACTTTATCATCTTGATTTCCACCAATGACAGTATAATAAGTTGTTCCGTATTTTTCTTCCGTTTTTACATAGAATGCAACATGCCCAGTCAAAGGGTTATCTCTTGAAAAGACTATAAGATCGCCAGGTTTTGGGTCTTCAACTTCATGCCCCCATGTTAAGAAACTTCTTGCCATATAAGGATTTTCTGCGTTAGCTTCAGAACCATCTATACCTTGTGAATGAAGAACCGCATTTGCAAAAGCTGCACACCATTCTATCTCTACAGGATCTATTCTTAATAATTCTCTTAATTCTTTGTTATTTGTTTCTTCATGCATACCAGCATATTTATCGGCAAAGGCAATTACGTCAGCGTTTTTACTAGCTAATTCTTTTTCTTTTTCTAAATCTGCACATCCTAACAAAAATGCGCATATAATAAATACTATTTTAATCTTAAACATATAGGAATCTCCGTGTATACTGCATTACTTATGGTGTGTTTGTTAGACCAATCACCATCCCCTGCAAACTGTACTACATTTTATTACAAACAACTTTTTGAATCTGAATTTATTTGTATGGATACAATAGTGTCTTTTTTAAATTCTCCTTATTATACAATGGGATATTCAGAAACACATAAACCTTATAAAATTGATTGTTACAAATGGTTAGATGAAAAAGATTTAAATCCTACTCCGTCTCTATAATATTTATTGTTTACATATTAAGCAATATGTGATATATTAAACATATGATAGAATCAATAGAAGCATTTTTTGCAGAAGAAACTACAGACGAGCAACACGCCGTTTGGGGTACTAAAAAAGAAAAAGAAATTCGTCGTCGTATTATGCTGTCGGTTGCGGCCTATGCTTACGAAATAAAAAGCGAATCAATTATGTCTGACGCAGAGTTTGATAAACAGTGTTCGTTGATTGATATAAATGAAAAAACTGGAAATAGAAAATTAGATAGTTTTTTTAAAAAACACTTTGATCCATCTACTGGGCAATGGATCCATAAGCATCCTGAGCTAAGAAAAATACAATGGATTTATGAAACGTTTTATATAAAGAAATAAGTATGGAAGACGCTATATTTATAATAATCGTCGTTGTGTTGTTAGCTTTGTTTATAAAAGGCTTATTTACAGTTTTCTATGAAAATTTTTGGTTGGCTACATTAATGTTAATATGCTTCTTCCCTCTACTCATTCTTTGGGCAATTTTGAAAGGAATATTTAAATGAATAAGTATTATGTAGTAACGGCGATATCACAACACCGAATGAGATATGTTATCCCTGTTGAAGATTTAAAAGATGAAAACGGAAACGTTAAACCTGAATGGGCTCTTGATTCTGTTGTTATGCATGAAGTGGAAGAATTTTCACAAGAACATTTAGGAGAGACACTTATTGATGTTTTGGAAGAAAGTGAAGAAGAAGTACTTATTCGGTTTGACAAAGAAAATGCTTATCTAAGATCTTGGCCTAAAGATCAAAAGATTAAACACATTAGAGACCGGAGATCTGAAAAATGATTACAATATATGGAAAAGACAATTGTTATTGGTGTAAAGAATCTATAAGTCTTGCAAAAAGGCATAGTTTAGAATACACATATAAAAATATTACGTATGAAACATATCGCACTGAAATGTTTGAACAAGTACCTTCTGCAAAGACGGTACCACAAATTTTTTGGCACGGTAAACACATTGGAGGATATGACGATTTTGCTAAAGAAATCGAATGTACTCTAGGAGGAAATTTCGGGCAGGAATTGTTTTAATGGTTAAGGCATCACAATACGAAAAAGATATAGTTGAGATAATGCGTGAAAACGGCATGACTCTTACTGAAGCATTAAATTTTGACTTTATGAAAAACAAAATTAATGTAACTGATGTGTTATCTGTTTGTGATTATCTTGAAGAAAAACTTGTTGATTTGGATAAAGTTCAATATTATATGCTTATTTTTACAGGTCAAAAACCAGATCTTGAGCTTAAACAATAAACTATTGACATTTGCTTGCGAATCAGTTATATTGATTATATCAAATGAAAAGGAATACATTATGACATACACCGTTGAACTCGACATTTCATCCGAAGCTGACCACAAAGAAGTTGTTCAATTCGCAACTGAACATGGCTGCCGTGTAATTATGCGTGTTGAAGAAGGTCCTGCTGGAGGAAATCCTCTTTACACATTTGGTTCTGAAAATTTTGATATGATCCAAGAATTAACCGAACAAGTACTCGGTGCAGGCCACGGATTTGATGAAGAAGAACTTAAAACTATGATCGTGGAGGTATAATGGATAACGCACAAATGAAAGGATACACTATGAAAAAGTTTACCACGGAAATCGACGTCTCATACGAAACGCCTGTTTCTGAAGTCGCAGAATTTGCACACGAACACGGTTGCTACGTTGCTTCTGTTGTTGAGATCGGTCCTGCTGGTGGTAACCCTTGTTATACTATTGCGTCTGAAAGCTATAAATCAATCAAAAGTTTGATTGAAGAATATTTTGGTGGCTCTGGGTTTGATGAGGAAGAATTGGCAAATTTCATTGTGGAGGTATAATCTTTGTCTATGCATATGATCCGTGGAATACAAGTACACGGAAACTCTCACAAAAAAAGCAAAAACAAAAGTAAACGGTTGCTTGCTGCCGAAGCTGAACACGAGGCTTTTCTAGCACGTGTTGGGTACACTGGCAAGAAAAATGATTTTCGTTATGAGATACCTAATTATAAAACAGGGCCTCGTATGACCTCTGACAGGATCGCTGGCAATGGTTCTAAGAGAGAATCCATGAAGTATACTGGCAACGAAATTGCAGGTGTCGTGGTTACTCATAAATCTAATCTTATGCCTGTGCGTAAAGATAATAAGCAAGCATTTGTTGATGCAGCACAAATGCGGAGGAACTAATGGCTAAAGTAATGATGTGTGATCCACCTTCTGGGTGGAAGTATGGATTTCCAAAGCCCATTCCTAAAGAAGTTGGTGAAGATATACGCCCTTGGTTGTTAAGTGAAGGTTATCCCCAGTTTGAGATCGATGCGTATGGTGAACACTTTTATGTTCGGTATTGGGAACAGGAGATTGATGAAGACACCAGTATAACAATTAGCTATGAGGGATCGTAATGACATTTAGTAAACAGGATGAAAATGGAACGCAAGTGCGTTTTGAAATTTGTGATGATTTGACTTTACCTGAAGTGCTAGAAGAGTTTCAGAACTTTCTTCGTGCTTGTGGTTATGTGATTGAATATAACAAAGTTCTTGATATAGTGGATATGGACGAATGAGTGAATATAATTTTTTAAGAGATGGTAAAAAGTTTATTTCACCAATTAATAAATTACAGCAATTAATGACTGTAACCGCAGAAGAATGCGGTGAGTTAACTCAAGCCTGTATGAAAGTTATGCGTAAGTATGATAACATAGAAGATTTGCGTAATAGCAAATTTTATGAAAATCTTATTGAAGAAGCTGGTGACGTTTTGTGTATGTTAGATCTTTTAGTTTGTAATGACATAATAAAAGAAAAAGATTTATTAGAAAGAGCTAATGTTAAAGAAATAAAACTCAGAAAATGGAGCACTATTTTTGAAGATTGAAATACCACATCCTGATGAAATTGACAGAGTAGGTACTCACATTATAATTCATTCGTGGGACACTTGGAATATGGATCAGACTTTGTCATATATTATTGTTCCTATGCTTGAACAATTAAAAGCAACCAAGCATGGTGCGCCAGCAGTAGAGTTTAAAGATGTACCAGAAGAATTACATCCACCAGAAGAACAGATATCAAAATTATATACACACGGTGAAACAGACGATAATTATTTCAAACGTTGGGATTGGGTATTAGATGAAATGATTTGGGCATTTACTTTTAAACGTGATCGTTTTGACAGTTTAATGGAAGAAGATCCAAAAGCAACACAAGAACGCTTGTCAAATGCGTTTAAATTATTTGGCAAATATTATGAATCACTATGGGATTAAACAAATAAATATCTCTATTCACTATGGAGATATTTTATGTGGTATTATAATGAAAAAGAATTCACAAGCGAAGACATTGGTGAATATATTGGATTTGTGTATCTTATCACAGATCAATCCAACGGAAAAAAATACGTTGGTAAAAAACTTTTCAAATCAAAAAGAAAACTTAAACCTCTTAAAGGTAAAACACGCCGTAGGATCAAAGTTGTTGAGTCTGATTGGAAAGCCTATTACGGTTCTTCCGAAGAAGTTAAACAAATGGTCGAGGAAAAAGGCGCTGACAACTTTCATAGAGAAATATTATACCTTTGTTACTCAAAGGGTGAACTTGGTTATCTTGAAGCCAAATATCAATTTGAACACGACGTCCTTCTACGAGACGACTATTATAACGGAATTATTCAATGCAAAATTCACAGAAGCCACATAAAAAGATTGACATTTCTCCTTGAATAGATTATTTTAAATAAAGATTAAGTTTATGGAGAATCGGTATGATCATTAAACGTAAAAGTGTAATTACAGGAATTGTTCGCTCAATGGACATACCTGTAAATCCTGATGACTATGCAGCATGGGAAAAAGGTTTAGGTGGCATTGAAGAACTAATGCCATATCTTAATAGTAAAGATTTCCAATTTATTCTTTCAGGTATTACTCCTGAGGAATGGGATGATGCGTTTTCTGAAGAAATACAAAATATTGTATCGGACACAATTTAATGATTATACTATTTAACGGACCTCCTCGTTCAGGTAAAGATTTTGCGGCTGATTATTTTAAAAAGAAAGGATTTAAACATCTTTCTTTTAAATATCAGCTGTATAAAGAAACGATTAAATATTTTGATGTTAATGAACAGTGGTTTATGACACGTTATAAAAACCGTGCTGAAAAAGAAACGCCTTCCGCATTGCTTGGTCATATGTCTTGCCGTGAAGCAATGATATATGTTTCAGAACAGGTGATTAAACCAAAAAAGGGATTAGACTTTTTTGGAAAACAAGTTGCAAACGAAATTGAAGATGATAAAGATTATTGTATCTCGGATGGCGGTTTTATTGACGAACTTATTCCAGTTATAAATAGAATTGGTTCCGATAATTTCGTTTTGGTACAACTTACTCGAGACGGGTGTGATTATTCTACAGACTCAAGACGTTATTTCGACGGAAACATTGTTCACCAATATGTAAATTCTCATAAAACTCATATTGAAAAAAAGTATGTCTTGCCTCGTAAATTTGATGTAAGAACATATAGAATTCACAACAATGGTTCGATCGGAGCTTTTCATAAATCATTAGAAGACATATATGAAAAGGAATATAATGAACGAGCACAAACAAAAAGGAAGGTCGAAGTCTAGAGTTTTTTGCGAAAATCCGTATGACTTAGAAACTTATTTTGAGTCTTTATCTATTGCATCAAATTACGATAAAGAACTTATATTTGTTGATAAGTTTATATCTTTATTAAGATTAGATCCACAAGCAGAAGTTGCAGACATCAGCTACAAAATATTGAAAGATTTAAAACTTATAAAATTGTAAAGTTGGAGACTATATTATGGAAACACATGATAAAGAACAGATCATTATTGATCTGAAAAATACGATTGCGAAAATTGTATTTACAAAAGTAAATGGAGAAAAGCGTATAATGTTCGCTACTCTTAACGAAAATTTGTTACCAGAACAAATGAATCTTGAAGAAGCTGCTCAAAAAAAGAAACCAAATCCTGACGTTTTAGCCGTCTATGACGTTAAAGCGCCCGGATGGCGTTCTTTCCGTTGGGATTCACTTGAGTCGTTTGAGGTCACAAAAAAATTATGAGTTGTGTATATAAAGGAAAAATATTCGATACAGAATTATCTAAAAACTCAAACGGTGGCACTGAAATGATGCGTCAACGCCTTGTTGAAAACGTTGACGAAGAATTACTACAAAATTATGCAATTCATTTATCAAGGCCAAGAGAAACGTATGATGATGTAAAGAATATTATGTACTGTCACGATCTTGCGTTAGATCCTGAAAATAATATTTTAAAAGACGGCGGATGGGAAAAGTTTGACCACTTCGTATTTGTATCATATTGGCAAAGAGATCAATATATTCTTATTTATGGTATACCTTATTCAAAATGCACTGTAATTCATAATGCAATTGAATTAGAATATGGCGGTGTAAAAAAGGCAACAGACGAAATACGTTTTATTTACCATACCACTCCCCACCGTGGCTTAGAACTTGTTTATCCGGTTTTTGATGCATTATCACAACAATTTGATAATATTCACCTTGATGTGTATTCTTCTTTTGAAATATACGGATGGAAAAATCGTGATGAAGCTTATAAGCAATTGTTTGAGAACCTTGAAAATCATCCACATATAACGTATCATGGTGCAAAGAGTAATGAAGAAGTATTAGAATGTTTAGAAAAAGCTCACATCTTTTTGTTTCCGTCTATTTGGCCTGAGACATCATGTATCGCAATGATTGAAGCTATTCGATCTGGTGTTCTTGTAATTCATCCAAGTTATGCAGCTCTGCCAGAAACTTCATCAGGTGCTACGGTTATGTATGATTATACGGAAGTTGCAAACGATCACGCAAACATGGTATATGCAATTGTAAAGAATTTGCTTGATGCACAAAAATTAGATCCAAACTTATTTAATACAATGATGAACAATGAACGGTGCACTTTACCTAGAAACAGTATAAATAGTTTTACAAACTCCTGGAATAATTTACTAAGGCGATTATCAAATGTCTAAGATTATAATGTTTCCTAAAACAAATCTTAGTATAGCTCCACAATCACAAGAAGAGCTTGCTGAAAAGTTAAAGGAATACAGAGTAAGCTTTTCTGAAGATGTTGCAGAGCAGCTATGGAATATGGTGCTTATTGAAATGGTAAGATCTGGTTGTAGATTTGATACTAATCCTGAAGAATATTACCCATCAATTATTCTTGTGCTTGAGTCTATTAAATCTTTACACCTTCATGCACATGGTATTGAACATCCTCTACAGGAGATGGCAAAAGAATTAATAGAAGAGGATGAAGATTTAGACGAAGAATTAGTTGACATTCCGGAAAATGTAGAATAAAATGGTTTTACAACTAACGTAAATAAAAGAGAAATATAATGGCTATTTTGATTGACTTTAATCAAGTGATGCTTGCATCACTGTTTGCAGGAATTGGAAATCATACGAATATTGATGTAGATGAAAACTTACTACGTCATATGTTTCTAAATTCAATTCGTGCAAACCGTAAAAAATTTAAAGAAGAATTTGGAGAGATTGTTATTTGCGCAGATGGCAAGAATACTTGGCGTCGTGAAGCATATCCTTATTATAAAGGTAATCGTAAAAAATCTCGTGATGAGTCCGAATTAGATTGGAATCATCTGTTTAACATCATTAGTAAAATTCGTACTGAACTTGATGAAGTATTTCCATATAAAGTAATACATATTGACCACTGTGAAGCAGACGATATTATTGGTACTGTAATACACAAATATGGCACAGAACTAAATATAGGATCTGAACAATTTCTAATATTATCTGGTGACAAAGATTTTATTCAGTTGCATCGTTATGCAAATGTTAAGCAATTTGATCCGGTTCGTAAAAAATGGATCAAAAATTCTGATCCTGATAAATATTTACACGAACATATTTTAAAAGGAGACGCTGGTGATGGCGTTCCAAATATTCTTTCAGATGATAACTGTCTTGCCATTGGTGAAAGACAAAAACCAATGACGCAAAAACGTATATTAGCATTTACTGAAGATCCGCTGTCCATGGACTCGCAAACTCAAATTCGTTATGACAGAAATAAGCTTATGATTGATCTTGAACTTGTTCCTCAGAAATATAAAGATCAGATTATTGAAGAATATGATACTGAGAAAGATATTGGGCGCGCTCATTTATTTAACTTTTTTGTTGAAAAAAGGTTAAAGAATTTACTTACTGATATACAGGATTTTTAAAATGAAATTATCTTTATCTGAAATAATTAATAAAGCTTGTGAATTAAAAACAAAACAAGAGAAAATTGAGTGGTTAAGAAAACATGATACTACTCCTCTTAGAACTGTTTTGAAATATACTTATGATAAAAATGTTGAGTTTTTAATTCCAAATACACCACCACCTTGGAAAAAGAATTCTTATATTGGTGTTGAAGGAATGTTATTTAAAGAAGCTCGACGCCTTAGAATATTTGTTAAAGGCGGTGGATATGACACATTAAATCAAATGAAAAGAGAAACGCTGTTTATACGTTTACTTGAAGACATTGATAATAATGATGCAGATTTACTTTGCAAAATGATTCAACAAAAACCATTAAAAGGTTTATCTCTCAAACAAGTTGAAGCTGCATTTCCAGATCTCATAGAAAAGGTAGAAGAAAAAGAAGATGGCCAAATCGTTTAAGAAATTTCGTGAATCTCATGAAGATGAATGGGGCAATTATAATGAAGAACGTCGTCGTAAAGACAAAAGAAAGAAAAGCATTCGCCAGCAAAGGCGAAATAAAGCTAAAGAAAAATTTATGACTTTTAGTGAAATGACTAAGAAAAACAATTGACATTTGTTCCCGAATCAGTTAATATATAATTATACAAACTGAAAAGGAAATCGTTATGAAAAAGTTGAACCAAACCGTTCTCAAAACAATCCGCAACGCGGATAGTGCTACTCTTGACGCAATCATTGCTGAAATTAGAATGCGTCAGCGTACTATGCAACAAGAAATTGCTGTTTCTTTTAGAAAAGGTGATAAGGTTCGCTTTGATGCTAAAAATCGTGGAATTATCGAAGGCATCATAGAAAAAATTAATCAGAAAACAATTAAGGTAAAACAAACCAACGGAGCTAATGTTATTAGCACTACTTGGTCTGTTTCTCCTTCTCTTTTGAAAAAAGTGGCTTAATATGAAAATCAGTGATAAACTTATTCTTGTTGATTGCGACGGAGTGTTGTTAGAATGGCAATACTCCTTCTACAAATGGATGGCTGCTCGTGGTTATCATCCGGTAACATATACTGAATATGATATGGGTAAAACGTTTAATATGCCTCGTGATGAAGCAAAGAAAATGTGCGAATACTTTAACTGTTCTGCTGCTATTGGCTGGTTAACTCCATTCCGAGATGCGGTGAAATATGTTCGTAAACTTCATGAAGATCATGGATTTGTGTTTCACTGCATCACTTCTCTTTCAACTGATGTTTATGCTGGTAAACTTCGTAAGAAAAACCTTGAGGCTTTGTTTGGTAAAAAAGTTTTTGAAGAAGTTGTCTGTCTTGAATGCGGTGGCGATAAAGACGAAGCATTAAAACCATATGCAGACACTGATTGCTTATGGGTAGAAGATAAGCCTGAAAATGCTGTTGTTGGTGCTAATCTTGGTCTTAATTCGGTTCTTATTGAACACGATCATAATAAAGATTTTTCACATCCTTTTGTAATAAATGTGAAAAATTGGAGAGAAATTTATGAGATGATTGTATAAATAGATCTAATATTACAGGTCAAATATATTTATGATTGGCGGCCTGTGTGGTCGCCTAATTTTTTTAAAGGAGACTTATTTGCCTAATTATAGTTTTGAAGATACCAAAACAAATGAACAATTTGACAAAACAATGAGTATGTCCGAACGTGAGACATACCTATTAAATAACCCTCATATAAAACAAACGTTTAAAAGATTTCCGGGAGTAGTTGACTCGGTGCGCATCGGTGTTCGTAGACCCGATGATAATTTTCGTGATGTGTTGAAAAAAGCAAAAGTTCATAAACATAACACAATAAACGACTTCTAACTCCGTTAGGAGTCATAGGAGGTTTCATGGCACAAAAACAGCGTAGATTATCCCGTAAAGAAAGACTCAGACAACAAAGAGAAATTAATCATATGGTTAGCGTTTTAAACAAAAAGTTTTCAATGCGAAAGATATTACCTTTAACGCCAGCTCAATCTGATATGTTTGAATCTTATTACGAAGGATATAATCTCGCGGCCATCGGAACAGCAGGTACAGGTAAAACAATGTGTGCTACGTATCTAGCACTTAATGATGTACTACAGAAAGGAGAATATGAAAAGGTCGTCATAATTAGATCTGCAGTTCAGACGCGAGAGCAGGGCTTTATGCCCGGGTCAAAGACACAAAAAGAAGCGGTATTTGAGCAACCATATATCGACATTGTTAACGATTTATTTAGCAGAGGAGACGCTTATCAAGTTCTTAAATCAAAAGGAATGCTCACATTTATGAGTTCTTCTTTCGTCCGTGGATTAACATTTGATAATTCAATAATTATTGTTGACGAATGCCAATCTATGACGTACCATGAACTTGATAGTATTATCACACGAGTAGGAGAATCGTCAAAGATTATCTTCTGTGGTGATACAAAGCAAGACGATCTACAACAATCACGAAATAAGGCAGACATTTCTGGTCTATGTGATTTTATTAAAGTATTAAGAGCAATCCCATCCTTTGATGTAATTAACTTTACCGTGGATGATATCGTACGCTCAGGTTTGGTAAAAGAATATATAATGGCAAAGGAACAATTATTAGAGGTAGCGTAATGCCAGAGGCAGCAAGAGTTGGAGATGATGTTGATACGGGACATGGATGTGCAGAAACTACAACTCTTGCTGCTGCGGATCACAATGTAAATATTGAAGGCGCTAATGCACTTGTAGTTGGTGATAAAACAGTCTCTCACGCCTTTCCACCAGACCCTCCTTGTGATCCTCATACTGCAGAAATAAGTGGGGGATCTACTAAAGTTACCATCGGAGGCATTGCCGCGGCAAGAAAAGGCGATGACTGTGACGCTGGGGAAATTACATCAGGATCAATTAAAGTAACAATTGGCGGTTAATATATATTATGTTTAATCATGTAGAGCATGGCGTAGTGCTCCCAAAAATCTCACGCAAAGATACCGAAAACGGTCGTAAATATTTTACGCCGGAAGGAAATGCATATCCATCAATTACAACTGTTTTATCTATTTTAAATAAAGAAGGCATACTTGCATGGAGAAAAAGAGTAGGTGAGGAAGAAGCAAATCGTATCTCACAACAAGCTGCGACTCGAGGAACCGCGGTTCACAAACTTGCGGAAGATTATCTTGATAATGTAAAAGATTGGAGCAAAGGTGTAATGCCTGCCAATCTTGCTTCGTTTAATGATTTAAAAAATATCTTAGATGAACGTTTAGATAATATATGGTTTCAAGAAGAATTCTTATATAGTGACAAACTTGAATGTGCAGGACAGGTAGACTGTATTGCAGAGTTTGATGGAGAATTGTCTATTGTTGATTTTAAGACGTCTCGTAAACCAAAGAAAGAAGAATGGATTACAAATTATTTTATTCAAGCGTCGTTTTATGCAGCGGCGTTTTATGAAAGAACTGGCATACCTATTAAACAGGGCGTAATTCTTATTACTGTAGATGGTTCGGAACCTCAGGTATTTAAAATACCAACGTATGATTATTTGCCACATTTTTTATCAGTGCGAAAAAAATATCGCCAGATAAATGGAAATTAATTGACATTTTGCATAGAATCAGATAGATTATATATATTAGTAAAAAAGGAATGTATGTATGAATATATTTGTACTATCAGAAGAGCCGTATGAAGCAGCTCAAATGGTCTGTGATAAACATTGTAGTAAGATGATTGTTGAGTCAGCACAGATGCTATCTACAGCACATCGCATGCTGAATGGTTATGTTGAAAAGCGACCATCCAAATCAGGTAAACGTATGATTAATTATTGGGTTCATGAGAATCCTAATCTTGAAACTTTTCTGTATAAAGCAGTACATCACAATCATCCTTGTACTGTTTGGACTATGGAATCTGAAGACAATTATATTTGGCATTATAACCACTTTATTGGGCTCGCAGACGAGTTTTTAATGCGGTATAAAAAGCCACATATGACTGTCGTTAAGTTAAAAGAAGTACTACGGAATCCTCCTCATGGCATACCTAACATCGGTCTAACAGAGTTTCCACAAGCAATGAACCATTACCCAGAGTGCAAAGTTCCTGGCGATCCTGTTGCAGCATATCGTAAATATTATCATGCATCAAAGCATTTTGCAAAATGGGAAAAAGGTCGTGAAGCTCCATATTGGTGGGAAGGATATAAAGGAATAGCTGCTTGACAGAACAATTCTTACATGATTTTAAAGATGGAAACGGATTAGTTCTTTCCCATCGTCATAAAAATGGCGGTGGGATTGTTGCTAATACTGCGCATGTGGATGACACGTGTATAATTGCGCCTACTGCACAGGTTGGCGGAAATGCAATGGTAGTAGAAAAATGCAAGATACTTGGTAATACGAGAGTATTAGGAAATGCTCATATATCAGGTAAAGTAATATTAGAAGACGAAGTAGAAGTAAGTGGTACTGCGGAATTAAAATATGATACAGTTCTTTTTGGTGCTGCAAAGGTTTCAATTCCACCAAAAGTTGTTCTTGGTTTTGACCATCCGGTAATTATTACAGATAACCATATTTTTCTTGGATGTCACTGTTTTGATATGGAGCAATGGGACAGAGCTGCTCCTATTATAAAAGTGAATGGGTATCCAACAAAAACCGCTAATCATATTCACCGCATAGTTAGTATAGTCGCCGATATACATTTTAACCTTTTTATTGAGGAAGGCGATGAGGTACTTAATCATTGAAAAAAATCTTGGTTTTTTTCTAGGAGTAATTAATAATTATGGAATATGGGCCAAGAATGATATTTTTGGCTTACCAAGAGCATATAGCTTTGATACAAAAAAATTAGCAAAAAAATTTATAACAGATATTATGGGTGCAAAAATCAGCGACTTTGAAATAATAGAAATAAATTCTGACGAAAAGTATGTGCATGCAATTGATCTTATTAAAAGCGGATACGGAAAACATACTTATGCAATGGTAGACGCAATACCAATGGCGAACGAAACAATTCACTAATTTTCTATTGACATTCACTTGCGAATCAGATAGTATAGTTATATCAAATGAAAAGGACTATACCATGATTGAACAATATGAATTCGCTAAGCAACTGCGCAACCTTCTTCGCCGTGCTGATACATTTGGATACGATCTTCAGCGTCTGAAAGAAGAAGTTTTGTTTGTGGCTGAAATACAGGAAGAAAATGCTGAGCGTATTGAAATGCAAATGATCATTCAAGCACAACAAGATATAGTAGAAGCCGCGTGATTTTTCCTGCATCATATATTAATACTCAAGATCATTGGGCTGTAGGTACTGAATGGATTTATTCTAAAGGTACCGTGACAATGCATAACGAAGGTTTTAGTTGTTCTTGTAAAAAGAATCCTCGTAAACCTTGTAATCATATTCGTAACGTAAAGCTTAGACTTTATGGAACTTTTGACCAACATTATGAAAACAACTATTGACATTCTATATAGAATCAGTTATATTATTAATATAACAAATGAAAAGGAAAAAGTAAATGATCTATGAGACTGAAAAATTTTGGTTAGAAACTCCTCTAAACGCAGTTAAAAAGCTAATGGATCAAACATTCAGCTACGCTCAAAGTTCTAAACGCTTGTCTGATATGTACATGGAAGATCTTAAAGATCTGAAAAAAGCTGTTACTTTTTTCCGCAACTCAGATTGCGAAGGTTTGTCAGAATTTGTTTCTCACATGGATACCGCTCCTCGTGAAAAATTGGTTGAAGCGTTTTACTTTGATTGTGGTGAGCAATTCGTTGAAGACAGTCTTGGTTATGTAATGTCTGAATCTTGGAAAGAATGGGCTCGTGAAAACGGATTCATATCATAAAATAATTGACATTAGAATAGAATCAGTATATATTAATTATATACAAAATGAAAAGGAAAATATATCATGGCACATCAATTAGAAATGATTAACGGTGAAGCTCAAATGGCATACCGTAAAAGTCAAGGTCTACCTTGGCATGGACTAGGAGTTCCTGTTGAAGACGATATGACTCCACAAGAAATGATGGTTGCAGCTGGTCTTGATTGGTCGGTTGAAAAAGTTGATACATTTATTCGTTATAAAGGCGATAATATTGCGACAGGCCAACAAGCATTGGTTCGTTCTTCTGACGGTAAAATCTTGACTCAAGTTGGTCCAGGTTGGAACCCAGTTCAAAATGCAGAGGCTTTTGAATTCTTTGCTGATTTCGTATCTAAAGGCGATATGATTATGGATACCGCCGGTTCACTAAATGACGGTCGTATTGTTTGGGCATTAGCTGATGTTCAAGATAGCTTCTCGCTGTTTGGCGGTGATGAAGTAAAAGGTTATCTTCTATTTTCAAACCCTCATCAATACGGTAAAGCAATTGACGTTAAGTTCGTAATGGAACGTGTTGTATGCAACAACACCCTTACTGTTGCTCTTGCAGAGTCAGGTCAACCTGCAGTTCGTGTAAATCACCGTTCTGTTTTTGACGCAGATCGCGTAAAAGAATTGCTTGGACTGTCACATCGTAAAGTTGAAACATTCAAAGAGGCTGCCGAGTTTCTTGGTTCAAAGCAATATGGTCAAAAAGATCTTGAAAAATATTTTGGCAATATCTTTGGTGAGTCTACAAAAGAAGGTAAGACTCTTTCACCTACAGCCGAACGTGCAGTTCAAATTGTAGAAACTCAGCCTGGAGCGGAGTTCAGAAAAGGTTCGTTTTGGCAAATGTTTAATGCAGTTACTTATATGGCTGACCATGAACTTGGTCGTTCAACCGATAGCCGTATGAATTCAGCATGGTTTGGTGCAAATGCAAAACGTAAAGTTGATGCTCTTAACCTTGCGGTAGAAATGGCGGAGGCTGCATAATGGATACTAAGAAGGTAATCTTTTGGGGAGTATGGCTTGGCCTACTCCTTATCCTTGTTGATATGCATTTTATTCCAGGCGGAATGTATTAATGTTTTCAAGAAATCATCAGCTGGCAATTGGAAACGCATTAATACAAGCAAGTGCTTTAGTGCTTTCCAACCAAAGTATTATATGGCCTACATATATAGTTATGGGTATGGCTTGTTGGCTTGTGCTTCTTCAAACAATTGGTGCAGCATCTCTTATTTCTAGATCAGCGACCAGCGAGATACAAATACCACCTAAAGAAGTATATACTTTAAGATTATTAGTGGCTGTTATGTATTTTGCATCTACGTATAATATGTATAAGTTAGGTTATGAAGTGCTTGCTGGAGTATTTTTTGCTCACATTTCAATATATTTTCTTACAAGCTCTTTTGGACTTATAAAAGATTGGTTACAAGATGTTTAAATTAAAAATGAGTAAAACATGAGAGTTGGTATAAACGGTTTTGGTAGGATTGGTCGATGTCTTGCTCGGCATATCATGCAAGACAGAGACGACATGGAACTTGTACAAATAAACGCTAGTGGAGATCCAGAACAAAATATTCACCTTTTAAAATATGATAGTGTTCATGGAAGGTTTACACCCAGAGAAGATTTGACGTACAAGATAAGCTGGAGTCATTCACGTGATAATAAATTTTTAACTTGGAATGATGTTGATATAGTATTTGAATGTACCGGTGCTTATAATGACGGAGATGTTGCGGTTCATCACATTAATTATGGTAAAGCAAAAAAGGTCTTAATTAGTGCTCCAGCAGTCAATGTAGATAGAACGGTCGTATATGGTGTAAATGATAATGAATTAAAATCATCAGATAAAATTGTAAGCAACGCTAGTTGTACGACTAATTGTTTAGCTCCACTCGTAAAAGTATTAGATCAAGCTTTTGGAATTGAAAGCGGACAAATGACTACAGTTCATAGTTTTACTGGTGACCAAGGAACTATTGATAGAAGACATAGGGATATGTATAGAGCTCGTGCTGCTGGATCTAATATGATACCAACAAGCACTGGGGCCGCGAAAGCTTTAAAACATGTTTATCCAAAGCTTGAAGATAAGATAATGGGTAGCGCTATACGTGTTCCAACTCAAAACGTAAGCTGTGTGGATCTTACAGTTAATTTAAATACAGATGTAACCGAAGAACTTATTAATGACACAATGTCTCTTGCAAGTCAAAATGGTTTCAGAGGTATCATTGGTTACGAAGAACTTCCTTTAGTAAGTAGTGATTTTAATACTACAGTTGAGAGTTGTATCTTTGCTCCTGAACAAACTAGAGTTGTAAATAAACGAATGGTTAGAGTCTTAGCGTGGTACGATAACGAATGGGCCTTTAGCTGTAGGATGGCAGACGTAGGAAAAAAAATGCAATCATTATGAGGATTAAAAAATGAAAATAAGTGAGTTTAAGAAAAAATACGGTGAAGGTACCGACTTTGATTTAGATTGGGGTAAATTAGCAATCCTTGGTCTATGTATATATATTGCTATTCAAGTATCATAAGGAGAGAAATATTATGGGTTTTGCAATTGTTTTAATGCTGTTTATGCATGATAATCATGAATTTTTAGAAATGGAAGCTGAAAAAAGAGCTGACGGATATACATGGGAACGAATTGAAGGTGGATGCCGAGAACCGTATCCTGAATTCGTTGAAGGAAAAGATTATATTTCACAAGGAAAAACTGATACACAACCTGGTGTCGTTTGTAATCAGCTAGTGAAAAAGTAATGGAAGCGCCTGTATTTGAAAAAGGTTACCCATCATTTGAAGCTGTTAATCATGATATGGGTGATATGAAATTTACAACAGCAGGAGATTATATTATGAGTCAAGATAGTTATCAAGTAACAGCGGATGAGCTTCGTTCTTTTGTTGAACGCTACGAACGGTTGCAAACCGAAAAGCAGGATTTACAAGACGCGCAAAAAGATGTTATGCAAGAAGCTAAAAGTCGTGGCTATGACACAAAAGTTTTGCGTAAAGTTATTGCTATTCGTAAACGTAATCGTGATGATGTGGATAACGAAAACGCAATAACACAAATGTATTTAGAAGCGTTAGGAGCGTGACTTGGTTTATAGTATTTTTTATGGCAAACATAGAACCGTTTGCTATGAAAGGAAAAACCTTTGAAACTCGTGATGAGTGTATAGTTTACGTAAATAATCCTAGTAATGCGTCAACACTTGCAATTGAAGTAATTGCCATAGCAGGGTTTAATGACACAATAACTGCTATAGCTTGTTTACCTGAAAACGAAATACCAAAACACGAAAAATCATCAATATAAAAAAAGGGGGATCAAAGATCCCCCAGTTTTGTTCGGTTTTTTCCGACTTCTTATTAGAACAAGTTGGATACGTATACGCGACGGTAGTACACGTTTTTGTTGGCGGTAAGAGCGCCAGCTGAACGAGTTGAACCAAATGCGAATGGGTTTGCAACCATACCATAGCGAGTTTTGAACCCGATTTTTGGTTGGAAGCTGTTTTCTCCAACTGCGCGGTACATTTGCAATGGAACGTATGGGCAATAGAACAAGCCTGCATCAAATGCGCTTGCACCTTTATAACCTACGACCAGATAGTTGCTACCTGCATATGGGTCAATATACACTCTGTAACGACCGTTAAGAACACCAGCAAATGTGTTGCCTGTGTCATCAACTGAAAGTGCATTACCATTCAGCGCTGGAGCGTAATCAAGAACACCGGCCATCTGTAAAGCTGATGCAACATCAGAAGAACAGATAACGATGTTACCTTTGCCCCGACGAGTAGCTTTTGCGATTGCATTGGCTTCAATCTCGATTTGGAACATCAGGCCTTTGAATTTTTCAACTGACCAACGACCATTTGCGTCAATGTCAAGATCAAACGTACCAGGTGAATCAGCACCAGCTGCGCCTGTTACCGCAGATGTATAAATTGTACGAACAACTTCGCGGTTAATTTCAGCCAAGATTTCTGACTGAAGAATATTTGCGAGTTCGCCTTCTGCGTCAAGACCGTGTACGGCACGCAAATCCTGAGCAAGCTCAGTTGTGTATTCCGCTTTCAACGCACGTGATTTTGCAGATACAGTAACTTTTTCGATCGCTAACGCCATCTCTGCAAAGTTTGTACCGTTTCCATCACCCAGGGCTTCAGCCGCTGTAGTAGTAAGGCCAGTACCTGTTGAAACACCACCGTATGCAGCTCCTGTTGTACTGGAATGAGTACCTGTACCAGAGAAGTCTGTATCAGCTTCATTATAGAAAGCTTCCTGTGCAGTGTTACCTGATTGTGCATTGTAGTTTGAACGCATTGCAAAGATCAGGCCAGTTGGACCAGTCATTGGCTGAACGCCTGCAATATCATATGCCATCAAGTTTGGCATTGAACGACGTACCAATGAAATCAGTACTGGGTCATAACCTGCTACCGGTGATGCACCGGCGCCTGAACCAAAACCACCTGTACCGGCTGCGTTTGTTGGCGCTTCTTGAAGTAGTGATGTCATATTAACTGACTGATCACCAGTTTCAGCTAAAGCTTTTTCTGTGTTTTCAAGAAGAGTAGCAGTAACTGCTTTTCTGTGCTCGTCTTGAATTGGTGCGAAAGATGAGTGCTCAAGAAGAGGACCCCACTTTTCAACAAGTGCTTTATTAGTAGATTGACTCATTTTTGTCTCTCCTTATTTTCTTTTGTTATCAACTGAGTTTATTTATAATTTTGTTTGTTTCACTAATGCGAATACTTATGATTTGGCGTCTAGAGCTTCAATTAAAGCCTGAACTGTAGAATATTGAGAAACTTGTTTTTTGGGCTGATCTTCTTCTAGCACAATTTCCTCTTCTTCTGCATTCTCATTTACGACGACTTTATCTTTCTTAAAGAATGATTCTCTAAGTGTGTTAAGATCGCCTTTATAAGATTCAAGATCTTCATCATCCAGTTTTTCAGACAGAGTTTTCAATCTCTCTTTTTGTGAGACAGTCAATCCTTCTGATATTTCATCAAATACTTTTGATGCTTTTAACGAATTAATTTCTTTACCAAGCTCAATATTAGTATTAATAGCTTCGTTTGCTTGAGTTTGTAATTCCGCCACTTGTTCTTCAAGTTGAGTAACTACATCAACAGTCTCTTCGTTAACCTCAATATTATGTTCAGTGAATAGCTCTTTAAGTCCATCCATCAGGGACTCTGCCATTTCAACTTTAATGCCTGTTTCAATAGCAAGTTCATTTTCTGTCATCCATTCTTGGACAACATAATCAAGATAAGAGTCTAGGTTTTCAATGATACCATTAATACCTTCTTCGACTGCTTCTTGTAATTGTCTATCGCTATCTTCTTCAAGCTTAGCAACAGCTTCTTCAACCCGTGCCTTTGTAGCTTCATTTACGGCAGCTTCAAATACTAAAGTTACTTTAGATTTGAAGTCTTCTGATAGATCCATACCATCGAACATTTGTGAAATGGATTCTTCTACAGAAATAATTTCTTCTTCAATTACTTCTACTTCTTCAGTTGTTTCTTCAGACTCGCCCATTGCTTTATCTGCTTTACGGGATGGAGCCTTTGTATTGGCTTTACCTTGCGGAGTTTTTACCGTATCCTCGATATTATCTGCTTTTGGGTCTGCTTTTGCTTTAACGTCGGCTTTCTTTTTCTTGATTTCGCCACCTTCTCCGGGGACTGCATCAGGAACAGTAGAAATACCGTCGTCTGCAACGAATTTTTCATCTAATTCTGACATATTACTCTCCTTTTAATTTGGATTCGTGTTTCATATCCATTTATTTATAAAAATTAATTTCTTAATGAAGATATAAACTTTTCAAATAATTTCGTGGCATGAGATTCATCAATAACTCTCACGGTACGTTTATAAGTTTGTTTTACTTCTTTAACGATTTCTTCTATTGCCTGTTCTGCAACCTGAGGTCTCCATGTACCTGAAGCAATATCATAAAAGTATTCTGTGTTTTCCATAATTCCATTTACAAAGCAGTCTGGACCTGAAGGATCTGTCACAATATCAACTGTTGCTAAATGGAAATCATCTTGCACTTCCATGACGCCATCTTTTCTTGGTTTTACAGACCCTAGGCCGCGTGTTGAAACTCCACATTTCACGCCTTCGTCAATAAAAGTTTTTACAATTTCTCCCATTGGCGTACTAAGGATTTTTGCTTTTCCGATAAAGTTTGATCCATCACGTTTCATTTCAGTAATTAAATGTGAAACGCGTTCGCCGTTGATTTGAGGACCATTTGGATGACCAAGCTCACCAAGAGCTCTTTTTGTTTCAACAAAATTCTTATTGTAACGTTGCATTTCTTTATCTAAAATGTTACTCGGATATGAACGCCCATTGCGATTTTGAATATCGCCTTGCATAAAGATACCTTCAATGAAGTAATTTTTCTTACCATCTTCGGTTGATTCAGTAACGACCGAACAGTCTTCGTTAAATATTTCGGTAATTAACTTCATAAGATAAACTCCTGTTTTTACATTTGTTTTATATTTATAATTATATTAATGTCTGTAAGCTATTGGGGTTGCTATCAATGTTGTTGAACCTGCTACAGTATCGGTCGCGGCTTTTTCAATAATTTCAGAAGTTCCTGCACCCATAGTAAATCCACCGTTTACAGTGCCTGAAATGGTTACATTTGAAGCTGCAGCTGCATAAAGCCTTACTAAAGTTGAATCTGATACTGTATTTGCTGTCGTAAAGCTAACAGGGTTTCCTAATACTTTTAAAATCATTACATTGCTTCCTTTGCAAATTCTAAGATTTCTGCAAATCCTTTTTTATCTTTCATAGCAATCGTTTCCATTTTTTTACGATTAGTAGAAGTTAATTTTTTAAGCATTTTATTTAATATGTCAGAGTCTTCTTTACTTAAAATCATAGATTGATTATTTTTAAATTTAATAATGCCAGGCTTAAACGCTTCATCAATTTGCTCAACTTCCTCATTCGCTACAATCTTATCCTGACCTTTATCATCGGTTTGTTTATTCTTCACTGTTTTATAAACAGTACGTGTTTTGCCATCAGGACCTGTCATATTGACTGGTTTCTTAATTGCAGACAAAGTAGTTTCATCAACTTGTTCGTCCCAAGGTGCTTTCTTTAAAGTTACAGCTTTTTTACCTTTTTCAGATGTAGCAGACGCTTTTGAAAGTTCTTTTGCTAATGCTGCCTTTTGGCTTTCGTCTAATTCTACTTCTTCACCCATAGCCATTACTTCAGCTGTTGCATAACTGTAAAGAGTTTGCATTTCCTTTGCAACACCAGCTAATTTGTTTTGAAACCACTCTTCAGGATCTTGTGTAGACTGAACGTAACGTGCAATACCCATTATATTGTGAGACATAGAACGCAATGCATTCATCATCATTGGTTTTTCTTCCATAGGATTTTCGGTAAGATCTGCTTCTTCTTTAATAGAAGCTTTATACATATCAACTGCCTTTGCATACTTTGGATTCTTCATCATACGCTTTGATTCAGCCTCATCAGGGTTTTGATGAATCATACGTACTGTTGGCTCATCTAATTTATGAGTCT
>Ga0181594_10000444_pt1 | contig 37872 bp, 49 predicted proteins | sample 071ome_18_FD_145603 | JGI IMG/M metagenome (GOLD analysis project Ga0181594, IMG submission 145603) | Coastal salt marsh microbial communities from the Groves Creek Marsh, Skidaway Island, Georgia - 071413BT metaG (spades assembly) | ecosystem: Environmental > Aquatic > Marine > Intertidal zone...
TCGACCACTGCAGCAGCAATGCGATCCTGGTCGACCTCGGGAGCGTGAACCCCGTCGATCAGCGGCTTGGACTCTCCGTCGGTCACGTCGTCAGACTACCGAGCACCTAGGCGGGCTCGAAAACTCGGATCGCATCCAATTCTCGGTAGTGCTCGGCCACGTCGAGGCCGTAGCCGACCACGAAGTCGGGCGGGATCGGGAAGCCGGAGTACTTCGCGCCGCTGTCCTCGGCCCCTTCCCGCACCAGGAGGGCGCAGATCTCCAGACTTGCCGGCTTGCGATCGCCGAGCACTCGCCGCAGATAGGCAAGGGTCAGGCCGGAATCGACGATGTCCTCCACGAGGATGACGTCACGGCCCTCGATGTCGGTTTCGAGATCCTTGACGATCCGCACGACGCCACTCGACGTGGTGCCCGTGCCGTACGACGAGACAGCCATGAAGTCGAGTTCGACGGGCACATCGATGGCGCGTGCCAGGTCACTCATGAAGACGAACGCACCCTTCAGCACGCCGACGAGCAGCGGCCGTCGGTCCCGGTAGTCCTCGGTGATCTGTGCACCCAATTCCGAGACGCGGGCGGCGAGCACGTCGGCGGCGATAACGGTCCGACCAATCGATCCGGCGGGGAGTGAACTCACTCGCCGGACCGTAGCCGAGCCGAGGTCAGGGACGCGGCCGCTGGTGAGAAATCCTGTGCCCGGGTGCGCGTTGGAACCTCGCACCGCTGCGACCGCAACGGGATCGGCGGAAAAACAACGAGGGCCCGGGCCGAAGCCCGGGCCTCTCGCTCACTGGCGAATGCCAGATTTCGATGTCGGCGTCGAGCCGACACGGGCTACATCATGCCCATGCCGCCCATACCGCCCATACCGCCCATCGGGTCACCGCCCATCGGCATGGCCGGGGCTTCCTCGGGCTTGTCGGCGACGAGCGCTTCCGTCGTGAGCAGCAGACCGGCGATCGACGCTGCGTTCTGCAGCGCAGCCCGCGTGACCTTGACCGGGTCGATAACACCGGCCTCGATCAGGTCGACCATCTCGCCAGTCGCGGCGTTGAAGCCGTTCGAGCCCTCTTGGGCTTCGACCTGCTGGACGATGACGGCGCCCTCGTGACCAGCGTTGGTCGCGATGAGCTTGGCTGGCGCTTCGAGGGCAGCGGCGATGATCCGAGCACCGGTTGCCTCGTCGCCCGACAGGCCGTCGATGACCGAACCGAGGGCGGCACGGCTGCGCAGCAGTGCGGTACCGCCGCCGGCAACGATGCCTTCCTCGATGGCAGCACGGGTCGCAGAGAGCGCGTCCTCGATGCGGTGCTTCTTCTCCTTGAGCTCCACCTCGGTGGCAGCGCCCACCTGGACGACCGCCACACCACCGGCCAGCTTCGCAAGGCGCTCCTGGAGCTTCTCGCGATCCCAGTCGGAATCGGTGTTGTCGATCTCGGCCTTGATCTGGCCAACCCGACCCTCGACGTCGGCGCTGGAACCAGCACCCTCGACGATGGTGGTGTCGTCCTTGGTGACGACGATCTTGCGGGCCGAGCCAAGCAGGCTCATGTCGGCAGAGTCGAGCTTCAGACCGACTTCCTCGGCGATGACCTGACCGCCGGTGAGGATGGCCATGTCCTGCAGCATCGCCTTGCGACGCTCACCAAAGCCCGGCGCCTTGACGGCGACCGAGTTGAAGGTGCCACGGATCTTGTTGACCACGAGCGTGGCGAGCGCTTCGCCCTCGATGTCCTCAGCGATGATCAGCAGCGGCTTGCCCGACTGCATGACCTTCTCGAGCACCGGCAGGAGATCCTGCACGTTCGAGATCTTGCCCTGGTTGAACAGGATGTACGGCTCGTCGAGCACGGCTTCCTGGCGCTCAGCGTCGGTGACGAAGTACGGCGACAGGTAGCCCTTGTCGAACTGCATGCCCTCGACGAAGTCGAGATCCATACCGAAGGTGTTGGATTCCTCAACGGTGACCACACCGTCCTTGCCGACCTTGTCGATGGCGTTGGCGATGACCTCACCAACCGAAGCGTCAGCGGCGGAGATGGAGGCGACCTGAGCGATCTTGTCCTTGCTGTCGTCCACCTGGACGGCCTGGCCGTGCAGGTTCTCGACTGCCGCCGCAACAGCCTTTTCCATGCCCTTCTTGAGGCCCATGGGGTTGGCACCAGCGGCAACATTGCGCAGACCCTCGCGCACGAGCGCCTGAGCAAGCACGGTGGCGGTGGTGGTGCCGTCACCGGCGATGTCGTTGGTCTTGGTCGCAACTTCCTTGACCAGCTGGGCACCCATGTTCTCGAACTGGTCTTCCAGTTCGACCTCGCGGGCGATGGACACACCGTCGTTGGTGATCGTCGGGGCCCCGAACTTCTTGTCGAGCACGACGTTGCGGCCCTTGGGGCCGAGGGTCACCTTCACGGCGTCGGCGAGCTTGTTGACGCCGCTTTCAAGGCCGCGACGGGCGTCCTCGTTGAACTTCAGAATCTTTGCCATGGTCAGCCGACCTTGGCCAGCACGTCACGCGCGTTGAGGATCAGGTAGTCCTCACCGTCGTTGCTGATCTCGGTACCGCCGTACTTGCTGTAGACGACGATGTCACCAACAGCGATGTCCATCGGGACGAGATCGCCGGTGTCGCTGCGACGGCCGGGGCCGACGGCGATGACTTCGCCCTGCTGGGGCTTTTCCTGGGCGGTGTCGGGAATGACAAGGCCGCTGGCGGTGGTGGACTCAGCTTCGCTGGAGCGGACCACGATGCGGTCCTCGAGGGGCTGCAGGCTCATTCGATCCTCCGAGAATCGGTGTTGTACGTCGGCACGATTCTGGCCCCGAGAACCTCTTAGCACTCGGGGGTGCCGAGTGCTAAGGGTAGGTTGCAGCCCGGTTGCCCACAACCCTCAGCGCATCTTCTCCAGCACTCGCCTCCGAGCGAGCCACGCGACCGAACGGCGTCAGCTGACCGGCAAACGGAGCGACGGGTTGGCGCCGATGTCAAGCGGCGAGGGGCCGTCAGCCGCCAGGCGCCACCATCCCGCCGCAGCGACCATGGCTGCGTTGTCGGTACACATCGCCCGACTGGGCAGAAACGCCCGGTATCCGTCCTCGACGCAGACGTCCAGCGTCTTCTCCCGCAGCCGCGAATTGGCGGCCACACCACCCGCGAGACACAGGCCCTTCGCCCCGACCTCGCGTGCCGCTCGACGGGCCTTGTCGACGAGCACATCGACCACGGCTTCCTGGAACGAGGCAGCCACATCGTGCAGGTCATGATCCGGATGCTTCCGGACATGGTTGACGACGGCGGTCTTCACCCCAGAGAACGAAAAGTCCCACCCGTCGTTCGCCATCGCACGCGGGAACCGAATCGCGGCAGGGTCGCCCGATGCCGCCAACTGATCGATCACCGGGCCACCGGGATAGCCAAGGTCCATGAAGCGGGCGACCTTGTCGAAGGCCTCTCCCGCCGCGTCATCGAGGGTTGAGCCCAACACCCGATACCGAAGATGGTCCTCCATCACGATCAACATCGTGTGCCCGCCGCTCACCAACAGGATCACGAGCGGCATTTCAAGATCGGGTTCCTCAAGAAAGGCGGCATACAGGTGCGCTTCGAGGTGATTCATCGCGACGAACGGGACATCCCACACCAGCGACATCGCCTTGGCCGCCGACACCCCGACAAGCAGGGCACCGACGAGACCTGGCCCATGGGTGGCAGCAATCGCATCGATCTCGCGGTCCTCAAGCCCTGCCTCCACGATCGCTTGGGCAACGACCGGCATGAGTGTCTCGACGTGGGCTCGACTTGCGACCTCGGGAACAACACCGCCATAGCGCCGATGCAGTTCAATCTGGCTCGACACCACCGACGACATCACATCGGTGCCCCGACGAACGACGGCCGCAGCCGTCTCATCACAGCTCGTCTCGATTCCGAGGATCCGGTCGGCGGTCATCGCAGTGCTCCTTCGTCGCGGGACGAGGCGTCGAGTTCACGAGCGATGCGGCCCCATCGATCTCGTTGCTCCTCACCGGCGAGGTCGTGCAGCCACATGATGATTGCGTCGTCGGTGGGCTTGTCGTAGTAGCCGGGCCGGAGCCCCGCCGGGGCGAACCCAAGTCGGCTGTACATTCGCTGGGTCCGTCGGGCTGCCGCTCGTACTTCGAGCGTGGCGGCAACCGCCCCTGCTCGCCGTCCTGCCTCCAGCAAATCGAGACACAGTCGAGTGCCATGACCACGACCTTCGGCATCAGGGTCGGTCGCCACGGTCGTGATGTGAAGTTCATCAACGATCAGAAGTGACCCAGCATGGGCGACGACACGATCATCTACCCGAGCGACGAGGTGGGTGCGATTGTCGGCGGCGAGCTCGTCACGCCAGGTGGCAGCCGACCATGGCTGGCTGTAGCACCGACGATCGATCGCCATGACCGCCTCGATGTAGCGGCCGGCCATCGCCTCGATCACGACATCACTCATGGACCGGCATCCCATTTGGCCTCGGCATCGGGCCGTCGCAGATAGAGCGGTTCGATCTGATCGGGGCGGACGAATTCCTCTCGCAACGCGCGGGCATGGGCCAAGCCGATGAGAGTGGCAGCCGACGGGAACCCATGCGCATCGTCCGCGACGTCGGCGTGGCGAACACCCTCGAAGACGTCACGATGCGACACGACCCCGTCGCCCACGAGAAGGACGTCTTCGTCGTCGGCCACAATCGTCGAACGCACCTGGTCCAGCGTCCCTACCGCCGGCTCCGTGATCCGTTGCACCCCGCCGGGGACCGGCCGGTAGGAGGCATGGAAAACCTCGTTGCGGCGGGCGTCGATGACCGCAGTGATCCGGCGATCGGCGTGGGCGAGCGGAAACGCAAGCAGATCGAGCGATGTCACTCCGATCATCGGCACGCGCAAGGTGGTGGCGATCGCGAGCGCCGTCGTGACCCCGACACGCAGCCCGGTGTAGAGACCAGGGCCAATGTCGACGGCCACCAGGCCGATCTCGTCGAGAGCGACACCGGCCTGCTCGGATACGAAGCGGATCTGTGGGGCGAGTGCCTCTGCGTGCCGTCGTCCACGTGACGAGTGCGCCGAGGCGATCACGCCCTCATGACCACCGATCGCGCAGCCGACCCGGCCGGTAGCGGACTCAATCCCGAGGATGAGCATCAGCCGACCGCCCATTTCTGCAGCGCGTCGGCAAGCCGGGCGAAGCGTTCCTGCCACGCCAACCCGATCGGGGTGATCTCGATGCGACGGTCGTCGTCGGCTTCCCCAAGGGTGATCCGCACCTCGAGCAGGTCGGTGGGCAACGCCGGAAGGATCAGGTCTCCCCACTCGATGAGGGTGACCCCGTCCTCGAGCAGTTCGGGAAGGGCAAGATCCTCTGCCTCCGCCAACTGTTCAACCCGATAGGCATCGAGATGGTTGACCACCAGCCGTCCCTCGTACCGGTTGGCCAGCGTGAAGGTCGGGCTCGTGACCCGATCGGTCACGTCGAGCGCACGCGCGAACCCCTGAGTGAAATGGGTCTTGCCGGCACCGAGATCGCCCACGAGCACCAGCAGATCACCGTTGGTCGCCAGGCTGGCGACCGCCGCCGCGACCGACCGCGTCTCGTCGACTGATGCCGTCTCACAGACGATCATCGACAGGACTTCCGGTGCAGGGTCACCCTGAAAGGCTAGCGACCGACCTTCGGATGGCCGTCTCGACCGCAACGACAGCGAGCATCCGAACCTGGTCAACCGACGCATCGACCGAGCCGACCGACGCCGCAACGAACGCATCGCCATCGCTACGCATGTGAGGCGGGAACACCGCTCGAGCCAAACCATCGTGAGCGCCTTGCGCGACGACAAAGCAGCCGGCCTTGTCGAGTGTCGCGTTCGTTGCCACGGCACCGATCACGGTGTTGGGTTCGAGCGGGTCAGCCACCGACGGCCACACGTCCTCCCCGTTGGCCACTGAGATTGCGGTTTCGCCATCGTCGATGTCACCGACCGCGTTGACCGCAACGACCGCTGACACCATCAGTTCGGCGGCGGCGACCGTGACGATGCCGAGCCCAGCGTCGCGGGCAGCCTCCGGCCCTCGCCACTTCCCCACGGTGGCTCCGGCCCCGGCTCCTACCGCACCATCTTCGGGGTCGGCTGACGCAACATCGAACGCAGCACGGCCGGCCGACGCGTCAGGGCGAGCCTTGGGATCACCCACCCCAAGGTCATACAGCGAGAGTCCGATCACGATCGGCACGACACCGTGGCGGGTCTCGAACCCGACCCCATCTGCCTCCAGTGCCGCCACCACACCGTCGGCGGCGGCAAGCCCAAACGCCGATCCGCCCGACAACACGACGGCGTCAATGCGGTCGACGGTGCGGGCAGGATTGAGGAGGGCGAACTCTCGACTGGCCGGAGCTCCACCCCGGACCTCACCCGAGGCAACGGTTCCAGCGGGAAACCGGATGACGGTGCATCCGGTGCGCGCGTCGTGGTTGGTCCAATGACCCACTGTCACGCCGGGAACGAGTTCCATACTCGTTGACGCTAGACGGCGCAGAGGCTGTCGATGCGATCGTCGAGTCGGGCGGCCACCGTCGGCCATGCGTAGTCCGACATCGCGAAGGCGAGTCCGGCAGGCGCCGAGTGACCTGCCGCCACTGCTGCGACCGCGCTGGTGAGGCATCGGCCAAGCTCACCTTCGTCGTACAGGCAGTTGGGGTGGTGGGCCTCCGGAATCAGTTCCGGATAGGCGAGTGCCCGGGGAAGGACCGGCCACGCCCCTGCCGCGATCGCTTCAGCGACTGCGATTCCGAAGTTCTCGCCGCGGGCGGCCGACACAACCACATCCGCCCGCCGAAGGAGCGCAAGGTAGTCAGATCGCGACACATGCCCACGGGCGACGACACGGTCACCGAGTTCATCAAGGAGCGGGGCGATCTGTTCAGCCTCCCCGCCGGTCTCATCGCCGACGACGGCCAGATCACACTCGACGCCCGACCTCACGAGTCGACGAACGGCTCGCACCACCGACCCAACGTCCTTGTCGTGATGCCAGCGCTGGTTCGAGACGATCAACGGCCGCTCATTCGCCACCGTCACGCCACGACGGCACTCCTCGTAGGCAATTCCCGGAGGGGCGACCCATATCCGTTCCTCCAGCACGTCCCGTTCGGGCTGATGCGGCTCATCTGGAGCGGCCGCGAGGAGTTCATCGACGGCAGCCACGAACGCATTTCGGTGAAACGCGCTGTTGAACCAGAGTTCGTCCGCAGCGACGGCGCCTCGCCACTGCATCCAGGCCAACCCGGAATCCAGGGCTTCGCCCGACTGTCGCGGATACGTCAACTGGTTCTCATGGAAGTACTGAACGACCCGAGCGGCACCCAGCTGAGGTCGTGCCAGACCGAGAAAACCGGCGAGGTCAAGCATGTTCGACCCCAACACCACATCAACCGAACCGCTCCGACCGAGGTGCTCCCGTGTCAGCCGAGCAAGGCTGACCGCGCCACCCCGCATGCGCCAGCGCCAGTGCTCGCCGGTGTGTCCGAGCACCGCAACGTCGTGCCGGGAGTGCTCGATCCAGCCGGTGACCCACGCCTGATGACTCCCGACCAAGTAGGGCTCGACCAGCAGGACCTTTGCCATCAACGATCCCCGAGGAGGGCAGCCATACGCTCGGGGAGTTCCGAAGCGACGAGACCGCTGACACCTCGGCCCGCTTCGGCATGAAGCCAGGCGGCAGACGCCGAGGCTCGCAACGGGTCCATGCCGCGAGCGAGCAACGCAGTGATACCACCGGCAAGAACATCGCCCGTACCCGCTGTTGCGAGGGACGGATCGCCATTGGCCACGATCAACACTGGGCCATCCGGTGCAGCAACGATGGTCGTCGCGCCCTTGTGGACGACGACGGCACCGCACCGAGCCGCCAGGGTTCGAGTCGCCTGGACCGGGTCATCGACCGTTCCATCGACCAGGCGCGCGAATTCGCCGCCGTGCGGAGTCAGCACGGTCGGGGCCCGTCGGGCAGCAACCACATCGAGCAGGTCGGACTGGAGCGCATCACCATCGAGCACGAGCGCCCGGTCGATGTCTCGCGCCGCACAGGCAACAGCGTCACGATGGCCCAGCCCGAGCCCCGGGCCGATCAGCACCGCACCGAGCCGTTCCAGTTCAGATGCGGCAGCCGAACCCCATTCGGTGGCGCCGAGATCAAAGGCAACGGCCTCGACCGGCGTCGGGTCACCAATCCGACCCGGGATGGCGAGTTGGACATAGCCTGCGCCGAGTCGCTGCGCAGCACGGGCGGCCAGACGGGGCGCACCCGGCATCGAGGCCGATCCACCCACGATCCGCACGGCGTGATGCCACTTGTGGGTGACCGCGTCGGGCACGGGAAGCCAGTCGGCCACGTCCGCCCCTTCGACGAGATCGATACTGGCGCCGCTGACATCGAGCCCGATGTCGACAACCTCGATGCGACCGGCAAGCGAACGGCCGGGCTCCAGGAGCAGGCCCGGCTTGTAGGCCGCAAACGTCACCGTTCGATCAGCAGCGCACGGCGACCCCAGCACGGCCCCCGTCAGCCCATCGACCCCGGACGGAATGTCGACGGCAAGAACCGGCACCTGATCACCGACCGGGGGAAACCGGTACGACCGACGCAGCCCAGTTCCGAACGCAGCATCGATCACGAGGTCGACATCCTTCAGTGGCCCTGGCTCCCCCGGTTCAACCACACGGACCCGAACGCCGCGCTGGCGAAGCATCGCGGCTGCCTGCCGGCCGTCGGCGCCATTGTTGCCCGGCCCGGCCACGACCACGACGCGACGGCCGTAGACACCACCCATCATCGCCACGGCAGATCGGGCCACCGCCCGCGCTGCTCGGTCGATCAACACCTCGACTGGCTCGGGCGCAGCCTCATCGATCGCCGCCATCTCGGCAGGAGTGACGACCGGAATCACGAATCGAGAGCAGCCACGACCGCCTGAGCGAGCGTGGAGGTGTGAGTGAGCGAGATCTCGAATCGCACCGCACCCTTGGACGCGGCGAACGCAGCGGCCGCACCGTGCAGCACCAATTCGGGATGTCCATCCTCGTGACGCACGATCTCCATCTCGGTGAACCGCATCGCCCCAAGGCCCGACTGCAGCGATTTGAGTGCGGCTTCCTTGGCGGCAAAGCGAGCTGCCAACGGTCGAGCCGGGTCGGCGGACTGGTCGGCGTAGGCGAGTTCCGACGCACAGAACAAGCGGTCTCGCATCCCCGGGGTCCGAGCGAGGACGTCCCGAAATCGATCGATGTCGACGAGGTCGGTTCCGATGCCGATCACACCGGCGACCCTACCGGTCCAGCGCAGCCCGGACCGTCAGGAGACGCGCCAGCGGTCAGCGAGCGCATTGATCGGCAGGGTCAGGAGGTCGACCACCGGCTGGTCAGCGAGCAGGTCTTCTCTGAAGGTGGGTTCGGTTTCCAACACGGCGTCACGGACCGCGGAATACCGGTTGCGGTACCCCTGGAGGACACCACGAGCAGCACCGGCGCTCAGCCCCTCGGCCAACTTCACGTGCAGGAGTGTCATGCCCGTCGTGAGGCCGTCCTTCACCTCGGGGATCAAGACAACCGTTCGATCGTCGTTTCGGCCGCGAGCGACGAACACCCGACGCTCCATCGCAACCTGATGCTTCGTACCGCGCAGCACGGGACTTCGATCGGTTCGTGACGGAATCGTGCGAGAGATCCCGCCTCGATCGACGACCACGGCGGTGGCTTCCACGTCTGACTCTGCGTCCATCCCCTCGATTCGGTAGCGGGTGTGTCCGACGACCTCGGCGATCGCCGGGTCAAGATCGGCGAGGGTCCGCAGCGACGCATAGGACAGGCGATCCCGCGGCGCCCCAGCGTCGAGGACCGCCCGGCTGAGTTCGAGGTCGAGAAGGGTCTCGTCGGAACGAGAGATGCCGACCGTGACGGTCTTGGCCTGATGCTTGATTGCGTCGATCGGGCGCGTGAGCTCCTCGATGGCGACGGTGAGAGCAGAGACCAGGTCGTCGAGCACAACGGCAGGCGTTCCGACCTTGCCGTATTCGACCTGGTAGGCCTCCAGCGGGGTCGAGCCCAGGGCGAACCGGAGGAGCGACGCAACTCGAGTGGCCGTCGAGGCCTCGAGGTGTCCGTTCAGCTCACCGGTTCGGAGCTCATCGAAGAACGAGGTGGCCGCCCGTTCGAGAGCGGGGCGAACCTGCTCGAGGACCTGCTCGCCCCCCATGTCCGAGCGGGCCGCGAGCTGCTCGATCGCGCTCCGAGCGGCACGCATCGGCAGTGCTTGGGCATCGATAGCGAGCGCAGCCTCATAGCCAAACAGGTGGCCAACCATCGTGGAGAGGATGAAGCCGAGTCTCGGATCGACCGTCGGCACGGGCAGCACAGCGAGCGCACTCGAAAACCGGCTTTGGTCCTCGTCGGCGACCACGATGGGGGCCGCCTTGTGCGCCCGGAAGATCGCCACCTCCTTGGCGACGTCGTCGGCGGTCGAACCAGACAGACCAGCTGCACACACAAAGATCAATGGCTCGGACGAGAGGTCGATGTGCTTCTTGTCCTCGGTGCTGTCCGCCGCAATCGACTTGTAGCAGAGCTCGCTCAGCTTGACCCGAACTTCCTGCGCAGCGATGCGGTTCGGACCGTTGCCCACCATGGCCCAGTACCGGCGACTCGGCGCGAACTGGTGGGCGGCGGTAGCGATCACGTCTCGACGGGCGAGAACGGCTTCCATGGCGGTCGGCAACGCCGCGATACCGGCCAGCAGTTCGGCACGATCGTCGGCCATGTCGTCGCCACGGATCTCGTCGGTCATCGCGATCGACAACAGGAGGCCGGCGGCGATCTGTGAGTAGAACGCCTTGGTCGACGCGACCGACATCTCGACGTCACGTCCGTCGGAGGTGTACAGCACACCGTCGGCCCGATCGGTCAGATCGCTCCCCCGCCGATTGACGATCGCAATGACCTTTGCCCCTCGGTTCCGGACGATGTCGACCGTGCGGTTCGTGTCGGTGGTTGTACCCGACTGGCTGACAGCGACGATCAGCGTGTCGCTCATGTCGGGCCGCAATCGGAACCCGGAGAGCTCCGTGGCGAGAACCGCTTCGACCTCGATCTCACCGTTGGGGGTGATGGCGTCGAGACCGGCCGCCAATGCCTGCCCGGCAACGGCGGCGGTTCCCTGCCCGATGGCCAAGACCCGGGTGATCGTTCCCTCGCGGAGCGCTCGGCGAACCTCGTCGGGGATGACTGATGGGCCGAGGGCCACGCGGAGCCCGGCCTCGGTTTCGACGATCTTGCCGCGCAGGGTCTTGCGGAACGAGGTCGGCGCCTCGCCGATTTCCTTCATCAGGTAATGGGGATGATCCCCACGATCGATGTCGCGAGTCGTGATCTGTGCCTGGGCGACATCGACCACCCCAACCGGGAGATCGGTGCCGTCGTAGGCCTTGCGAAGCATGCCGTCGACCGTGCCCGCGAGGTCGCCATCAAGTTCGATGATCTGTCCCCTGCTTGCATTCGGGTTCTCGGGGTTCCCGGGGGTCTCGCCATCCATACGGACATAGTCGTGGGTCTCTTCGACGACCCCGTACGGTTCGCTGGCAACAATGAACGCATCTTCAGCAAGGCCGACGTACAGGGCCTGGCCCGATCCGCGAAGGGCGAGCTGAAGCTTGTTGGGGGCCGCCGCGGTGCACGCAGCGATGGCGACCGATCCTTCGAAGGAGGCAACGGTGCGCCGGAAGGCCTCGGCCGATCCGAGCCCTTCGTCGAGGCGACGGCTGGTCAGCGAAGGGATCACCTTGGCATCGGTGGTGATCGACGGCGCGATGGTGACGCCTTCCTCTGCAATCAGATCAGCGAAGTTGTCGACGTCGCCGTTGAGGGCCCCAATGACATACGGGCCGGATGCATCGAGCAGTTCGCTGTTGAGCGGGTGGGCGTTGGGTTCGGAGATGATGCCGATCGAAGCCCACCGGGTGTGGCCCACCACGAGGGTGCGGGCGCGCTCGTTCGCAAGCGCAGCGTGAAGAAGCGTGTCGTTGGCAAAGGCTGCCCGGAGCGCTGCGGTGTTGTCGCCGAGTTCGCCGATCTCCGCCGCAACCTTGTGCACGATGCTCAGCACCCCGTCGACCAGCCGGACCGAGCCGGTGCCGAAGTTGGCATCTCCTGTTCGCCGCTCGAGTTCAGCGGCAACCACCGGGTCGTCGAGATCGAGGGCATGGTCGTGAATGAGGAGATGGAGGCCTGCGCTGTCGCGGCCGCGCACTTCGAGTCGGTCGATCGCAGAGAGAGCTTGGTGGATCGACAGGAAGGCTTCGAGCGCCCCGGTCGAGGTCGCCCCTCCGGAGAGTTGGTCGACGACGGTTGCGGCGCGGAGGCGATCTCGGGTGATCGCCCACGCCCCGTCACGGACCGCGATGAGCGCCTCGTTCCGGGCTTCGAGTTCGCGGGTCGAGAGACCCCCGTCCTGCTCAAGTCGGCGTTCCTCCGCCTCGACGGCGGCGAGGATCTCGTCGCAGTGGTGGATCAATGCGGTCGACAGTCCGGGTTCGGCAACCATCAGGCGCAGCCCGGGAACCCCACGCAGCAGTGCATCGGCGGCGGCCAGCGACGTCCCAGCAGCATCGAACGCGCTCGTCGGGTCAGCGGCGTTGATCAAGCTTGCCGCCAGCCCGGACACCAGATCGAGCACCTCGCTGCTCGCCGGTGTGGTTCGGGTTGAGGGGCGCCGGACGACGGCGATAATCCCGCACATGGGTGTCGTTCCTCCTGTGGCGAACGAAGCGTGCCGGTACGCGGCACCTCCGCCAGTCTAGGGGGCTGAGGGGTGGGCCTCCGTTGGGTGATGGCTCAGCGTGGGTCAGCCGAAGAGTGACTGCACCGCGTCGACGAGCGCGTCAACCTCGCGCCGGGCCTCGGCGTCGGTCTCCGCCTCGACCATCACCCGGATCAGCGGCTCGGTGCCCGATGGTCGAATGAGGACGCGCCCGCGTCCCGCCATGCGGTCGAGCGATGCCTGCACGAAGGGCGCCAGGGGGCCATCGACATCGGCGGGCTGCACTGCCACTCGAACGTTTTCCAGCACCTGGGGCAGGCGCGTCATGGCGGCGCCGGCCAGCTCTGCGAGTGACCGGCCGCTTCGCACCACGGTGTCGAGCAGCTGCACAGCCGTCAGAACACCGTCGCCGGTGGAGGCGAGTTCTCGGAAGATGACGTGGCCGGACTGTTCCCCGCCGAGCGAGAGGTTTCGGGCGTCGAGCGCTTCCAGCACGTAGCGGTCACCGACCTTGGTATCGACGATGTCGATCCCGGCGTCGGCCATCGACCGACGGAACCCCAGATTGGTCATCACCGTGACGACCACGGCGTTGTCGGCCAACGTGCCGCGAGCCTGAGCGTCGAGTGCACACATTGCGATGATCTGGTCGCCGTCGACGAGCGCCCCGGTGTGGTCGACCGCCAACAGCCGGTCGGCGTCCCCGTCGAAGGCAACACCGAGATCAGCTCGGTGAGCGATGACTGCGGCTTGGAGTGATGCCGGATAGGTCGAGCCGCAGTCCTCGTTGACGTTGCGGCCATCGGGCTCGGCATGGATGACCGTGACCGTTGCTCCCAGTTCGCGCAGCGCGCGAGGGCCGACATCGGACGCCGCGCCGTTGGCGGCGTCGATCACCACATGGAGTCCATCGAGACGCCGGCCAGCGACACTGGCGACCACGGCCGCGATGTGGGTGTCGACCGCCGCACGGTGTCGATCCACGGGAGTGGGAACGATCGGATCGGGGGTCTCTGCCAGCAGTTCGTCGAAGCGGGCTTGGATCCGATCCTGGGTCGCATCGTCGAGCTTGGATCCGCCCGCGGCAAACAATTTGATCCCGTTGTCGTGCCACGGGTTGTGGGATGCCGAGATCATGGCGCCCGCAACTCGGTGGTCACTGCACCAACGGGCGACGGCGGGGGTCGGAACAACCCCAAGGTCAACCGTGTCACCGCCCGCTGCCGCCACTCCGGCATGCACGGCATCAGCGAGTGTGGGACCGGACTCGCGTGGATCACGCCCGACGGCGAAACCGCTGGCTCCCAGCGCTTCAGCACCCGCCTGGGCGAGGGCGCGCACGACCGCCGGGGTCAGCGTGTCGCGGGCATCGCCCCGCATACCGTCGGTCCCGAACGTGAGTGTCATGTCGCCCTTACGAGTGGGGCGCAACCGCCGAAGGCAGAAACAAATCGACGACCGAGCACGGACGCCGCTCGCTGATTAGCGCTTGCTGTACTGCGGTGCCTTACGGGCCTTCTTGAGGCCGTACTTCTTGCTTTCCTTCTTGCGAGGGTCGCGGGTAAGGAAGCCAGCCTTCTTCAGGGCCTCGCGATGCTCGCCATCGAGTTCAACGAGACCGCGAGCGATGCCGAGGCGCAGCGCGCCTGCCTGCCCGGTGGTGCCGCCACCGTGGATCGTGGCATCGATGTCGTAGCTCTCTGCGGTCTCGGTGACGGCAAGCGGCTCGAGCAGTGCCTCGACCTGGACCTTCGAGGGGAAGAACTCCTCGACGGGACGACCGTTCACGGTCACCGAACCGGAGCCCGAACGGAAACGGACTCGGGCGACGGAGCGCTTGCGGCGGCCGGTGGTCTGGCAGAGCGGGGTAGTCATCTCAGGTTCTCTTCTCAGCGAGGCGGCCGTCAGGCGCGGGCTTCGTACTTGGCGTGGGCGATCTCGAGCGGCTGCGGGTTCTGCGCCGAGTGAGGGTGAGTCGGCCCGGCATAGACCTTGAGCTTGGAGATCTGGGCCCGCCCGAGGCGGGTCTTCGGGATCATGCCCCGGATGGTGTCCATCACGGCCTGTTCGGGCTTACGGGCCATCTTCTCGGCGTAGGTCTCGGACTTGAGACCGCCGGGGTAGCCGCTGTGACGATGCACGAGCTTCTTCTCGGCCTTGCCCGATGTCAGCACGACCTTGTCGGCATTGACGATGATGACGTGATCACCCATGTCGATGTTGGGGGTGTAGGTCGCCTTGTGCTTGCCGCGCAGGATGTTGGCGACCTCGGTAGCAAGGCGACCGAGCACGAGGCCTTCGGCATCAACGACGTGCCAGGAGCGCTCGACGTCGCTGGCTTTCGGGGTATAGGTGGTCACGGTGTTCCTCCGCGGAACGGGATCGATCGAAGTGGGTCCGTCGCCGAACGAGGGCGCTCAGGACCGACGGTCAAGCCTAGGGCCCTCACCGGGCAACTCCAATCGCTGCTGACCGCGAAATCCGCAGGGTTCAGTCGTGGCCGTGATAATGCGCCCGCTCGAACACGAGGCCCTGCGGCGGCGCCGGACTGGGCGCTGCGGATCGGTCGAGCGCCTGGAGTGCGTGACCCATGTCCACGGCCGGACGGCGCCCGCGCCCGATCTCGACGAACATGCCGACCAGACTCCGGACCATCTGATGGGTGAAGGCGTTCGCTCGAATCTCGAGCTGGACCGTGGCGCCGGTCTGGCCCCACACGGCGCGCTCCACGGTCCGGACGAACGTCTCGTTCTGCTTTGACTTGTTTCGCTTCGAGAAGGTGGTGAAGTCGTGCTCGCCAAGGATTCGGTCGGCCGCAAGCTGCATGGGTGCCAGGTCGAGCGGCTCCCGAACATGCCAAACGAGATGGTGTACGAGCGGGTCCGGGGTCGGCGCGTTGAGAATCCGGTACCGGTAGGTGCGGCCGATGCAGGAGAACCGAGCGTCGAAGTCATTTGCTGCGAGTGCCACATCCCGCACGGTGATGTGGGGTGCCAACATGCGATTGAGGGCCCGGGTGAGTGCGAACGCGTCAACGTGGGCGGCATCGGCGTCGAAGCTGACGACCTGGCCGCGGGCATGCACTCCCCGATCGGTGCGTCCGGCACAGGTGGTTGGTGTGGGTCGACGCAGGACGGTGGCGAGGGCAGCCTCAAGATCGTCCTGAACCGTTCGGACATCGGGGTTGGTGGCGAACCCGCGAAACGGCGAGCCGTCGTAGGCGACCGTCATCCGGACGCGAACATCTCCCGTGGCAGGTGGTGGCGCCGTCCGGGGAGTCATGCGCACAGAGTACGGGTGGGCGTGCCCCGGAGCTACGGCGTCCGCTGGTAGACGATGACGGGTCCAGCTTCGTAGATCGATGCGAACCCCCACGTGGCGGCCACGTCGACCGCCATCGCCTCGGATGCATCATCCATTGCTGCGCGGTCAAGCACGAGGTATTCGATCGCGCTCGGGTCAGGGAGAGCCGGTGCGTCCCCAATGCCCCAGTACTCGCGGCGGTATGGGTTGGGCCACATGTAGACCTCGTTGCGGTGGGTCAACTGCGGAACGATGTTGTACGTGCCGACGACGGCGGCATCGTCGGGGATGAGTTCGACCGCCCCTCGCATCCGAAGGGTTTGATCGGTCTCGTACAGCTGCCAGACCCCGGTCTCGTAATTGCGGGAGTACGGCATGTACCCGCGATCGGTCGACGTGTTGAAGGCAAACACGACAAGCCACAACGCCATCCCGATCCGGATCAAGGCGTGCTTTCGATTCGCGAAGGTGGCGATGAGACCCAACGTCAGGGCCACGACCGGGACCGAAACATAGTGGGCGAATGGGTTGGCGGCGAGACCGTGGATGTTGAGCAGATTCGCAGCGAGCTGGGGAAGTGCCAGCAACATCCAGAGCGGCGACAGGTACGACAGCCATCCATAGGGCTGGCCGAGGTCGAAGAAGTAGTCACGGGCCCCGTTGTTCTCCAAGAGTCGGAAGGTCTCGTCCCGTTCGAACAGGGTGGCGTTCACCGCAACCTCGAGGCCGGAGTCGCCGAGCACGCCGTAGTCGCCGGCGTAGAACGTTGCGCCCGCGGCTGCAAACGCCGGGAGAAGCACTGAGGTGACTGCAACAAAGTACGCACCTCCGGCCGCAGCGGTGACGAGGCCGGCCCTCCGGTCCCTCGCGAAAAACAGATACACCCCCAACATCGCAACGAAGAGCGCAATGTCTTCCTTCCAGCACACGGCGTACACCACGGCAACTGCGAAACGCTTCCACTGGCCCCGGTCCGCAAAGAGGAACGCAGCGAAGAGCGGGAGCACCGCCATCGACTCGGGATGGAAGCCCTCGTTGATCGTGGACGAGACACTGAAGTGGAGCAGGTAGGCCACGGCGACTACCAGGCCGACGGCCACAGACTCCGTGCGGTCTCGAGCGATCAGATACACCGGCACCGCCGCTGTTCCCAACGACACCACCATCGCAGAGTCGAGCAGCGCAGGACTGCCCCAGCCAATCCAGTAGAACGGCGCAAAGAGGTAGAGGCCGAAGTTTGCATGATGTCCGAAGACGTTGAGCCCTCGGCCGCTCATGAATTGCTCTCCGTGGGCGAGCAGGTACGCAGCCTGATCGAAGATACCGGTGTCGAAGTGGCCGGTCCCGAAGTTGCGATAGTCCTTGATAACGAGCGGCACCAACAGCCAGCAGAACCAGAGGATCGCAACTGCGAGCACGGCGTGCGCAATCTCGTGCTTCCGGCTGTCGACGTGCGCCGTCCGAACAGCGAGGAGGTCGGCCCACAGGGTCCGCGCTATCGCGGGAGCCGTGGCAAGGGCTTCAGAGCGTGTGATTGACGCCGAAGCGGGCGCGTCTACAACCTCGGCGGTGGCCGCTACTTCGAGGGCAGCGGCTTCGGACTCGACGTCCTCACCGTCGAAGAACGCAGCGATGAGGTCTCGCTCGTCGCTGCCGGGCACACCGACGCGGTCGCCTCCGTTGAAGCTGAAGGGACCGGGATCGTCCGCCACTGCGCCGAAATCAGTCGACAGGACCGAAAACGGGCCGACGTCGACGCATGAAGATCAAGAGATCAGACGAACTCGACTCGCGCCATCGGCGCGTTGTCGCCGGACCGCGGGTCGAGCTTGATGATGCGGAGGTACCCGCCGTTGCGCTCTTCCTCGGCATACCGAGGGCCGATCTCGTCGAACAGCTTGCTGGCCATCTCACGGTCACGAAGGAACTTCACGACGTTGCGATGGTTATGCACGCCGCCCTTCTTCGCCTTCGTGATCATCTTCTCCGCGACCGGTCGCATGGCCTTGGCCTTGGCTTCGGTCGTGGTGATGCTCTCGGCGGCAATGAGGCTGGCGACGAGGTTGGCCATCATGGCCTTCTGGTGCGCGGCGCTACCGCCGAAGCGGGCACCCTTCTTCGGACGTGCAGGCATGATCAGTCTCGGTTCCGGAGCGAGAGTCCCCGCTCGTCAAGCTTCTCGATGACCTCGTCAAGGCTCTTCTGGCCGAAGTTGGTGATGGCCAGCAGATCGTCCTCGCTCTTCTGCAGCAGCTCACCCACGGTGTTGACCTGGGCCCGCTTCAGGCAGTTGCGGGGACGCTCGGAGAGTTCGAGGTCCTCGATGGGGAGTTCCATGTCGGGGCCGCCGGTGGCGACCTGGACGGCTTCGCCGAGCTCGAGGCCCTGCGGTTCATCGCTCATCTCTTCGACGAGCTGGACGAGCGCACGAAGCGTGCCGCCAGCTGAGGCGAGCGCCTCGCGGGGGCTGATTGATCCGTCGGTCTCGATTTCGAGCACGAGACGGTCGTAGTCGTTCGACTGCTCAACGCGAGTCGGCTCGACCTCGAACGACACCCGACGCACGGGCGAGTAGATCGAGTCGATCGGGATAACCCCGATGGTCGAACTGGTGCTGTTCTTGTCGGCCGAGACATAGCCACGACCGTTCTGCACGGTGAGATCGATCGCGAGCCGACCCTTCCCGTTAAGGGTGGCAAGGGCGAGATCGCCGTTGAGCACCTCAACGTCCGGGTGGGGCTGGATATCGGCAGCCGTGACATCAGCCGGGCCACGCGCATCGAGGCGCAGGGTGACCGGCTCGTCGCTGTGGACCACGAGCACGAGGTCCTTCAGGTTCAAGATGATGTCGGTGACGTCCTGAGCGACACCGGTAATGGTGTCGAACTCGTGCAGGGCGTCGTCAAAGCGCACCTGGGTGACCGCTGCGCCCGGGATGGACGACAGCAAGGTGCGACGAAGGGAGTTGCCGATGGTGTGGCCGAAGCCAGGCTCGAGCGGACCAACGGCGAAGCGCTGGAGGTTGCCCTCGGCTTCATCGATGGCGTCGACGGTGGGTCGCTGGATGACGAGCACAGGTACCTCTACTTCGAGTAGAGCTCGACGATGAGCTGTTCGCGGACGGGGATGTCGATCTGCTCACGAATGGGCAGCTCGCGCACGGTGACCTGGAACTGCTCGTTGCGGTCGAGCCACGCCGGGGGCGTGCGATCCAGGACGTCGAGGTTCCACTGTACGACGGTGAAGTCTTGGGCTGCGGGACGCAGCTCCACGACGTCGCCCTTGCGCAGTCGGTAGCTCGGAATGTCGACGCGACGGCCGTTCACGTTGACGTGACCGTGACCCACGAACTGGCGGGCCTGGGGGCGGGTGGCCGCCCAACCGGCGCGGTAGATGACGTTGTCGAGCCGAAGCTCGAGGAAGCGAAGCATGTTCTCGCCGGTCACGCCCTGGCGGCGCGACGCCTCCGCAAAGATGTTGCGGAACTGACGCTCGGTGAGGCCGTAGCTGAAACGAGCCTTCTGCTTCTCCTGCAGCTGCAGCAGGTACTCACTGACCGAGCCGCGGCGACGCGAGCGGCCGTGTTCACCCGGCGGGTACGGGCGCTTGTCGAGGGCGATGGTTTCGCCTTTGGTGCCCCAGATGTTGGTTCCCAGGCGCCGCGAAACGCGGGCGCGGGGTCCGGTGTAGCGCGACATGTCAGGCCCTCCGCCGCTTGTTGAGACGGCAGCCGTTGTGCGGGATCGGCGTGCAGTCCTTGATGCCGGTCACCTCGATGCCGGCCTGCTGAATCGAACGAATTGCGGTCTCGCGGCCCGAACCGGGGCCCTTGACCTGAACATCAACCTTGCGGACGCCGTGCTCCATGGCGCGACGAGCAGCCTGCTCGGCGGCCATCTGGGCGGCGAACGGGGTCGACTTGCGCGAGCCCTTGAAGCCGACATTGCCGGCCGAGGCCCATGCAATCACGTCACCGCGCTGATCGGTGATCGAGATGATGGTGTTGTTGAACGAGCTCTTGATGTGCGCCACCCCGTGGGTGACGTTCTTGTTCTGACGCTTCCGGGGACGACGGGCGGGAGTAGCCATGATCTATTCCGTCACTTCTTCTTACCGGCAATGGTCTTCTTGGGACCCTTGCGCGTGCGGGCGTTGGTGTGGGTGCGCTGACCGCGGACCGGCAGGCCGCGACGATGGCGCAGGCCCTGGTAGCAGCCGATCTCCATCTTGCGCTTGATGTCCTGGCTGACCTCACGGCGGAGGTCGCCTTCGACGTTGAGCTGCTCGTCGATGAAGGTGCGGAGCTTGGCAACCTCGTCGTCGGTCAGGTCACGGACCCGGGTCGTCGAGTCGATGTTGGTCGCCTCGCAGACATCCTGCGCGACCTTTCGACCGATGCCATAGATGTAGGTGAGGCTGATGCCCACCTGCTTCTCGCGTGGAATGTCCACGCCGCTGATACGTGCCATTGTCAGCCTTGCCTCTGCTTGTGACGCGGGTTTTCGCAGATGACCATGACTTTGCCGTGGCGACGAATCACCCGGCAGTTGTCACACATCTTCTTGACGCTTGCTCGAACCTTCATGATGCTCCCGGTCGCCGCAGCGACCGAATCTGGTGGCCGATTCCCTCGGCCGAGTTGGTGTTGTTGTTGTCGTGAACCCGGGTCGTTCGACCGGGGATCACTTGTAGCGATAGGTGATACGACCACGCTGGAGGTCGTACGGAGTCAGCTCCACCTGGACACGATCGCCGGGGAGGATGCGGATGTAATGCATGCGCATCTTTCCGCTGATGTGCGCGAGCACTTCATGACCGTTCTCCAATTCGACCCGGAACATGGCGTTCGGGAGCGACTCGGTGACGGTCCCCTCGAGGACGATGGCATCTTCTTTGGGCTTCGGCAGAGTTGAACCTCCTGAAAACACGGTGGGTCGCTGGGAACCTCCGTGGTGACCTCGTTGTAGGCCAGTCGACAACGCTACCGGGGACACCGGAGCCGACCAACCCGAATGAAACGCCTGGATTCGGGCAATGCCCTACGCCAGGCGTTCGTCGATGACCCCCCTGAGACGGGCGAACACCTCGTCCTCTTCGCCCAGCCCATCGACTGTGGCCAGAAGACCACGCTCGGCGAACCAGTCAAGGAGGGGTGCCGTCTGTTCCTCATAGAGGCCCAAACGGCGGGTGATGGCATCTTCGGTGTCGTCTTCACGACCTCGAGCCATCATTCGCTGGGTGACCTCCTCGACGGGAACGTCGAGGTTGATCGCGACCGTGAGCTGCTGCTCAAGTTCGGCGAGCATCGCCTCGAGGCCGTTGGCCTGCTCGGCGGTGCGGGGGAAGCCATCGAGCAAGACGCCTCCCGCCATGATGTCGTCCTGCGCCAGACGCTCGGCAACGAGCGGGATCATGATGTCGTCACCGACCAGCCCGCCGGCGTTCATGATGCCGGCTGCCTGCTGTCCAAGTTCGGTGCCGGCGTCGACCGCAGCCCGCAAGACGTCACCCGTCGACAGGTGCACACAACCGAATTGTTCGGCGATACGCAGTGACTGGGTGCCCTTGCCCGAGCCTTGACGGCCCAGGATCACCATGCGGAGAACGCTGGAGCTCACTTCAAGAACCCCTCGTAGTTCCGCATCATCAACTGGCTGTCGATCTGTTTCATCGTCTCAAGGGAGACACCGACGGCGATCAGCAGCGAGATGCCACCGAAGGCGAACCCGCCGGCACCGGCGCCGGCGCCAGCTGCGGAATCCGTGCCGATGGTGGCGGCAATCAGGATCGACGGCACGAGCGCGACTGCGGCGATGAACAGGGCGCCGGGGAAGGTGATCCGCGACAGGATCTTGGCGAGGTATCGCTCGGTCTGGGGACCGGGACGGATACCGGGAATGAAACCGCCCTGCTTGCGGATCGTGTCGGCCTGCTTGGCCGGGTCGAACGAGATCGCCGTGTAGAAGTAGGCGAACCCGACGATCATCAGGCCGAAGAAGAAGAGGTAGACCGGTGAGGCGGGATCGGCGAGGTTGTTGTCGACCCAACGCTGGATCGAGCCCCAGATACCGCTGTCGGGCAATGCCACAGCGATCAGGTTCGGCAGATACAGCACGGAGCTGGCGAAAATGATTGGGATAACGCCTGACTGGTTCACCTTCAGCGGGATGTAGGTCGATTGGCCGCCGTACATGCGCTTGCCGACGACCCGCTTGGCGAACTGCACCGGGATGCGCCGCTGGCCCTGCTCGACGAACACGATGCCGACGAGAAGCGCAACCGCCACAAGGATCAGAATGATGAGCGGAATGTTGCCGTTCTCAACCTGGACGGCGGCCCCCTGCGCAGGCAGGGTCGACACGACCGAGGCGAAGATCAACAGCGACATGCCGTTGCCGATACCGCGCTGCGTGATCAGCTCACCCATCCACATGAGGAGCGCCGTGCCGGTGGTGAGCGTGAGGACCACAACGAAGACGGTCCAGGCGTTGAACTTGGGAAGCAGATCAATTTCGCCCACGAGCCCGCCGTTGTGGAACAGGAAGGCGAACGACGTCGACTGCACGACGGCGATCATCATCGTGAGGTAGCGAGTCCACTGGGTGATCTTGCGCTGGCCGACGGCGCCCTGCTGCTGCCACTGCTCGATGCGAGGAATGACCACACCGAGGATCTGCATGATGATCGATGCCGTGATGTACGGCATGATCCCGAGTGCGAAGACGGCGAACTGGGTGAGTGCACCGCCCGAGAACAACTGCATGAAGGCGAGAATGCCGCCCTGATTGGCTTCGTCTCGAAGCAACTGGACTGCCTCGATATCGACACCGGGCGCTGGCACGAACGCGCCGAGGCGATAGATCGCGATGATCATCAGCGTGAACAGGATCTTGTTCCGCAGGTCTTCGACCCGGAACATGTTCAGTACTCGTTGCAGCATGACGCTCTCTTCGTACAAATCCGATCGGCCACGGCTGCTCCGGAGAACAACCGAGACCACGATCGGCGCGGGCACCCGAAGGCGCCCGCATCAGATCATCGGTTGGTGTGCTGGTTGAAGCTGCCGTGAGACGGACGAACGCCGAACGGCTTCGGCAGCACCTCGACGGTACCGCCTGCGCCAGTGATGGCTGCCTCAGCCGACTTGGAGAAGGCGTGCGCCTTCACCGTGACCGCCGCCGACAGCTCGCCACGACCGAGGACCTTGACCAGCGATCCCTTCGAAACGAGACCACGCTCGAGGAGCGTTTCTGGGGTGACTTCGGTGAGACCGGACTCGGCGATCGTGTCCAGGTTGATGGCCTGGTACTCGACGCGGAACGGGTTGGTGAAACCACGCAGCTTGGGCACACGCTGCAGCAAGGGCATCTGACCACCCTCGAACCCGACGGGCACGGTGTTGCGAGCCCGCTGGCCCTTGGTGCCGCGGCCTGCGGTCTTGCCGCCCTTGCCACCAATACCGCGAGCCTTGCGCTTGCCGCGCTTGTTCGAGCCGTCAGCTGGCTCGAGATCATGAATGCGAATCGCCATCGTCAGTCCTCGACTTCCTCGACGGACACGAGATGCGGGACCCGGGCAATCATGCCGCGGATCTCAGGACGGTCCGGAAGGGTGTTCGTTCGGCCGATCCCGCGCAGACCGAGCGCACGCAGAGTGCCTCGCTGCTTGGGCTTGCAGCCGATGTTGCTCTTGAGTTGGGTGACCTTGAGCGCCATCAGTCCTCCTCGACGAGGGCGGCGGGCTTGTGTTCGCCCCGCTCGCTCTCCTGATATGCCGTCCACAGCGCACCGGGAAGGAATTCCTCGGGGTCGAGACCGCGCAGACGAGCAACCTCGTCGGGACGGCGCTGGCCCTTCAGGCCCTCGATGGTGGCACGGGCCACATTGATGTGGTTGGGCGAGCCGAGCGACTTGCAGAGCACGTCAGCAATGCCAGCCTCTTCGAGGATGGCCCGAGCAGCACCACCAGCGATCACACCGGTACCGGGAGCGGCTGGCTTGAGCAGGACGCGACCAGCGCCGAGTTCACCGATCGTCTCGTGGACGATGGTGGTGCCAGCCATCGGCACACTGAACAGGTTGCGGCGTGCCTCTTCGGTGCCCTTCTGGATCGCCAGGGGCACCTCCTTGGCCTTGCCGTAGCCGAGCCCGACCTGGCCGGCGCCGTCACCGATCACCACGAGTGCGGTGAAGGCGAAACGACGGCCGCCCTTGACGACCTTGGCGACCCGGTTGATGTTGATGACGCGGGACTCGCGGAGCCCTTCGCCACCATCACGGGGGTTCGGTTCGCGTTCGTTGCGTTGGAAAGCCATCAGAACTCAAGTCCTCCCTCACGGGCGGCGTCAGCGAGTGCCGCCACCCGGCCGTGGTAGCGGAAGCCACCACGGTCGAACACGACGACGGAGACACCCGCCGCCTTGGCCCGCTCGGCGAGCAGTGCCCCGGCCTTGGTGGCCGCTTCGATGTTGCTGTTCACGTCACCTCGCAGCGACGACTCGGTGGTCGACACTGACGCCAGGGTGACACCGGCGATGTCGTCGATGACCTGCGCCGAGATGTGCTTGTTGGAGCGGAACACGGCGACACGGGGACGTTCGGCGGTACCACGCAGGTTCTTGCGAACCCGGTTGTGCCGGCGAATGCGGTCGTCGCGACGCTTCTTTGCGGAAACTGCCATGACTACTTGGCCGCCTTTCCGGCCTTGCGGATGACCCGCTCACCCGCGTAGCGAATGCCCTTGCCCTTGTACGGCTCGGGCTTGCGCCACTTGCGGATATCGGCGGCCACCTGGCCGACGAGCTGCTTGTCGATGCCCCTGACCAGGATCTGGGTTTGGGCGGGAACCTCGAACTCGATGCCGTCGGGGGCCTGGATGCTGACGGGGTGGCTGAAGCCGAGCGCCAGCTCGAGCGCATTGGAACCCTTGGCCGTGGCGCGGTAACCGACGCCCTGGATCTGAAGTTCCTTGGTGAAGCCTTCGCTCACACCCACGATCATGTTCTGGATCAGCGAGCGGCTCAGACCGTGGAACGCCCGGGACTCCTTGGAGTCGTCAGGTCGAATCACCGAGAGGGTGCCGTCTTCGATGCTTGCCGTCACCCCACCGGGGAGCTCGCGGGACAGTTCGCCCTTCGAGCCCTTCACCGTGATCGAGGAGCCGTCGATCGAAACGTCGACGCCGCTCGGGACGGTGATGGGTGCGTTGCCTACGCGTGACATGGTCGCCTCCTCACCACACGAAGCACAGGATCTCGCCGCCCATGCGGTTCCTCCGTGCTTCGCGGTCGGACATGAGGCCCTTGTTGGTCGAGAGCACCGCAACACCGAGGCCACCCTGCACGCGGGGGATCTCATTGCGCTGGCGGTACACCCGCAGACCGGGCTTGGACACACGCTTGAGACCGGAGATGACACGGTCCCGTTCGGGGCTGTACTTCATCTCGATGGTCAGCGTCTTGCCGGGCTTGCCGTCGTTGTCGGCCTCCGCGAACGAGCTGATGTAGCCCTCGTCTTGGAGCACCTTGGCGAGGGCCACCTTCTGCTTGGACGACGGCATGGTCACCTCATCGTGCATCGCAACATTGGCGTTGCGGATGCGGGTGAGCATGTCGGCGATCGGATCGGTCATCGTCATCGTCGTACCTCCCTCACCAACTGGCCTTCTTGACGCCCGGCAGTTCGCCGGCATGCGCCATCTCTCGCAGGCAGATCCGGCACAGGCCGAATTTGCGGTACACCGAATGCGGCCGGCCACAACGGCGGCAACGGGTGTACTGGCGCACCTTGAACTTCGGCGTGCGCTGCTGCTTCTGGATGAGTGCTTTTTTCGCCATGGGTCACTGCCCCTCGCGTCGGAACGGGAAGTTGAACGCATCAAGCAGGGCCTTGCCGTGCTCATTGCTCTTCGCCGTGGTGACGATCGTGATGTCCATTCCCCGGGTGGTGTCGACCTGGTCGTAGTCGATCTCGGGGAACATGAGCTGTTCGGTCACGCCGAACGTGTAGTTGCCGTTGCCGTCGAACGACTTCGGCGGGAGGCCACGGAAGTCACGAATTCGCGGGATCGCCAGCGACATGAGGCGATCGAGGAATTCGTACATCCGGTCACCGCGAAGGGTGACCTTGCAGCCGATGGCCTGACCCTCACGCAGCTTGAAGCTGGCAAGGCTCTTCTTGGCCCGGGTGATCACCGGCTTCTGGCCAGCGATGGTCTCCATGTCGGACAGGGCGCCCTCGAGGAGCTTGGCCTGGCCAACGGCGTCGCCGACACCCATGTTCAGCACGATCTTCTCGAGCTTGGGTACCAGCATGATGTTGTCGAGTTCGAGGGTCTCTTTGAGCTGAGCCCGAATCTCGTCGTTGTACTTCGTCCGCAGTCGCGGAGTGATCGTGGTGGTGCTCACTTGATCTCCTCCCCGGTGCGCTTGCACACCCGGACCTTGGAGCCGTCCGCATTGATCTTGTAGCCGACGCGGGTGGCCTTGCCGTCCTTGGGGCTGACCACGGCGACGTTGGACACGTCGATCGGCATCGCCTTGTCGATGATGCCGCCCTGCTGATCAGCGCGGGTCGGAGCCTGGTGCTTCTTGGCGACGTTGACGCCTTCCACGATGACCTTGCCGGTCTCGGGAATGGCCCGCTGGACGACGCCTTCGGCGCCCTTGTCCTTGCCGGCGAGTACGACGACACGATCGCCCTTGATGATCTTCATCACAGAACCTCCGGGGCAAGCGAGACGATCCGCATGAACTGCTTCTCGCGAAGCTCACGACCCACCGGGCCGAAGATGCGGGTGCCACGCGGCTGCTTCTGATCGTTGATCAGCACGGCTGCGTTCTCGTCGAAGCGGATGTAGCTGCCATCCGGACGACGCTTTTCCTTCTTGACGCGGACGACGACGCACTTGACGACGTCGCCCTTCTTCACTGAGGCGCCTGGAATCGCATCCTTGACCGTGGCGACGAACACGTCACCGATCGAGGCGTAGCGACGCTTCGAGCCGCCGAGGACCTTGATGCACAAGACCTCCTTGGCGCCCGAGTTGTCGGCGACCCGCAGACGGGATTCCTGCTGGATCACTTCGCACGCTCCAGGATCTCGACGAGACGCCAGCGCTTGTTCTTCGACAGCGGACGGGTCTCCTGCACGCGAACGCGGTCGCCGATGTTCAGCGTGTTCTCCTCGTCGTGGACGTGGAGCTTCTTGTTGCGCTGCACGGTCTTGGCGTAGCGGCGGTGACGCACCCGGTCGATGGTTTCGACCACAGCGGTCTTGTCCATCTTGTCGGAGACGACGATGCCCTCGCGGACCTTGCGGGCGTTCTCACGGGTTTCGACGTCAGACATCAGGCGTCCTCCCCTTCCAGCGCCTCAGCGGCGGTGATTTCACGGGCCCGCAGCTCAGTGAGCACGCGGGCGATTTCCTTCTTGACCGTCTTCATGCGAGCCGAGTTTTCGAGCTGGCCGGTCGCGAACTGGAAGCGCAGGTTGAACAGCTCTTCCTTGTGGTCGGCGAGCTGCTCGAGCAGGTCGGTATCGCCGAGATCGGCGAGGGTCTTGGCCTTGGCCATTAGAACCCCTCCTCACGCTTCACGAAGCGGGCCTTGATCGGCAGCTTCTGGATGGCACGGTTGATCGCTTCACGGGCGATCTGCTCGTCGTGGTACGACAGTTCGAACATCACGCGGCCGGGGCGGACGACGGCAACCCACTTCTCGGGGTTGCCCTTGCCCGAACCCATACGGGTCTCAGCCGGCTTCTGGGTGATCGGCTTGTCGGGGAAGACATTGATCCACACCTTGCCGCCACGCTTGATGTGACGGGTCATGGCGATACGGGCCGCCTCAATCTGGCGGGCCGTGACCCAGCCGGGCTCGAGAGCCTGGATGCCGTAGTCGCCGTAGCTGACCTCAGTAGCGCCCTTGGCGCCACCCTTCATCCGTCCCCGATGGTGTTTGCGGTGCTTGACCTTCTTGGGCATCAACATGATTGCAACCTCAGTCGTTGGCCCGGAAGTTCGGGGTCTCGGACTGCTCACGGGTCGACGCCTCGATGGCGTCTTCCTCGTCGAGCAGTCGTTCGAATTCGGGATCGGCTTCCTTGATGAGCGGTGCCGGCTCTTCCTCGACCTCGTTGTCGGCACCCTCGGTCTCGGGGGTGGCGACGCGCTTGCGAGCGGCGCTGGAAACGACCTTGCGAGGCTTGGCGCTGAGACCCGAGGTTTCACCGGCCGCCATGGCCGCTTCGACGGTGGCCTTGTCTTCAGCCTGGGTCTTGTAGGGCAGGATGTCGCCCTTGTAGAGCCAGACCTTCACGCCGATACGGCCGTAGGTGGTCTTGGCCTCACGGAAGCCGTAGTCGACGTCGGCGCGAAGGGTGTGCAACGGCACGCGGCCTTCGCGGTACCACTCGGTACGGGCCATTTCCGAACCACCGAGGCGGCCCGAGCACTGCACCCGAATACCCAACGCCCCAGCCTTCTGCGCGTTCTGCACGGCCCGCTTCATGGCCCGGCGGAACGCCACACGGCCAGCAAGCTGGTCGGCGACACCCTGGGCGATCAGCGCAGCGTCGAGTTCGGGCTGCTTGATCTCTTGGATGTTGAGCTGGACCTTCGGGTTCCCGGAGATCTTGGTGAGCCCGGCCCGGAGGCGGTCGGCTTCTGAGCCACGGCGGCCGATCACGATGCCCGGACGGGCGGTGTGCACATCGACCCGCAGACGCTCACGCGTGCGTTCGACTTCGACCCGGCTGATCGCTGCGTGCGGGAGCTCGTTCAACAGGTAATCGCGGATTTTCCAATCCTCGATGACGTTGTCGGCGTACTCGCCACGATCAGCGAACCAGCGGCTCTTCCAGTCGGTGGTGATCCCGAGGCGGAAGCCGTACGGGTTGACCTTCTGTCCCATGGCTTACTCCTCTTCCTCGGAACCGGAGGACGTGCCAGCCTCGGTGAAGCCGGCCTCTTCGGCGGCCTCGGGGGTGGCGAACCACACCTCGGCGACCGTCTTCTCGTACCAGCGGCCATCGGGCTGGTGGTACTTCATCGAATCGGCGTTGCCCTTGATCGGGTAGCCCTCGGGCGCTTCGTTCACGTCCTCGAGCGGGGCGTGGCTCAGCGGGCCAAACGGTGCCGCGTCGTCGGCGTCGACGATGCCGTCGGCGTCGCTGTCGGCCGTGGTGGCGTCGTGATCCTCAGCCATCGATGCCGCCGTGGCTTCAACGATCTCGTTGGCTTGGTCTTCAACGCTCGTCTCGTCGTCGTGATCATGATCGTGGTCGTGATCATGTTCGGCCTGGCGAGCCTTGGACTGGGCGACGCGGGCCCGGCGAGCCTCAGCGGCCTGGCTGCTGCCGGAGCGACCAGCGGCAGCCTCGCGGGCACGGAGCGCTTCGAGCGCTTCGTCGTCGTAGCGGCTGACGATGACCGTGATGTGGCAGGTGCGCTTGCGAATGCGGGTAGCGCGGCCGCGGGCACGGGGACGCCAGCGCTTGAGGGTCGGGCCCTCGTCGGCGTAGCAGGCCGACACGAAAAGTTCTTCGGCCACCTGGTTGTCGTTGTGCTCAGCGTTCGCGACCGCAGAGTCGAGGACCTTCAGGATCTCCTCGGAAATGCCTCGCTCAGAGAACTGCAGGATCTCGGCGGCCTCGGCGTACGACTTGCCACGGATGAGGTCGAGGACCTCTCGGGCCTTGTACGCAGAGCTGCGGACATAGCTGGCCTTGGCCCGGGTGCCCGGACGCTCGTTGGTCTTGGTACCGGCCATTAGCGACGGGCTCCTCGTTCCTGGCCCGCGTGGAACTTGAACGTGCGGGTGGGGGCGAACTCGCCGAGCTTGTGGCCGATCATCGCCTCGGTGACGTACACCGGGACATGCTTGCGACCGTCGTGAACGGCCAGGGTGTGGCCGATCATGTCGGGGATGATGGTCGAGCGGCGGCTCCAGGTCTTGATGACCTTCTTCTCGCCGGTCTCGTTCAGGGCGTCGATCTTCTTAAGCAGATGATCGTCAACGAACGGACCCTTTTTCAGGCTGCGCGGCATTCTGATTACCTCCGCGAACCGCGCGTCCGGCGACGGCGCACGATCAACTTGTCGGACTCTTGGTTGGCACGGCGGGTACGGCCCTCGGGCTTGCCCCACGGCGAGACCGGGTGGCGGCCACCGGAGGTCTTGCCTTCACCACCGCCGTGGGGGTGGTCGACCGGGTTCATCACCACACCGCGGGATTGGGGCTTCACGCCCTTCCAGCGGTTGCGGCCGGCCTTGCCGATCTTGACCAGCTCGTGCTGGGCGTTCCCGACTTCACCGATGGTGGCTCGGCAGTCGATCGGCACTCGACGCATCTCAGTGCTGGGCAGGCGAAGGGTGGCGAAGTCGCCTTCCTTGGCCACCAGCTGGATGGCGGTGCCGGCCGAGCGGCCCATCTTGGCGCCGGCACCGGCCTTGAGCTCCACGTTGTGCACGGTCGTACCAACCGGCACGTAGCGCAACGGCAGCGCGTTACCAGGACGAATCTCTGCGCCCTGGCCCGACATCAGCTTGTCGCCAACCTGAAGGTCACGGGGAGCGAGGATGTAGCGCTTCTCGCCGTCGTGGTAGTGCAGGAGTGCGATGTTGCAGGTGCGGTTCGGGTCGTACTCGATCGACGCGACCGTGGCGGGAACGCCGTCCTTGGTGCGCTTGAAATCGATGATCCGGTACTGCTGCTTGTGCCCGCCACCACGGTGACGGCTGGTCTTGCGACCGTGGTTGTTGCGACCACCGGTCTTGGACTTCGGCGCCAGCAGGCTCTTCTCGGGCGAGTCGGTGGTGATCTCGGAGAAGTCCGGCGAGGTCTGGAACCGACGACCGGGACTGGTGGGCTTGCGCTTGCGGATAGCCATGATCAGACCTCGAACAGATCGATCGAGTCACCCTCGGCGAGGGTGACGAGGGCACGCTTCTGCGAGGGACGCTGGCCCCAGCCGCCGGTGCGACGGTTGCGCTTGCGCTTGCCCTGACGGTTGAGGGTGTTGACCTTCACGACCGACACGTCGAAGAGGGCTTCGACGGCGTCGCGGATCTCGGGCTTCGACGCGCTCGGGGCGACGACGAAGGTGTAGACGTTGTCCTCGAGGAGTCCGTAGGACTTCTCCGAAACGACAGGGCGCAGCAGGACGTCGCGGTGATCTTTCACTCTTCTTCCTCCCCGCTGTCAACGCTGTCAGCGCTGTCGATGCTGTCAGCACTGTCGTCGCTGTCAGCGCTCTCGCTGCTGACCTCGGACGCGGACCCTGCAGCGACGACAGCGGCTTCGCCGGTGGGAAGGGTCTCTTCGGTGAACACGATGACGTCGTTGTTGAGGACGTCGTAGGTGTTGAGCTCACCGACGTGCAAGCAGTGCACATGGGTGAGGTTGCGGAAGCTCTTCCAGGCGTTGACGTCGTCGTCTCCGAAGACGACAAGCACCTTGCCCTCAGCGCCAATGGCAGCGAGGGCGGCGACGGCGTCAGCGGTCTTGGGCGTCTCGAACTCCCACTTGTCGACGACGATCACGTTGCCGTCCGCCGCTCGGTCCGACAGGGCCGAGGCGAGGGCGAGCTTGATCATCTTCTTGGGGGTCTTCTGGCCGTAGTCACGGGGCTTCGGGCCGTGGGCGATACCGCCGCCGACCCAACCCGGTGCACGGGTGGTGCCCGCACGCGACCGGCCGGTGCCCTTCTGACGCCACGGCTTGGCACCGCCGCCGCGGACCTCACGACGGGTCTTGGTGGAGTGCGTGCCGGCCCGCTTGGCGGCGAGCTGGGCGGTCACGACCTGGTGCATGACCGACATGTTCGGCTCAACGCCGAAGACGTTGTCAGCAAGATCGGCGCTGCCGGTGCTCTTGCCGGCCTGGGTCTGAATGGTGACGCTCGCCATGATCAGGCTCCCTTCACGGCGTTGCGAACGATGACGGTGGAGCCTCGGGCGCCGGGAACCGAGCCCTTGACCAACACGACCTCAGCCTCGGGGTCGCTCTTGACGACCTGCAGGTTGAGGGTGGTGACCTTGTCGTTGCCCATGCGTCCGGGGAGCTTCTTGCCCTTGAAGACGCGGCCCGGCGTGGCGCACTGGCCAACGGAACCCGGCTTGCGGTGCACGCGATGAGCGCCGTGGCTGGCAGGAGCACCGCCGAAGCCGTGACGCTTCATGGCGCCAGCGAAGCCTTTGCCCCGGCTGACGGCGGTCACGTCGACCAACTCGCCCTGCTCGAGGATGTCGGCGCCGATTTCCTGACCGACGGTGAACTCGCTGACATCATCGAGGCGGAGTTCGACGAGCTTGCGGCCTGCGTCGACCCCGGCCTTGCGGAAGTGCCCGGCTTCGGGCTGGGTGAGCTTGTTCTCGTCGCGCACGCCGAGCGTGACCTGGATGGCGCTGTAGCCGTCGGTCTCGGGCGTTTTGACCTGCACGACACGGCACGGGGAGACGCGCAACACGGTGACCGGGACGATGCGGTTTTCGTCATCCCAGACCTGCGTCATGCCGACTTTCTCGCCGACGATCGCCTTGGTGGCCATGATTGCTTCCTACGGTTCGATGGTGAACCCTGCGGGGTTCACGCGAACGCTCCGCACGGGCAGGCCCGGCGGAGCGTTGGTTTCGGTTGTGCCGTGCGGTTCCCGGAGGCCTGCACAGACGTCGATTGCGGGTGATCGAGACAGAGCCCGAACACGCAGTACGCAAGGGTAACGGGCCGTCCCTCGCGATCCAACCGGTGTTCTTGGCGGAATTCTGTTGGCGTTGTAGCGTCCCGGATATGGCTGGTGAGGGGACCAACGAGGTGGGCGGCGAGCCGGAATTTCATCCGATTGACGATGATTCCAGTACCGATCCGCCCGACGAGGCGGTGGTCGTGGTGCCGGGCGGGAATCGAGTCCCGCGTTGGGTGATCAAGGCGATCATCCTGTTTTGGCTCGGGTGGGCCGTCACCTACCTCGGCACCGGGATGCTGCGGAGTCTGCGAAGTTTCCTGATCATTGTCGTGATCTCCCTGTTTTTCTCGTTCGCCATCGAACCGGCGGTCAACCGGATGGAACGGTGGGGAATTCGCCGTGGACTCGGCGTCTGGATCACCTTCCTCCTTCTTTTCGTCGGCATTGTCGCCTTCTCCGCCGCCATGGGGACCACGCTGGCGACCCAGATCAACAATTTCGTCGACGAGGCCCCGCGCTATGTCGAAGACGCCGAAGACTGGCTACAGGCGAACATCGACGAAGACATCGACTTGCAACGCATCAGTGACGAGTTCGTCGAGGGTGGCGGGGCGGCGGACTTGGCCAACCGGTTCGCCGACGATGTCGTCAATCTCGGCACCACGGTCGTGAATGTGCTGCTCCAGACCTTCACGGTGCTGCTCTTTACCTTCTACATGGTGGCCGAGGGCCCCCAGCTGCGGCGCACGGTGTGTTCATTCCTGCCGCCGAGTCGCCAGCGAGTGGTGCTCAACGTCTGGGACCTCGCGATCGAGAAGACCGGCGGCTACATCTACAGCCGCAGCATCCTCGCCGTCTTCTCGGCCCTGTTCCATTGGGTTGCGTTCGAACTCATCGGCGTGCAGTTCCCGATTCCGTTGGCGATCTTCGTCGGCATCGTCAGCCAGTTCATCCCGGTCGTGGGTACGTATCTCGCCGGTGCGTTGCCGATCTTGATCACCCTGATCGACTCTCCCCGAGACGCGCTGTTTGTCCTCATCGCCGTCTTCGCGTACCAGCAGGTCGAGAACTATGTGTTCGCGCCGAAGGTCACCGCCCAGACGATGGAGATCCATGTCGCAGTTGCCTTCGCCTCGGTGCTCGTCGGATCAGCGCTCCTCGGGGTGGTTGGCGCCCTGCTCTCGCTCCCGTTCGCAGCAACGGCCCAGGCGTTTGTCGCCGGCTACCGGCAGCATTTCGATGTCGAAGAGGATGCACTCAGCGAGAGCGCACAACGGCGCGGTCGCGGCTGAACCCACCGAGCGCTCAGCGGCACCGACGGCCCGAGGGTGACGGTTCGCAGCCCAGGAGCCAGGAACGCCAGCTCGGTGCTGGTCTAGTTCGTTGGGTCGTGGAACGGGGCGTAGAAGGCCCGGTTCGGGGCGAGAAGATCGAAGACGGTTGCGTCCGTCTCTGGGATCGAGGCATCGCTGCTTGCGATGGGTTCGACTCGATCACCCCAGCGCATGACATTGGTGCCCCAGGTGAGCCCGCCACCGAACGCGGTCTGCAACACGAGAGCTCCCGGAGCGATCCGGCCTTCGGCGAGCGCATCGGTTAGAGCCATGGGTACCGATGCCGCTGACGTGTTGCCGTGGGTGGCGATGTTGAGCATCACCTTTTCATCGGGGACGCCGAGGCGTTTCGTGGTCGCTTCGATGATGCGTTGGTTCGCCTGGTGGGGGACGACGAGATCAATGTCGTCGACGGTGAGGCCGGCCTGTGCGAGCGTGCGCTCAACCGATGCGGTCATGCCCCGCACGGCGTGCTTGAAGATGGCCTGTCCTTCGAAGTGGAGCCGGTCGACGGCGGGATCGCGCGGCTGGTTGAGTCCGCCTCGGGTGCCGAGTGTGGGCGACACCATCGTCTGGCCGGCGGCGCCGTCGGCGCCGATGTCGTTGGCGAGTACACCGGACCCGTCGGTTCGGGCTTCGTACACGGCCGCACCGGCACCGTCACCGAAGAGGATGCAGTGCCCTCGGTCGAAGTAATCCATCATGAAATGGAGCTTCTCGGCGCCGATCAGCAGAACTCGCTCAGCCACACCGGACTCGATCATCGAGGCCACGGTTGCCGTGCCGTACACGAACCCGCTGCAGGCTGCGTTGAGGTCGAAGGCTGCCGCATTCACAGCGCCAATTCGTTCCTGCAGGTAGCAGGCGTTGCTCGGCAGGGTGATTTCTGGGGTGACGGTCGCCATCACGAGAAGGTCAATGTCGGTCGGCTCAAGTCCGGCAGCCGCGAGCGCATGCCGAGCAGCTACTTCAGCGAGGTCGGTGACCTCGACATGGCTGATTCGACGTTCGCTGATACCGGTTCGTTCTCGGATCCAGTCGTCGCTGGTGTCGACGAGCCGCTCAAGATCGGCGTTGGTCAGCTTCACCGGCGGCACGCATTTGCCCCAGCCCGTGATCGTTGCGCGTCGTTGCACGTCAGGCTCCCCCAAGACTGATGTCGGGGCGAGTCTAGGAATTGCGCAGACGGACTGTCCATCATCGACGTACCTGAACGCAGCCCCGCTGCACGTCCTTGCGGCCAACTGAACCCGAGATCCGGTTCGGGCTCACATCCGCCACAACATTCGTTTCGGAAAAGTGTCCACCGCCGCGTCGGCGTTCATCTGGACCCTCGAACGGCAGCCAACCAGGCCGCCCGAACGAGGAAAGTCAGAATCATGAACAGCCAGCAACCATCCAAGGACGAGGCCGGGTCGCTTCGGCGCCCGTCGTCTGCCGCAGACAGCGAGCGCCGTCGATTCTGGGAACGCCCCAGCTCGGTGTGCGAAGATACGCCGGAAGTCAACCGAAAGGGAAGGGTCCGCCATATGACCATCATCATCTCCAAGACCAAACTGGCGTTAGGGGTTCTCGCCATGGTCCTCATCGGTGCCACCGTGGTGGCGGCCGGTGACAACGACAATCCGTTCACCGACGTCCCTGATGTCGGTTCGGAAGGTGAGGCGTTCTACAGCGCCCCGGTCGAGTGGCTCTGGGACAACGGTCTCACCACGGGCTCGCCCGCCGGTTCTGAGACCTTCAAGCCGCTCGACACGTTGACCCGGGGCGAGTACGCCACGTTCAACTACCGCTACGACCAGAACATCGTTCAGCCGGAACTTGAAACCATCGATGACAACTTCGATGTCGTCACCGACGCCATCAACGACAACGCCGACGCCATCAGCGACATCGAGGACAACGTCGCTACCGTGGCCAGCGATGTGGCCAACGCTCCCCGGGTCTACTTCGCTCGTGTGGATAGTGACGGCACCGTCGAAAAGGGCAACGGGATCACAGTAGAGAAGGGCCTCGACGGTGCCTACGACGTGACTCTGCCAGAGAACGCCGCCAACTGCGCTGTGGAGACATCCCTCTATGCATCGACGACTGACGGTGCCTCCCAGTTCGTCCTGAACCTCGCCTACTCAGCCCAGGCATGGGTCTGGGCGACCCACGCCGAGTCCGGCGACGCCGACTCAGTAGACGTGTTCACCCGCTACATGGCTGGCGACACGGTCACCGCCTTTGACCTGCCATTCGTGGTCACGGCTTACTGCTCCGACCCGCTCATCGTTATCGTCCCCGGCTTTGACCTCACCCCGATCTGGGAGTTGCTCGGTTAAGAATCCTTAGGGTTTCCCAACCTCAACCACCGACACGATCCCGGGCCGTGCGGCCCGGGATCGTTCGCGTCATGGGGCCATCCAACGAACGCAGCGGCATCACCAGACCCCGCGACACCCATAAGGCCGGACCGAAAACAGCAAGAGCCCCGGGCCGAAGCCCGGGGCTCTTGTTCGTTCTGATCGCAGCGGGCGACTAGGCCTGCTGGATCTTGATCTCGATGTCGACGCCTGCAGGCAGATCGAGTCGCTGCAGCGAGTCCACCGTCTTGGGCGAAGGGTCCAGGATGTCGAGGAGGCGCTTGTGGATGCGCATCTCGAAGTGTTCCCGGGAGTCCTTGTCCTTGAACGGACCCTTGACGACCGTGAAGCGGTGCTTCTCGGTCGGCAGCGGGATCGGACCCGACAGTTCGGCCTGCGTCCGCTTCACCGTCTCGACGATCTTCTTCGTCGACTGATCGATGATCTCGTGGTCGTAGGCCTTGAGCCGGATCCGGATCTTCTGTCCTGCAGCCATCAGATGCTCACTTGAGGATCTTGGTGACCGAGCCGGCGCCGACGGTGCGGCCGCCCTCGCGAATCGCGAAGCGGAGGCCCTCATCCATGGCGATCGGGTTGATCAGCTCGACGTGCATCTCGGTGTTGTCGCCCGGCATGCACATCTCGGTGCCGTCAGGCAGGGTAATGGTGCCGGTGATGTCGGTGGTCCGGAAGTAGAACTGCGGACGGTAGTTGGTGAAGAACGGCTTGTGACGGCCGCCCTCTTCCTTCGACAGCACGTAGACCTGAGCTTCGAACTCGGTGTGCGGGGTGATGCTGCCGGGAGCGGCGAGCACCTGGCCACGCTGGACCTCGTCCTTGTCGACACCACGAAGCAGGGCGCCGATGTTGTCACCGGCCTGACCCTCGTCGAGGAGCTTGCGGAACATCTCAACACCGGTGCAGGTGGTCTTGCTGGTGTCCTTGATGCCGACGATCTCGATCTCGTCGCCGGTGTGGATCGCACCCTGCTCGACCTTACCGGTCACCACGGTGCCGCGGCCGGTGATCGAGAAGACGTCCTCGATCGGCATGAGGAAGGGCTTGTCGAGGTCACGCTCGGGGGTCGGGACGTACTCGTCGACCTCAGCCATGAGCTCCATGACCTTGGCAGCGAAGTCAGCGTCGCCCTCGAGGGCCTTGAGCGCCGAAACCTGCACGATCGGGGTGTCGTCGCCGGGGAAGTCGTACTCGTTGAGGAGCTCGCGCACCTCCATCTCGACGAGCTCAATGAGCTCCTCGTCGTCGACCATGTCGACCTTGTTGAGCGCAACGACGATCTTCGGCACGCCGACCTGACGGGCGAGCAGCACGTGCTCACGGGTCTGGGGCATCGGGCCGTCAGCGGCGGACACCACGA
>Ga0181594_10000453_pt1 | contig 37586 bp, 33 predicted proteins | sample 071ome_18_FD_145603 | JGI IMG/M metagenome (GOLD analysis project Ga0181594, IMG submission 145603) | Coastal salt marsh microbial communities from the Groves Creek Marsh, Skidaway Island, Georgia - 071413BT metaG (spades assembly) | ecosystem: Environmental > Aquatic > Marine > Intertidal zone...
CCCCGCAATGAGGTCTCCGGCCTTCACCGACTGGAAATTCATGAACCCCGGCCTCATGGCGAAGCCGTCGCCGTCTACGACATCACGCTTGTACCGCATCTCGAGCGCACGAGGGAGGTGCCCGGCGTCTCGACGCAGCAGCTTACGCGCCTCAGTGGCCTCGGGGACGAGCCGCTCCGGAAGCACCCCCGCGGACACGATCGCGATCCAGATGGCGGCCTCGGCCCGGTCGATCGCCGCCGACTCTTCATGCTGACCCGTCTCCAAGGTGAGGGCGACCACACCGTTCTCACTCAGGAGATTGAGCAGAGTGCCATCGACCAGCTCCTCGAGCCCGAAAATCATGGGGACGGGGAAGTCGCTGGCGAAGGCGCGGTGTGGGAGGGAGTCGGTGAACACGGAGAAGATCCCATCGGGCCCCGACGTCGTGTGCAGATCCAGAGCGAACACCGGTCCACCCGCAGACCGCAAGACCCCTTCGAGCTCGCCGAGAAGCTCCACCTGCTCGAGGTCTTCAACGGATGCCCCAGCCACTCCGCTGCTACGGAGGCGTTCCAGTCGATCCCGCGTCCACGCCCGGTTCAGATCCCGGTCCACGAAGCGTCGGCCGGCGCCGAGTGCTGCCATGTTGCCCGCGAGCGCCACCAGAGAGCCCTCCAGCAGATGTCGACGGTCCTCGATCGCAGCGAGTACGCGACGAACCGCGTAGACACCGGCCGGCTCATTGCCATGGATCCCTGCGACACAGATCAGAACGGGGCCTCCGGCAGGCCCCGTCGCCTTTCCAATCAGGCGTTCCTCGGGCTTCGTTCCCCGTCTCGCTTCCATCACCACCCCGGACACTCCTCTAGCGACTCAGGCGATCGTGCAGGAGGTCGTACGCCAGGGGCATGAAGTCTCGTTCGCTCACGATACCGACAAGCTTCCCATCGGACACGACGGGAATGACGGAGACTCGCTGCGCTCTCATCAGGTCGATCACGTCGAGCGTAGGCGTCTCCGGGGAGACCGATGTGGGATTTCGCTCCATAACGGCGGATACCGGCGGTGTGCCGTCCGTCTCGGGGTCGAAGCCCTCGGACATCAGTCGCAGCACGGAACGGTAAGAAACGAGGCCGACCAGATTGTGTGCATCGTCTTCGACGAGGACGTGCCGGATCTGCTTCCGATCCATCAGGAACGCGACCATGTCGACGAGCTCCTCTTCATGCACCGTGAAGAGCTGCGTCGTCATCAACTGTTCGACTTTCTCGTAATTCAGACGCCAGCCTCCCGCCTCTCGAATGTCCACGTCGTCCCACTCGTGGACCGGCTTTCCTTCCTTCTGGCGGGAGATCGTGCCCGACGTGACCGCGGCCAGCCGCTCGGATCGAGTACCGTTGTCACCAAGCCCCCGAAGCGACCGCACCATCCAACGAGAACCCGTGGTGCCCGATTCCACCCGCTCGTGGATGACCCCCAGGTATCGGTCGATGTCGTTCGGACTCACACCCGCTGTCGCGAGCCCAGCGCGCGCAATCGGCAGGGACTCTTCGAGAATCAAATCGGGGGCACTCCTGGTGGCTCCATCCAGCCACCGGAACCCGGCCTTGAGACCATTGCGCGCGGCAGCCAGGAAGTTCGACTTGGCCTCCATGAAGTCAATCCTTTCGCGGACGTCTCCGTACTCCTCTGCAGCACCGAGTACGTAACCGATCCAGAATGCCGCGTTCGCCACCTCGTCGACGACGGTGGGACCCGATGGAATGACGCGGCACTCGATGCGCAGATGGGGCTTTCCTCCCCCGATGCCGTAGCAGGGACGATTCCATCGGTAGACGGTCCCGTTGTGCAGGCAGAAGGCCTGCAACGAAGGGATTCCGCCGCCGTCGAGAATCTCGATGGGGTCTTCCGTGACGTCTCGCGTGAGAAGGACGCGAAAGCGGGCGATGTCCTCCTGCACCAGGTCTTGAACACCGCGTTCGACCCAACGCTCGCCGAACCGGACGCGAGGGGCGAGGTCCCGGAGCTGCACCGATCCGGAGCGCGTGTCGATCGACTGCTGGAACAGGGCGATCCGGGTCTCGTGCCACAGGTGACGACCGAAGAGAAGTGGCGAGTTCACGGAGGCAGCCATAACCGGCGCCGTCACGACCTGCGCAACATTGTAGATGTGCGCAAATTCGTCGGGCTCGACCTGCAGGTGGACCTGGAAGCTGGTGTTGCACGACTCGAGCATGACCGAGTCGTGCTCCGTGTACAGCTCGTCCGCACCCTGGATGCGTAACTTGTAGGGCTCGCCCCCGCGTGCCTTCGAAAAGGCCTCGTTCAGTGCGTAATAGCGAGCACGCGGCGTAATGTTCTCCAGTGTGACGTCCGACTTGGACAGGGTCGGGAGGATGCCGGTGAGCGCGATCTCCGTGCCGACCTCTCGCGCCATGTCACGGGCATCCCCAACCAATTCGTCAATCCGGGCGTGCAGATCCGAAAAGCACCGTCCCTCGAGTTCACGCGGCTCTACGTTCGCCTCGAGGTTGTAGAGAGCAAGTTCGGTTGTGAACGGCCCTTCGAGTCGTTCGAGTACCTCCAGAGCCGTCGACGCGGGCCGCCACGCCTCGTTGACGAGGAACATCTCCTGTTCCGCGCCGATGCGGCGGATTCCGGTCTCGAAGAGCCCCTCTTCGAGCATCCGTTCGAGCGCCTGATAGTCGCGCAGCAATGCCTTGGAAAAGGCACGAACCTGGGCTGGTGTCTGAGCCTGCCCTGATACGTCCTGGCCCACGTTCCTCCTCCGAGCTCTACTCGATGAACACCGCGATGTCCTCGATCGGCTTCTTCGTAATGTCGGGTACCATGGCGTCCTCCCCCGGATAACCCGCGACCAGAATCAGGAAGGGGCGTTCATTGTCCGGACGACCGAGGAGGTCATTGAGAAACTTCATGGGGGAGGGCGTATGCGTCAGCGTCACGAGGCCGGCGTGGTGAAGCGCCGTGATCAGCATCCCGGTCGCGATACCCACGGACTCGGTCACGTAATAGTTCTTCGTCTTTCCACCTTCGTCCGTCCGCTCATAGCTCTCGGCGAAGATGACGATCAGCCACGGCGCCTGCTCGAGAAACGGCTTGCATTCATCCGTGCCGAGATGCTCGAGCGCGTCCAGCCATTCCTGGGGGGCCTTACCGCCCTTATAGAAGGCGACCTCTTCGACCTCCGCAGCTTCGCGGATCCTCGACTTGATGTCGGGATCTCCCACGACGACGAAACGCCATGGTTGCCGATTCGCGCCATTGGGGGCCGTACCGGCCGCCAGCAGGCAGTCTTCGATGACTTCCCTGGGAACGGGCCGATCTGAAAACTCTCGTACCGTGCGCCGGCGCCGCATCACTTCGAGGAAGCGCTTCGCGGCGCGGCGCATCTCCTCTTCCGGAAGTTCCTCATACGTCTGGAGGGGAACGAAATCGGCTCTTGGCATGAGTCCGGGTCAGCGCTTGAGGTGCGCGTAGAGTTCGACGTACGTGCCGACGGATCCGGTGCGCCCCAGGACTCGTTCGGCGGGAAGGCCGAGAGATTGCGAGATCAGTCGTACGTTCACCAGCCCCACGACGTCTTCGTCCGTCAATCGGATCGTGCTCCACCGGGCGACGGGCGTACCTCGATACTCCTGGTACGCGCGCGCAAGCGAACCGGCGGAGGCATCGTCCGGCACCGGTACATGGAGAGCCGCGGGCCCGACTCGATATCGCGTCGCGAGCGTGGCCCAACTCTGCCCGGCCTCGCGGAGCGCGACGAGCGCCTCAGGCGACACCCCACTCCGACGCGCCATGAATAGCACAACGGGAATCTCCTGAGCGGGGATCTCCCATTCGCTCAGGATCGCGACCTCGGTGGGCGGCAGGTTGAAGAAGCTGGCGACGGCAGCGAAGTACTCGACCTGGGCAGCCGGAGACTCCTGTGCAGCGGCCGGTGCGATCGAGGCCGACAGGAACGTCATAAGGATGAACGCGCGCCGCATGGAGCCGGGTTGTACCTCCGGTAAGAAAGTCCCGGTGACAGTATGTGGCAGCCCGCTCACCGGCACCAGATCGTGCCAGGATGGCAGATTCTGGGCCAAAACAGCGTGGCACGACTCTTGAGGAGTGAGAGGGCACGCCTCGAAGTGGAGTGTGAACGAATCGATGGGAGGCACCGATGAGAAACGACGAGAGAAAGCGGCTGGCGCCGCACATCGTCAGCGAAGAGGCCCGGAACGACAACGATGAGCATGTGGTCTTCGATCTCTCCGGAACGGGGAAAGCGAACATCGAGGACATTGCCCTGATCCTGACGGCACGCCTCCAGTCCGCTCCCGCCGATCATGTCTGGGTGCACTCGATCCCGTCGAGAACCGCACAGATCCTCAGGTTCCTGCGACTGGAGCACCTCTTCCGCCTCGTCCCGGAGAATGACGGCGAACTGAACTGATCCGTCGGTCCGGTCGCATGAGGGGCCCCCGCCGCGTGCGGCGGGGGCCCCTTTTCTATCCCCTGCGCCCGCATCGACGCGGTACTCTATCGAGTGAACCGGCCCTGAATGTCCCCAAACGTGGACATCTCGGAGTCGAGCGGCCCTCGACGCAACGTACGTTCGGCCTGCGAGCGTGCAGCCTCCAGCGGTGAGCAGGCCGTACGCGCCGACTCCTCGAAGATGCGCTTGAGATGGCTGCCGATAGACAGGACCCGGTTCTCGACGGCAGAGATCGGCTCGAGCCCCTGATAGATCAACGTGAACGCCATCGCGCCCCCTCCGTTGATCACGTAGTCAGGCGCGTAGAGGATGCCCCGCTCCGACAATCTCTCCGCATCCTCCCGGGTCTCGAGCTGGTTGTTGGCCGCTCCGGCTACGATGGAACATCTCAGTTCTGGGATCGTTCGCGTGTTCAGCGTCGCACCGACCGCGCAAGGCGCGTACACGTCGCACTCGGTCGAGTACACGTGCCCCGGCGCGATCACCGAACCAGAGCACGCACGCGCGACTCGGTCGGCGGCCGCGGCGTCCGCGTCGGAGACGAGGACCCTCGCCCCCGCGTCGGCCAGGTGCCCGGCGAGTGGGGCGCCGACCGCGCCCACGCCCTGCACGAACACGCTCCGACCCGAGAGATCGGCCGAGTCGAATCGATGCTCGACCGCGGCCCGAATCCCGGCGAAGACGCCGAGCGCCGTGAACGGACTCGGATCCATGGGGCCCTCCGAGCGCCCGTGAACACCGATCACGTATTCACTCACCTCGGCGATGGTCTGCATGTCCCGGGTCGTCGTGCCCAGATCGGCACCCGTCCCGTAGCGCCCCCCAAGAGAGTTCAGCAGCGCACCGAACCGAAGCATCAGCCCGCGGCGCTCGTCATCGTCGAGAGGACGCGGAATGGCGAGCACGGTCTTGCCACCCCCGAACGGAAAGTCCATCGCAGCCCATTTGTAGGTCATCCCCTCGGACAGGCGCAGGGCATCGCGAAGGCCATCTTCCGGACGGTCGTACACCTTCATCCGGAGTCCGCCGGTGGCGGGTCCGAGCGTGTCGTCGTGAATCGCGACGAAGATCCACGTGCCGGTCGGATGATCTCTCCGGACGAGGACGCCCACGCCGTCCCAGGGCTCCAGGATGTCCAGGAACGTCGACTCACTCACGAGGACCGCTCTCCTTTGATGCGGTGACGGCCGGGATCATCAATCCGAGACGATTCGAGCGTAGCTCTCCGGATTCCATTGTGGGCGCTCGGTCCGATTCCCGACCTCAAGCCCGAGATAGAACACGAGTCGACCGATCCTGGCTGCCTTCTCCGTGTCGATCCGGTCGGGCTCGTCGTCCCGGCCATGATAGTCATCGTGCGTGCCGTTGAAGAAGAACAGAACCGGCACCCCCTTCCTCGCGAAGTTGAAGTGGTCCGAGCGAAAGTAGAAGCGCTCGTCCGGCCAGATGTCGTCGATCGCCGTCATCCGAAGCTCGGGATGAGCCTCGTTGACCGAATTGAGGGTCTCCCCGAGATCAGAGTGCTCCTTGCCGATCGCGACGATCGTGTCGGGCCAATTCCGGCCGACCATGTCGGTGTTGAGATTCGCTACCATCGACGTAACGGGTACCGTGGAGTTCTCGGCATACCATTCACTCCCCCACAACCCTTTCTCTTCTCCACTCACGAGGAGAAAGAGCATCGAGCGCCGCGGTGGGGTCGAGAGCGTGACCATCGCCTCCGCCACCTCGATCACCGCCGTGGTTCCCGACGCATCATCGTCGGCACCATTGAAGATCGAGTCACCGTTCGCGTCCGGCGCGCCCATCCCCACGTGATCCATGTGGCCCGAGTAGACGACGTATTCGTCCCGAAGTTCCGGGTCGCTACCGTCGAGGATCGCCACGACGTTCGGCGCCGTCACCTCCGCACCACGCGTGCGCTGCACGATGGTCATGAGGAGCTCCCCCGTGTCATGCACCTCGACATCTCGACCGGCACCGCGAGCGAGCGCCTCCAGATCGATGTCTCTCCCGGACAGGACCCGGGCCAATGCGGAAGTACGGATCTGGAGCATCGGGGCAAACGAACCCATCTCGCCCGGCCCTTCTTCGCTTCCCCAACCTTTCGACACCGAGGGCGACAGTGAGCGACGGACGCTCGCCGCCCACCGAACGTCGTCCGATGAGTTCGTGACCAGCACCGAGGTCGCACCGGCCTGACGGAGTGTGTTGAGGAAGCCGAACATCTGACGGTCGACCCCGGCGACATCGCGACCCAGCACAACGGCCACATGACGCCCGTCGATCTGCCGCCTCTGGGCTCGACTCAGACGTCCGGAGCCCGAGACGACCACGAGGTCCGCACCAGCCTCTCCCTCCTCCATGCCGAACAGGGGGAGTACGTCCTGGCCATAACGAAGGCGCTCGCTACCGGATGCGACAAACGAGCGCTCGAGGTCGAGTTCGATCGAGCGAAGGGGATACCGTTGGATGAAGGAGCCGTCCGGCATGCCTCCGCGCAGGCCCATCCTGCGAAACTCCGACGCTGCCCACTCCGCGGTCATGTCCAGCCCGGGACTCGGCGTATCTCGGCCACCCATCGAATCGTGTGCGATCACACCGATGCGCCACGCGAAATCGGCCTGAGAGATGGTACGTGCCGCACCTTCGACCTCGACCGGGCCGGCAACCTGCGCCTCCACGGCGGAGGCTCCGAGCGTGAGCGCCACGGCCGAGACCGTCCAGATCGCGACGGTGCCAGAGAACCAATACGACGTCTTCATGAAAACTCCGGGAGCGTGAAGACCCCGTGCACACTCAGTGCGCACGGGGCCTCGAAAGATCAACCGGCGGGCCGGCTTCGTGAACCGTCAGCCCGGGAAGAGTCGCATCAGCAGAGTCTCGAGTTCGTCCTCCGAACGCGGTCCGCGCAGGACGACCCACCCAGTCTCCGCAGGAACCCTGACTTCGTTCAGGTTCGCATTCAATTCGGGGAGCACGTCGAGGCTGATATCGGGTTCGAGCAGGAAGACATACATCACATCCTCACCCTCGAGTCGCTGCGTCGTGACCGTACCGACGAACTCTCGCCCATCGCCCACATTCTCCGTGAGCACGACCTCGAAGCCGGGCACGGCCTGGAGAGGCTCATCCTCGAATCGATCGTCGCCTTCGGCCACGACCCGGACTCCTCCACGACCCGCACTGAACTGGCTGGTGAACGCCGTGGGAGACTCTGAACGTCGGCGCTCCGGGCGCACCTCCTCTTCCGCGGGTTCCGCGGCAGCTACGACGTCGGCCTCCGACAGACGGGATGCCCCACTGTCATCGGTGACGACACCCAGCGGGGCGGTCGCGCCCATGCCGGCCGCTGCGGCTTCTGCGATAACCGCCTCCGGACGCGCCGGAGCTGCAGCGGGGACCGTGGCACCGTCGGCGACCATCGATCGACCAGCCGACGCGTCGGCGTCCATCGCCGTGGCCAATACGACCCCCTCGGCTCCGGAGGCCCGCTCCACCGGGACCGCAGCGCCCTCGAGGTCCACCCCCGACGCATCGTCGACGACGTCGTTCTCGGCCTCGACGGCACCCGCCACTGATTCCAACGACGCCGACGCGACCGAACTCACTGGAAGATCCAAGCGGGAATCGAAGGCGTCGGAGTCAATCGTCTCCGAAAACACCGTGCCCCCCGAACCGACTCCCTCCTCGGCAACCGGAGCCGTCGTCGAACCATCATCCGACACTGCCCCCCGGGCGAGTACCGTAGCGTCCCGGTCGACGCCAGCCATCGGCGTGCGGCTCGTGTCAGCCATCGGCTCCATGCGGCCACCACGCAGCGCCCAGCCGACGCCGAGCGCCAACATGACCGATGCCGCCCAACTCAACCGAACGACACGGACGGACATCCGGGACGGTGCGGGCCTCGTCCGCTCGACGTAGGCGCGCAGCTCCTCGAAGCTGGGCAGCTCGACCGATGGAACCGCCATGCCGAGCATCACATGCGCATCTGAACGCAGCGCCCGTTCCACTTCCAGGCGCTCTGCGCACTCCGCACAAATATCGAGGTGGTCTCTGATCCGGCGCGCATCCGCCACCGGGTATTCGTCGAGCGCGCCGTCCAGATAGGCGTGCAGAGCGCCTTCATCGACGTGCGACATCGTCGTTCTCCCTTTCCCGTTCATTGTATGCCTCTGCCAGCCGCTTACGGGCGCGGGCGAGTGTGGTGCCCACCGCTCCTACGGCCAGATCCAGCTGTTGCGCGATCTCCGTGTAGCTCTGCCCCGCGTCCCAGAGCAGAAGTGCCTCACGGTCTTTGTCTGAAAGCGAATCCAGCGCCTGACGAACCGCGCCCCACCGCTCCTTCTCGGCGAGCCGAGCATCCGGATCTCCATGAACCGAAGAGCCCGTCGCCTCGGCATCGCTTTTGAGAAGCACCAGGTGCTTCTTACGCCGAATGGCCGTGCGCGCCTCGTCTCGGGCGAGATTGGCCGCAACCTGAAACAGCCAGGCCCTCGGCTTCTTCGGCTCGTGCTGTAGCGCACGGACAAACGCCTCCTGAGCGAGGTCCCTCGCCCGCTCCTCATCCCACACCTTTCGATGCAGAAAGCGAACGAGTTCCGGGAACGTCGTCCGGTAGAGGTCATTCCAGTCGATGCTACTCATTCTCGTCTGTCGATCCTCCGCCGCAGGCCGGTCGGATGGAGATCCGAAGCTGCCCACGCACAGATCAATCTCCCGACATGATGGCTCGGGATCCAATGGTCCTGTCTCGACCCATGAGACGAACAGGAGATCCCCCCTTGCACACGATCTCGAGTCTGGAGTGATTTTCCAGACCTGACGTGATGCCGAACGGAGGACGGATCCTGAACATCGTGGTGCTGGGCGGAGGCCGTGTGGGAAGCGCAATCGTACGCGACCTGACTGCCGAAGACGACTTCGACGTGCTTGTCGTGGACATCGATCCCGTAGCGGTCGAAAACATGACGCACTTCGGAGCCGACGGAGTTGTGGCCGACCTGACGCAAGTCGAGAACGTCAGCCGGGCCGTGCAGGACGCCGATCTCGTGGTCGGCGCCGTCCCCGGATTCATGGGGTACCGAACGGTCAAGCGCGTACTGAAGGAGGGACGTCCCATCGTGGACATTTCCTTCTTCGAGGAGGACTCGGCCGGGCTGGAAGAGCTCGCGGAGAGCGCCGGGGTGCCATGCCTCGTCGACTGCGGAGTCGCACCGGGACTCAGCAACCTGCTGCTCGGTAACCGCGAAGAGCACTTCGACGATACGGAACTCTACGTCTGTTTCGCCGGCGGGCTGCCGAAGGAGCGGTTGTGGCCGTGGGAATACAAGGCGCCCTTCTCACCCGCCGATGTGATCGCCGAGTACGTCCGGCCTGCCCGGCAACGCAGAGCCGGCCAGGAAGTCACCAAGCCCGCGCTCACCGACATCGAGATGATCGACATACCGGGTGTCGGTAGCCTTGAGGCCTTCAACACGGATGGCCTGCGGTCCCTCCTGCGGAACTGCTCGACGCCCAACATGGTCGAGAAGACGCTGCGCTATCCCGGGCACGCAATCCGGATGCAGGTCCTGCGCGAGGCCGGCTTCTTCTCGACCGCCCCGATCCAGGCAGCCTCGGGCAGCGTGATTCCCCGGGACGTGACCGAGTCACTCCTCTTCGATGCGTGGCGCTTCGACGAGGGGGATCTCGACCTGACGGTGCTCCGTATCGTCGTCGAGGGGACTAAGGACGGCCAGCAGGAGCGCCACACCTACAACCTCGTGGACCACTACAACCCAGCCACCGAAACGATGTCGATGGCGCGGACAACGGGGTACACGTGCACGGCGATGGTCTATCTCGTCGCGCGCGGCCTGTGGACGCAACCGGGGCTGGTCACGCCCGAGATCGTGGGACGGAATGAGGACGCGTACGATGCGGTCATTGCACACCTCCGCCAGCGTGACGTCTACCTCGACCTGGAGATAGAGACGCTGTAGGTCGGCCTACCGCGACCGAAGTACCGGGTATTCACCCGCTTCGATCTGCTCGTCGAGCAGTGCCCAGTTGGCAAACCCGTCGTCCGATCGGGGCTCGAGAAGCGTGAACGCCAGTCGCCCCAGGGGCTGATCCACGCGCACCGATACCGTGCCGGCGGGCAGCTCCATCGTCGTCGTCCGCCACGAGCCGTACAGAGTGCGCTCGTTGTGTCCCTGAAACGCACGTGCGGCAACCGTCGTCGAGTCGATGACGAAGCGCTCGAGCTGAACGGTCCCACCCGGCGCGGGGCTCATATCGACGCCGTGAGCGCCGAGGCGAACGATGGCGTCATCCGCTTCCGGAAGGATGTAGTAGACGGACGGAGCCGTCTCGACATCGGTGGGGGCGAAGGAGCCGTACTCGTACATCGAGACAGGATTCGACACATCCTGCCGCCGAAGCATCACCTCACCGGTCTGCGGGTGTCGTTCCTCAGCGACTTCGCCCATGAGAATCGTGACTTCCTCAGCCGACTGCTCGAACGTGGCCCTTGTGGCGAGTTCGCTTCCGACGACGCTCGCGTCGGCGGCCTCGACGATGTCCCTGATTCGCCCGGCGTTCTCCTGAGCGAAGTCGAGAATCTCCTCGACGAACCAGAGCGTGCTCATCACGCGATCCTCGAACGTATCGTAGGCATACGCTTCCGACAGAATTGCCATCCGGTTGCGAAGTCCGATGTAGTTGTTGTTGAAGCGCGGGCGATGGTCGAAGGTGTACCAGCCGGGGCGTCGCGGACTCGCGTTCCCGTAGTAGTAATAGTCCCACCCGTGCTTCTGCTTGATGCGATCGGTGACCGTCGGTAGCCACTCGTCGCGCAGAAAATCGTCGATCGACGCCGGTGTGTTGGGATGCAGCGGCGGCGAGTACGTGAGGTGATACGCATGCCGGGTACCGTTCGTGGTGTGCAAGTCGACACCCACGTGCGGATCGTACGCCGTCATCATCCCCACCAGGGATCGGGCTTCCGGAGAATCGAGCTTCATGTGGTCCCGGTTCAGATCGAGCCCCTGAGCATTAGGGCGCTGGCCCATCCCTCCCAGAGGACCATGCTGACGAGGCCGGTTCCGAAGGTCGACGCGCTCATTCCCGTCCGCGTTGTACATGGGCGCGACCAGGAGCACGAGATCGTCGGTCCACGACGGATACTCTCCCCGGGCGAAATCCCGAAGGAGCATCTGCAGAGCCTCTTTTCCGCACACTTCACCCGCATGGATGTTGCCCTGCAGGTAGACGCGCGTCTTTCCGGTCGCACGCACTGCCTCAGGGGAAGCATCCGGGGCCCCGAGGACGAGAAGCGGCAGCCGCCGACCCTCGTTCGTATACCCGAAGCTCGTGAGGTGGATCGCGTCGGATCCCTCGGCGAGTGCCTCGGCGAACGCCATGACGTCGTCATAACTGCTCGTCTCGACGAAGTCGGTCGCCTCGGCTCGAGTCAGGAGGTCGTCGAACGAGGTCTGCGCATTCAGTGGCGAGGCGCTGATCGAGCCGACGCCCGCGGCAAGCGCCAGGGCGAAGAGTGTGCGAAGACGAGTCATTCCGAGGTCCGGTGCGAGTGCGTGCGTCGCAAACGTAGTCCGCCTCCAAGGATCCGTATAGCTTCTGGCGCGCTCTGCGAGACGCTTCGTTCGCAGCCCTCGAAATCCTCGATCGAGACGGCACGGTGTCGACGGCACTCCCCATCTTCTACGACTGCCTCAACTGCCCGTCCTACTGCTGCACCTACCCGAGGATCCCGGTCACCAAGCGTGACATCCGAAGGCTCGCGAAGCACTTCGAGATGGACGAAGACGAGGCGACCGAGACGTTCACGAAGAACGGATGGACGTCGCGAGAACGGATCATGCAGCACCAGCCCGACGAGATCTTCGGGAGCGCGTGTCGCTTCCTCGATCTGGAGACCCGTCTCTGCACCGTCCATACGGTGCGACCGTCCGTCTGTCGCGGACACCCGGACGGGCCGAATTGCGGCTATTACACCTTCCTGATGGCGGAGCGACGAGACCAGGACGATCCGGACTTCAACGCACGAGCGTACAACGTGCCGGGGGAATTCCCGAAGCTCGAGGCCGGGGATCAGTGAAACGGGCCAGACCCGAAGTCTGAGCCCCGGGCTCCCCGGTGCCCCCCTCACACCGTCATGGCATCCGCCCTCCGGCAAGCGCCTCGACATACCGGTCATGATCGGCATCCAGACGTGCCGCCGCTTCAGAGAGCGCGAAGAGGCCCGCCAGTGCCCGCTCCCGTTCGTCCGGCCGCATGCTCACCAATAGCGCATCCACGCGAGAGGGATCGAGCGGTGGGGCTGCATCGCGGATGGCTCGCCCCTCCTCCGTGAGGAGGACGTTCATCACACGTCGATCGGCCGGATCCCGACGCCGCGTGACAAGTCCCGCGGCCTCGAGCCGCTTCAGGTTCAGTGACATGGTCGACGGTGTGACGCGCAGATAGTCCGCCAGCTCCCCTACCATGACAGGATCCGTGTCGTCCAGCTGGCGGAGGAGACGAAGCTGGTGGCCGGTCACGCGCCCGGTGCCCGCGTCCGACTCCCACGACCGCACGCGCAGCAGCTCGGCGAGTCGCGCCAGCGAATTCATAACCATGTCCACATTCGACATGGTCAAATTATAAATCATTTTGATTCGTCAAATCAATATATATATGAGAACAAATCTCTGGGACACGGCGCGGGGGTGGTTGTCCGGGCGATCGTCGACGGTTTGCCTCGTCTGCGAGCGCACGGCCCGGAACGCCCCTTGGGGTCGGCGGCCTTCGGAGACTACCTTGACGAGCGAGCGAGAGGCGCCCCGGCGCGGCGCCGTCATCTGACCCCTGCCCGATTCGGCCATGTTCGAGTGGATCAACAGCCCAGAAGCCTGGATCGCCCTGCTTACGCTGACGATCCTCGAGATCGTCCTCGGGATCGACAACATCATCTTCATCGCCATCCTGTCGGATCGCGTGAAGGAAGAGCAGCGCGCACGCGCTCGGAGGGTCGGGCTGACGATCGCCATCTCGACCCGGATCCTGCTGCTCTTTTCGATCGTCTGGATCATGCGGCTCACGGCGCCGCTCTTCACCGTACTCGGCCACGATTTCTCGGGACGTGACCTGATCCTCATCCTGGGTGGTGTCTTCCTGCTGTTCAAATCGACACGGGAGATCCATCACAAGCTGGAAGGCAACGATCACCAGCGCTCCTCCGACGGCTACCTATCCTTCGGGGCCGTGGTCGCCCAGATCGCCATACTCGACATTGTGTTCTCGCTCGATTCCGTGATCACCGCGGTGGGGATCGCGGATCATCTTCCGGTCATGGTCATCGCCGTGCTGATCGCCGGATTCTTCATGATTGTCTCGGCAGAGGGCGTCAGCGCATTCGTCAGCGCGCACCCGACCGTGAAAGTCCTGGCGCTCTCCTTCCTCCTCCTGATCGGGATGTCACTCGTTGCGGACGGAATGGGACAGCACATACCGAAAGGCTATATCTACTTCGCAATGGGCTTCTCGGTGTTCGTCGAGATGATCAACCTTCGAGTCAGTCGCTCTCGTCGAGCGCCCGTACATCTCCGCGGGCCTCGCATGGACGATGCGTCACCTCCTCCATCCGTCGACTGAGGTATCCCCCCCGGTCGTCGCTCTCACCGCGTTCAAGAAAGAACGGGCGCCACCCGCGAGGGTGACGCCCGTTTCTCATCGTGAGTCCGGTAGACGCCGGACGCTTGCCTTCTACAGGCCCTGGACTCCCGCGTCTCCGTCGCCGGAGACGTTGAAGAAGAGCCACATACCGATCGCCGAGTGGCCGGCGATGTAGCACACCATGGAGTAGTTACCCGCGGCGTCCGCGACGAACGTGATCGTCTCGGTTTCGCCCGGCATCGTTGCGTCGATCATCGATTGCGGGTTCTCCGTCATCGCACCGGCGAAGACCGGATCGGGCGTCGGCGGAACGGTGAAGTTCACCAACTCAGTCGAGATTCCGAGGCTGTGTGCCATGTTCGGGTCCCGGTTCTCGAGATCGATCGTAACCTCGTATCCCTCCGGTACGGTGATCGCGAGCTGGCCGCGAATCGCGCCGTTGAAGTTCCAGTAGTTGTTGTCCGGGGTCTGACCCGCAACGACGGAAAGCCTGACGGTCTTCGCGTCGTGATCGACCTGATACCAGTCGGGGATCGTCATCGGACCGGTCGGGGCTGCCGGGCCAGCCGGCGCAGCCGCGGCTGCCGGCTCCGTGGCAGGAGCCTCAGGGGCACCCGAATCTGCGGGCTCGCCGCCTCCGCACGCGACCAGGAACAGAGCCGCGGCAGGAATCAGCTTGAACGACTTCATTGCTTGATGTCCTCTTCTCGGTGTTGGGCCTCGGTCATGTTTCCGGGGCCAAAACGGTCATATAAGCTACCTAGATCCGGGAGCGGATGTATCCGGGAACGCCCCTACGACCCGCACGAAAGCATCTCGCAGAATGGACATTCGCCTCACCCATCTCAGGACCCGTGCCGTGCTACCCCGAAGGCTCGGATCGGTGCTCCTCCTTTTATTCACCGTCCTGACGGCACCGACAGTGGTCGCGGGCCAGAGTGAGCGGCTCTCGATTGACCACGTGTCGTTCCTTGCCGGGTGCTGGGCTGGAACGATGGGAATGCTGGACATGCGGGAGCAGTGGACCGAGCTCGAGGGCGGCGTGATGCTCGGTACGACACGGTACTATCGCGAGGGCCAGCTCGCGGACTTCGAGTTCGCCATGCTGTCCGACGTTGGCGGAGTGGCAACACTACATCCGTACCCCAAGGGTGAACGGTCACCCCGAGGGTTCCCTCTCGTTGCCGTGGGCGAAGAGTACGTGTTCGAGAACCTCGAACACGACTTCCCCGTGCGTATCGTGTACGCACGAAGCGGCGAGGCCGGCTTGAACCCGCGCGCAGAGGGACCGGACGGGACCGGGCCCCGATGGGCATTGCATCGGGTGCCGTGTCCTGGCGCGTGACGGCCCACCCGTGGCCGAGAACCGTCTACTGCTCCATTCCATCGCCCACGGTGCACGCGAGCCCGGCCGCCTTCCGACGACCGGGCTCGTAACCAGGCTCTGGTTCGACCCTCGTGCTAGTCGACCGAGGCCCCCAAGACGGGGCTTCGGGGCGCGAGGGCGCTCTCACCAGTGCGCAAATCCTCCGCCATCCGTCTGAACAGCACAGCGACTTTCGTCTCGCCAACTCCCTCTGCCCGGAGCGCCGACCGAAGCAGAAAACGAATCCTGTCTTCCACCTTCATCATCATCCTCCCAGTCGCTTTGGGTCGAACCCACCCCACCGCCCGTCCTCAATCATCCGTACGAACGACCCTGTCTCACCGTTTCAGCCACTCACAAGGTGAGATGCAACTCGGAGTGATCCGGTTGCATGGAGATGAGACGAATCAGCGAAAGCCATGGAACGTTCGAGCCGCGGCATCCGGCAGTTCCGGTGGACTCCAGCGATCCGATTCGAAGTCGAGCCAGCGATCGAAGAGCGCATCGGAGTAGGTCGGCCCGAACGCCGGACCGGCCATGGCGCGCCCGGTCTCGGACATGACTGCGGCGTACCCACCGCGAGCCACGGTGACCAGTCCCACCAGACCGTCGTAGGCCGCCCGGAAGTCGGATGCCTCGAACGTCACTCGCTGATCCGCGTAGTCGATCCCGGGCACGGAGGCCAGCATGGAGAGGTCCGCCGGCGGGACCGCATGCAATTGCGCCGTGGCGGGCTCCGAGAGTCGCATCGCCCGGGCGCCCCGGTAGTTCGTCATCGCACGCGCGGCCGTCTCCTGCATCTCGGCACGGGCCTGTTCGACCGGTCGGGGATTAGCCGAGGAGGCAGATGTCGCGGTCTTGACCGTGACGAACTCTACCCATGGCATCGGCCCTGCGAGGTCAGCAGCCAGCCGGTCATCTCCGGAGGCGAAGATAACCGGCACGCCGACGCGCCCCCACGAGTACCCGACGAGTTCCGTCTCCGTGACGGCCATCCCGTTCAGGAGGAAGTCGATCCCAAGCGTGTACGTGTGTGATGCAAAGCCTCCGCTGCCCGTCTTGGCGTGCATCCCGACCACGGCGATCGCGTCGTACGCACCCGGCTCGGTCAGATCCACGTAGGCGTCGAAAACCTCATTCCGGCTGACGAGTTCGGCACGCCCGTCCAGCTGATCCAGGAGCAGATCGGGCTCGGGATTCCCGCTGCCGTGGCCGTCAACGATATGCACCTCGTCGGCACCGCCGTCGAAGAGTCCCGCTACCACGGCGTTCACGTCTCCGGTCAGATACGTCCGTCCGACGGCGTAACGCTCCGGATGGCTGAAGCGGAACGTGTTCGGATCGGACTGACCGGTGAGCCCCTCCATGTCGTGATAGACGAGGACCCGAAGGACGCCATCCATATCGGCGGCCGGGTCCTCGAGCGTCCTCGGTTCGCCCGACGCCGCAGGGTCACCCGAGCCTGGGGGTGAGCACGACATGAGCAGAAGAACGAGAGCCAGCCGGGTGATCGGCGTCCTCATCGGCGGTCCTCCCAACCGGTCCAGCCGGGACCTCGTACAGCGCGCCCGGGCATCGCACCCGTGTGTTGACCGTCTCTGACCACGGCAACGCCGTTCACGAAGACGTGCTCCACGCCGGTCGAAAGCTGGTGCGGCTCGTCGTACGTCGCGTGATCACTCACCGTCCGCGGGTCGAAGATCACGACATCGGCGTAATAGCCTTCGCGAAGAAAACCGCGGTTACGGATCTTCAGCCGGGTCGCCACGGCCGAGGACATCTTCCGAACGGCGTCCTCGAGGGTCACGACGCCATCCTCCCGTACATACTTGCCGAGCACGCGGGTGAAGGTGCCGTACGCGCGAGGGTGAGCCAGACCCGTCGCGACGGTCGGATCGATGCCGCCTGCGTCCGTTCCGAACTTGATCCAGGGCTGGGCGATCTGCATGGCGACATTCTCCTCACTCATGAGGAAGTACATCGTACTCACACGCTGGCGCTCCGCGAGCACGAGATCCATCGCTGTCTCGGTCCAGTGCTTGCCCATCTCTTCGGCCACGTCGGCGAGCCACCACCCACGATACTGCTGGTGCTCAGGGAGATTGAGCCCCAGGAGCATGGTGCCCTCCGGAGTGGCCAGGGAGCAGAACGCTTCCCACGGCTCGGTCTGCTCCTCCATCTCGGCTCGAATCCGCGCGCGCATCTCCGGGTCCGCGAGATTGTCGTAGAGGAGCCCATCCGCCGACGCCCATGGCGGGAAACAGGCGTCGAGACCGGTTCCGCCTGCCGTGTACGGGTACATGTTGGCCTGGACGTCCACGCCGGCAGCGCGTGCCGAATCGATCTTGGCGACCGCCTCAGCCGCCTTGTGCCAGTTCCGGCGACCGCCCGCCTTCAGGTGGTATATCTCGATCGGGACACCTGCCTGCGTACCGATCTCGATCGCCTCGTCGATCGCCTCGAGGAAGTTGTCGGCCTCGGAGCGCATATGCGTGATGTAGACGCCCCCGTAGGGCGCCGCAGCCGCGTTGATCGAAATGAGTTCTTCCGTCGACGCGAAATTGCCCGGGGGATAGACGAGCGCCGTCGCGACACCGAACGCGCCATCCTCCATCGACTGACGGACCGCCTGCTGCATGAGACGGCGCTCCGGGCTTCGCGCCTCTCCCATCGCCAGCCCCATCCCCAGGACGCGGATGGTCGACCCGCCCACGAAGGAGCCGACGTTCACCGAGGAGCCGTGGCGCTCCATCGCCTCGATCCACTCACCGAACGTTTCGAACTGTGTCACGCCGATCGCCGCGCCGGCGTTCTCGAGCATTCGTGGACTCGAAGGAGCGTTGGTCGTCGACTCTCCCATGATCTCAGTCGTCACCCCCATCGTGACCTTCGAGACCACACGGCCGTCCCCGTTCCCGATGAAATTGAAGCGCGAGTGGCTCTGGATATCGATGAACCCCGGAGACACGACCATTCCGCTGGCATCGATCCGGGTCCGGGCGGGACGCTCCCTCAACTCCCCCGGTCGGGTGATCGCGACGATGCGATCTCCCCGAACGCCGACGTCGCCCGGGTACCATGCGTTGCCGGTGCCATCTACGATCTGACCGCCTTCGATGACGACGTCGTATTCCCCGGGCGGGGCGGGCGGAGGCGCGCCGGGTGCGGCAGCGGGGACAGACGAGGTCGCAGGCGCGCACGCGGTGAGTGCGGCGAGAAGCAGAGGAAGACGACGCATGAGTTCCGAGGTCGTGGACACGAGACGTACTGCGACCAATACCGGCCGCGACCTCACCCCGTCAACGCCGTGTGACGCTCAGACCTGATCCAGCTGGGTGAGCTTCGCTCGAATCCGGTCCAGGTAACTCGTCAATGTCTCCAGCTCTTTCTCGCCCAGCGCCTCCTCGAGCACATCGTCGACCGAATCGATCGGCGCGTCGAGATGAGTCAGCAGCGCCAGACCTTCGGCGGTGATCATGCACCAGACTCGGCGCCGATCCTCCTCACACCGGTTGCGCATCACCCAACCCTTGCGCTCCATCCGATCGAGCAGGCGCGTCACCCCCGGCGTACGTTCGATCATGCGCTCCCCAACCGACAGCGTGGGGAGTCCAGCGTCACCGGCACCACGCAGGATCCGCAGCACGTTGTACTGCTGCAGTGTCACGTCTTCGGCGTCCAGGAGATGCGACAGGAAGCGTTTCGAGTCGTCGGCGGTCCTCAGCAGCGCGACATACGCCTCCTGGCCTCGTGACCGGAACGGCTTCGCCTGCTTGAGGTCTTGCTGGATCGTCGTGGTGTTCGGGGGCACGAACTACCTCTCTTACTCATCTCTTCTCGCGAGCTCTGTTGAAGTTTAGAGCAGAAAACCCCGAGCGCCAGCGGACCGAGACGCGTATGTTGCCGCGCCTCAAGAGTATCGGGGTAACGATACGATCCCACCCAAACCCCACGGCACATGCGCGCACGTCCCTACGCCTTCCTTCGAATCGGTCCACGCTGGGTGAATATGTGCATGGTCACGGACATCGAGGACCACGGCGACGAGTTGAGGATCTTCGTCGCGGCGGACATGGCCCGTCTCGCCGGGACGGACTCCCCTGAGGCCATCGACGTGGCTCGGCGCTTCTCCGTGAAGGACGAGGAGGATATCGCCCGCGTGAAGCAATGGCTGCTGCTGAACGACGAGGACTGAGGCGACGCTCTTCAGCCCATGACGAGGACCGCCGAGTCGAACTCGTCAGTCCTTCAGACTTCTCTCCCGGACCTCCGGCTCCGTCAACCCGTACAGCGGAGGAACGTCGACACCGAGCTGCCCGAGGAGCTCGTACAGCTGCCCTCGATGATGGATCTCGTGCTCCACCATGAGCCGGAGCCACTTCCAGACGCGCATCTCGACGCCTCCGACCGTCTCGCACCGCCGCTCGAGCTGCTCAGGCGTAAGCGGCCGAAGGATCTCGACGGTCGCTGCTTGCGCCTCGTCCAGGTACTCGAGCACGGCGTCCTTGCCGGAGGCGAGTTCCGCACCGTGGCCCGGATACCGTGACGGTCGTAACCACGCGTTCTCTGCCCACATCCAACGCTCCGCCGCGGCGATGTGGCGGATGAGATCGCCCGGTGAGAAGCGACCCTCGGCCGGCTTCCACTCCAGATGCACCTCGGGGATGTATTCAGCCACGTTCCGCGTGCGCCGTCGTACGCTCTCGAAGTACCGCAGGAACGAATCGATCTCCCGGAATTCCACAGCGTGCCTCAGACCAGGAGGGCGACGCTCACCGCGCCGATCACGACGACCGCGGCGGTGACCTTCAACGCGACCGCAGCTGTCCGCGCGAGCAGAACGCCCCACCCGACACGTGCTGAGCGTTCGAGCGACATCGTTTCGAGCCACGTGACCGCACCGGCCCCCAGGAACGTCCCGAGAAACGCGGTGATCAACGGGCCGATCAGTGGGATCGGAACACCAACGAAGAGCCCCACCATACCGCCGACCACCGCACCCCAGAAGGCCCGGCTGGAGCCGCCGAACGCCTTGCCGAATCGCTTCAGCACCAGGATTTCGGCTACCTCGACGATCAGGACCGAGCCAGCCACGACCAGCCCGAAGGTCCAGGTCAACTGCCCCCCCAGCACCAGGCCGAGCGTGATGACCAGAATCAGCCACAACCCCGGCAGGCCGAGCGGAATGACCGCCAGACAGGCGAGCATGGCCAGAACGGCGGTCAAAGCGACGATAATGTTCATACCGCATCCTACGGCGTTTCGGGCAGAGATGTTCTAAATTGTGCGCCCCACCCGATTCGATGGACCGGTACGATGCGACTGAAGATTACGCTTCTCGCCGCCCTCACGGCACTTGCGGCCGACGCGACGTCCGCGTCGGCTCAGTGTGACAATTGCGTCTTCCCCGGCGAGTCCTGGGAGGTGCTCCGCGGGCCTGAGCTGGCCCGTGCCGGCTGGGACGTCGATGTACTGCGGGGGCTCAACGTCTTCCTGCGGGACTCGGCAAACTCGACCGGTGTCGTCGTGGCAGAACGAGGACGCGTCGTCTTCAGCTTCGGGGATATCGAGGAGCTGTCCTACCTCGCGTCCGTGCGGAAGAGCATCCTGGCCATGCTCTATGGGCCGTGGGTCGAGAACGGGACGATCGACCTCGACTGGACCCTCGAAGACATCGGAATGGACGACATCGGTGGGCTCCTGCCGGTCGAGCGGCAAGCCACGATCGACCACCTGGTAACGGCTCGCTCCGGTGTCTACCACCCCGCGTCGAACGGCGGAGACAACCTCGCCGATGCGCCCGAGCGTGGCTCCCAGGAGCCAGGCAGCTACATGCTCTACAGTAACTGGGACTTCAACGCTGCCGGCGCCGTGTTCGAGCAACTGACCGGGCGAGACATCTACGACGAGGCACAGGCACAGATCGCGACACCCATCGGCTTCGAAGACTGGGACCGGAGTGCACAGAGGAAATCCGGCAACCTCTCGATCTCGCGGAACCCGGCGTACCACTTCTGGATCTCGACCCGGGACATGGCCCGCATCGGCCATCTGATGCTCAACGAGGGCGCGTGGGACGGGCGGCAGGTCATCTCGCGAGACTGGGCACGTCGCATCGTCAGTGTCGTGACCCCGCTCGAAGAAATGAATCCGGTCGGACGGCGCGACGGCTACTTCGGATACGGATACATGTGGTGGGTATTCGACGGGCCGACAGCCGTGGGGCCCTTCGAGGGCGCCTACACGGGACGCGGCGCCGTCGGCCAGTGGATCACCGTCCTCCCAGCCATCGACCTGGTGATCGCGCACAAGACGAACAACGCCTATGGCCGTACCACGGCCTGGGACTCGTGGCACCGTCTGATCGAAATGTTGCTCGACGCGAGGGGCATTCAGCCTGAAGCGGACTGGCCGTGGGGGTGACGCGCCACGGACGCGGCTCGACGTCCAGGAAGAAGCGCCGCCCGCCTCCGGACGTCCTCGGATGGCGGGAGTGGGCGAGCCTACCTGACTTGGGTGTCGATTCGATCAAGGTCAAGCTCGACACCGGCGCCCGGACGTCGTCCTTACACGCCTTCGACCTCAGGCACTTCACGCGCGCAGGCCAGCCGATGGTCCGATTTGAAGTACACCCCGTGCAGCGCTCGGCCGAAGGTGCCGTCGAGGTGGAAGCTTCCGTCGTGGACGAACGATGGGTGCGCAACTCCGGCGGGGTACGCGAACTTCGCCCGGTGATCGAGACGACTGTGAGCATCGGCGGGCGGGCATGGCCGATCGAGCTCACACTCACGCGACGGGACGAGATGGGATTCCGGATGCTGCTCGGGCGACAGGCGCTGAAGAGGAAGGCGCTCGTCGACCCCGGACGGTCGTTCCGAGCTGGACAAACCACCGAGAGGACATCGTGAAGCTGGGTATTCTGTCCCGAAAGGGATCGCTGTACTCCACGTCGCGGCTAAGGGAGGCCGCAGAAGAGCGTGGACACGACGTGTCGGTCATCGACTTCCTTCGCTGCTCGTTGGGAATCGAAGGGAAGCGGGGATCAATCCTGTTTCGGGGAGAACAGATCCAGGTCGATGCCGTGATTCCCCGAATCGGCGCGTCGGTCACATTCTACGGCACGGCGGTCGTGCGGCAGTTCGAGACGATGGGTGTCTACTGTCTGGCTTCGGCCTCCGCGATCAGCACGTCCCGGGACAAGCTGTGCGCCCACCAGATTCTGGCACGCACCGGGGTCGGCCTTCCGGTCACGGCCTTCGCACGATCGGTGAAGGACACGAGCAGCGTAATGGAAATGGTCGGAGGGGCGCCTCTCGTCATCAAGCTGCACGAGGGGACCCAGGGCAACGGCGTCGTACTGGCCGAGACGAAGAAGGCAGCCGAATCCGTCATCGACGCCTTTCGCCAACTCGATGCGAACATCCTCGTTCAGGAGTTCGTCAAAGAAGCAGGCGGTAGCGACGTGCGGTGCATCGTGGTCGGTGGCCGAGTCGTTGCCGCAATGGTCCGCCACGCGGCCCCGGGTGATTTTCGTTCCAACCTCCATCGTGGCGGATCGGCCGAGGTGGCCAAACTGACGACGAAGGAGCGCCGCACAGCCGTGAAAGCGGCCAAGGCACTCGGGTTGAACGTGGCCGGGGTCGATCTTCTTCGCTCCGATCGGGGGCCCCTCGTCCTCGAGGTCAACTCCTCCCCGGGACTGGAGGGTATCGAGAGGACGACCGGGATCGACGTAGCCTCGGAGATCATCGAGTTCGTGGAGAACCACGCGGACGACGAGTGAGCACGAACCCGTTCATCGTCGCCGGCCAGCGCGTGCAGCCGGGCACGCGGCGACAGATCAACCTGCCGGCCGGACGCCTGCCGTCCGGCACCGAACTGTCGCTCAGGCTTCAGGTCCTCCATGGGATCGAGCCCGGCCCGACCGTGTGGTTCAGTGGCGCGATCCACGGTGACGAGATCGTCGGCGTCGAGATCATCCGCAGGATCCTCGAAACGCTCGACGAGCGGGATCTCCGGGGCACCATCATCGCCGTACCGGTCGTCAACGTATTCGGGTTTGTAGCAGAGTCTCGCTACCTGCCGGACCGAAGGGACCTGAACCGTTCCTTTCCCGGGTCGCGGCGCGGGTCCCTGGCCAGTCGACTCGCGCGCCTGTTCGTCGACAACGTGCTCGAGCCGACCGTCTTCGGCATCGACTTTCATGCCGGCTCGGACGATCGCACCAACCTTCCTCAGGTACGCGGGAATCTCGATGACGAAGAGACGCGTCGGCTCGCGATGGCCTTCTCCGCCCCGCTGATGCTCCATGCCAAGACGATCCGGGGCTCACTCCGTGAGACGGCAGTGAGACGCGGAAAGCGGGTGCTTCTCTTCGAGGGTGGTGAGCCGCGGCGATTCAATCCGGGGCCGGTCCAGGCCGGCGCGGATGGTGCGCTTCGCGTTCTTCATGCGCTCGAGATGATCGGAACGTCTCCGCCATCCTTGATCGCATCCGCCGAAGCCCGATCAACGAAATGGATCCGCGCGCCCCGTGGCGGAATCTTTCACCTGCAGACCCGTCTCGGGGCCCATGTGAGGCGGGGGGACCTCATCGGCGTTATCACGGAGCCGTCCGGTCGAGGAGGTCGCGAGGTCCGTTCGCGTGCATCCGGCATGATCATGGGACACGCTGTGAACCCGCTCGTGCACCAGGGTGACAGCCTCGTGCACATCGCGGAAATGGAATGATGCGCGTCACTCACCGACGAACGGTTCCAGGCGGGGCCGGCCGACGCAGAGAGGGGCGCGGTGTTCCGGGTTGGATGCTCGTGTCAGTGGGCGCACTCGTACTCTCTCTCACTGCATGCGAACCCACCGACGTGTCGCGGGGTTGGGATTGCATCGCGCCCGCCAACGCAGGCGGAGGTTGGGACCTCACCTGCCGCTCCGTGGGTCAGGTGTTATCGGATCTCGGGCTCGCTCCCGGACTTGTGCGAACCACGAACGTCCCCGGCGCCGGTGGAGGCGTGGCCTTCGCGCGCACGGTGGCGCAAAGGTCGGAGGATCCGAACGTCCTCGTCGCAGCGTCCCCATCCACGGTGCTTCGACTGGCCCAGCGTCAATACGGGAGCCTGACCGAACACGACGTTCGCTGGGTCGGAGCACTGGGTGCGGAGTACGGCGTGCTGGCGGTCGCAGCCGATGCACCCTGGCAAAGCCTGGGCGACCTTCTCGACGCCTGGAGGCGTGATCCCGGGTCCGTCGTCGTCAGTGGCGGATCTGCGGTCGCAGGCCAGGATCACATGAAGGTTCTCCTGCTCGCGCACCGGTCGGGAATCGACCCACGGCAGATCCGTTACGTGCCCTTCGACGGGGGTGGTGAGGCCATGACAGCCCTTCTCGGGGGGTTCGTCCAGCTCTTCTCGGGTGAGGCATCAGAAGTCGAGGGTCAGGTCGCTGCCGGAAGGCTTCGCGTGCTCGTTGCCCTCGCGCCGGAGCGAATGGAGGGCCCGCTCGGGGACGTACCCACGGCGATCGAGTCGGGTGTGGACGTCACCTGGGTCACATGGCGGGGCTTCTACGTTCCCGCGGGGATCACGGACGAGGAGTACGCACGGTGGGTGGACGTCATCGAGGAGGTCGGAGGCTCTGCCGAATGGGAGGAGGCGCGTCGGGCGAACCGGCTACAACCCTTCTTCCTGACCGGGAACGACTTTTCGGACTTCGTCGAACGTCAGGTCACTGACTTTCGAGCCATGTCTCGCGAGATCGGGCTCATCGAGTGAGCGGCCCCAACGGCCCAACGAAAGGGTCCCCACAACACGATCGCATCGCAGGACTCATGCTCGTACTGACCGGGGTGGCTACGGCCCTGGAAGCATGGACGTTCAACGTCGCGTTCATGACGGATCCGGTCGGGCCCAAGGCTCTTCCCCTCCTCGTCGCCGGGGCCCTCGTCGTGGCAGGAGCGCGCCTGATGGCCCGGCCACGATCGACCGTCCAGCTACCGGATACCGGGCCGGCACGCAGGATGATGCTGGCCGCTGCCGCGTTCATCTCATACGGCCTCGTTCTCCCCTGGCTGGGCTTCTTCCTTTCGACCACGATCGTGGTCGGGGTGCTGGGGGTCCTGTTCGGCGGCCCGCGGGTCGGGAGCGCCGTGGCCGGTGCAGGCCTGTCCGCCGTGCTCTGGCTCCTCTTCGTGATGGTCCTCTCGCTCCCCCTGCCGATCGGCGCCCTGTGGATTCGCTGAGCCACCTGATCTCGGGCTTCGGGGTCGCGCTGCAACCGTTCAATATCCTGCTCGCTGCCGGCGGCGTAGGTGTGGGTACCTTCGTGGGCATGCTTCCGGGCATCGGACCGATCAACGCGATTGCGATCCTGATCCCGGTGACCTTTGCGTCCGGAATGCCCGCCGAGTCGGCACTGATCCTGCTCGTGGGCATCTACTACGGATCGCAGTACGGGAATTCGATCAGCACGATTCTGCTCAACGTGCCCGGGACCGCCTCGGCCGTGGTCACGGCGATCGATGGACATGCCATGACCCGTGAGGGCCGGGGTGGCGAAGCATTGGCCATCTCCGCGGTCGCGTCGTTCGTGGGCGGCACCCTGTCGATTCTGGGCCTCGTCCTTTTCGCCCCGCTCCTCGCGTCCTGGGCGATTCGATTCGGACCCGCCGAGTATTTCGCCCTCATGGTCTTCGCCTTCTCGGCCCTCTCGAGCTTCGCGGGGGCAAGCATCTCCCGGGCGCTGGCATCCACAGCCTTCGGACTCTGGCTCGCGACCGTCGGTCTCGATCCCAACAGTGCCATTCCCCGCTACACCTTCGGGCAGATTCACCTCCTGGACGGAATGGACTTCGTCGTCGTGACGATTGGGTTGTTCGCCGTGAGTGAGGTATTCCAGCTGCTCGAGGAGTCCGATGCCGGCCAGGCGGCCGCGTCCATGACGGGGCGGGTCGCGATCTCGCTTCGGGATCTGGCGGCGAACGGGTGGACGATGATCCGGGGCAGCGTGATCGGCTTCCTCGTGGGGGTCCTCCCCGGCGCAGGTGGCACCATCGCGTCGTTTCTGGCGTACAGCGCGGAGGAGCGGGTCGCGGGATCGACGGGTCGTTTCGGCCGGGGTGATCCGCGCGGCGTGGCCGGGCCCGAGTCTGCGAACAACGCGGCCGCGAACGGTGCGCTGATCCCTCTCCTCACACTCGGCGTACCGGGAAGCGGAACCACCGCGGTCCTCCTCGGAGCACTACTCGGACTGGGCGTGACGCCGGGACCTCTGCTTCTCGAGCAGGAGCCCGACCTCTTCTGGGGGCTGGCCGCATCGATGTATGTAGGTAACGCCTTCCTTCTCCTGATGAATCTTCCGCTCGTCGGTGTCTTCGTGCGCGCCCTGACGATCCCCCGGTGGCTTCTGATCCCCGGTGTCTCGGCCCTCGCATTCGTCGCGGTCTACGCAGTCAACACGAGCGCGTTCGACCTCGTGCTGATGACGCTCTTCGGCGTGGTCGGCTACCTGATGCGAAAATTCGACTTTCCTCTGGCGCCTGTCGTGCTGGGTCTGGTGCTGGGACCCTTGATGGAGAAGAATCTCCGTCGCGCGATCGCTCTTTCGGGAGGAGACTGGTCGGTCTTGTTCGACTCTCCGATCGCGATCACGCTCTGGGGGCTCGCGCTGGCGAGCCTGATGGCGCCGGTCCTGCTCCGGCGATGGACGAACGACCTGCCCGGAGTCGACGCTCCGGACCTCGGAGAATCTTGAGATGACCCCAGAGGCCTACCTCTCGCGCTTGTTCGGCGTGGCCGAGGACGCACCGGAGATCTCGCGACGGACGTTCGCGCAGGTCTTGGGAGCTTCTACCATCCTCACCGCTCTCTCCGGATGTGCGAGGAGCGACGCACGGATCGGTCCCGACGGCATGCCGGAAGACGGACCGTACGGAGTGCACCTCGAGGATGGCATCATGGTCCCGATGCGTGACGGGGTCAGGCTGGCCACGGATGTCTATTTGCCCAGCGACGCAGACGGCATTCTGCCGGGCCCCTGGCCGGTCATCCTCGAGCGCACCCCGTACGGGCGAAACCGCCCGAGCCGATCCGAGCGGTCCCTCGCGGAGCCGGACGAGGCCCGGAGTCGAGCGGCCGTCGCCGAGCTCTTCGTACGTCGGGGATACGCCGTGATCTACCAGGACGTTCGCGGCCGCTATGACAGCGAAGGGGAATATCAGAAGTACCTGGACGATGCAGCGGATGGGTACGACTGCTGTGCGTGGATCCTCGAGCAGCCGTGGTGCAACGGGCTAATCGGGACGAAGGGGCTGTCCTACGCCGCGCATACTCAGGCTGCTCTCGCCTCAGCCGCGGCACCGGGTGTCGCTGCCATGTTCCTCGACTCGGGCGGCTTCTCCAATTCCTATCAGGGTGGGATCCGTCAGGGGGGCGCCTTCGAGCTCAAGCAGGCGACGTGGGCCTACCGGAACGCACTCGTGGCACCCGAGGTCACCTCAGACCCCGCTGTCCTGGCGGCCATGCAGGAGGTCGACGTGCATCAGTGGTTCCGAGAGATGCCATGGAGCCCGGGCCGATCTCCAGTCGCACTCGCCCCGGATTACGAGGCGTACCTGTTCGAGCAGTGGACCAAAGGAGCGTTCGACGACTACTGGAAGCAGCCCGGAATCTATGCCGAGGGGTTCCACGATGTGTGGCCGGATGCGCCCATGGTGCACATGTCGTCATGGTTCGACCCGTATCCGCGAACCGCGACCGACAACTACATCGGCCTCAGTGCATCGAAGCGCGGGCCCGTGCGACTGATCCTGGGCCCGTGGACCCACGGTGATCGATCACTCACGTACGCAGGCGACGTAGACTTCGGCCCCGCCGCCACCCTGGATGGACAGCTCGCCACCGACTTCTGGGAACTTCGGGTGCGTTGGTTCGACCACTGGCTGAGGGGCGTCGACAACGGTGTCGATGCCGAGCCCACCGTGCACTACTTCGTGATGGGCGGGGGCAGCGGCCGGCGGAATCCCGATGGCCGGATGGACCACGGGGGAGAATGGAAGACGGCGACTGACTGGCCGATCCCGGAGGCCATCGACACCCCCTATTACCTGCACGGTGACGGGCGGCTCACGACGGATGCACCCGGTGAGGACGGGATGGGACTCACGTATCGGTACGATCCGAGGCAGCCCGTCCCGAGCGTCGGTGGAACGATCACGTCCGGCGCACCGATCATGGTCGGGGGCGCCTTTGACCAACGTGAGGGTGCCGACTTCTTCGGTTCGGAGCCGCCGTACCGGCCTCTGGCCGAGCGCGACGACGTTCTCGTTTTTCAGACTGAACCGCTCCGCGAAGATGTCGAGGTCACGGGTCCTCTCGTGGTCACTCTGTGGGTCTCGTCCGACTGCCCCGACACGGATTTCACGGCGAAGCTGATCGACGTCTATCCTCCGAACGAGGACTATCCGGACGGGTTCGCCATGAATCTCACCGACGGGATCATCCGGTGCCGCTACCGCGACTCGTGGGAGACACCGAGCATGATGGAGCCGGGCCGGCGGTACGAGGTCACGATCGAGGCGTTCCCCACCAGCAACGTGTTCAAGGCTGGCCACCGAATCCGGCTGGACGTATCGAGCAGCAACTACCCGCACTTCGACCTCAACTTCAACACGGGTGAGCCCGAGGGGCTGGCGACCCACGCCCGTGTCGCGACCAATACCGTCTGGATGGACGCCATGGGGCCGTCCCACGCCATCCTCCCGATCGTCCCCTCCGGGAGCGACTCATGAAGATCGATCCAGTCGTGGACCTCCGCCGCGGGTGGCTGCGTGGTCTGACCTTCGCCGCCCTCGTGTCATTCGCGGGATGCTCTTCCCCGGACTTCGACGTCATCATCGCGGGCGGTACGATCTTCGACGGCTCAGGTGGCGCGCCGTTCGTCGCGGATGTCGGTATCTCCGGGGGCGTCATCGGCGAGATCGGCGACCTCGCCGCGAGGACTGCGCTCGAGACGATCGACGCGACCGACTTCGTCGTGACCCCGGGCTTCATCGACGCACACTCCCACGCCGAGATGGACGAGTCCTGGGGTCGGGACGGTAAGCACTTCCTGACGCAGGGGATCACGACCGTCGTTCTCGGTCTCGACGGCGGCGGCCCGTTCGAAGTCGAGGATCGACTTCAGGGTTGGGGCGCCAACGGGATCGGCGTCAATGCGATGACCTTCGTCGGTCACAATGCCGTCCGTCGCGAAGTCATGGGCCTGGACGCCCGGGCACCGACGCCCGAAGAGCTCGACCGGATGAAAGCCCTGGTGCGACGGGGAATGGAGGAGGGCGCCTTCGGACTGTCCACCGGTCTCTTCTACACGCCCGGCACATTCTCGGAAACCGAAGAGGTGATCGAGCTCGCGAAGGTGGCGGCCGAGTGGGAGGGCGCGATCTACGACACGCACGATCGGGACCTGGGGGCCACCTATCAGGGTGTGGGATACGACGCCTCCGTCGCCGAGGGGATCCGGATCGGAGAAGAGTCCGGACTTCGTGTCATCTTTTCCCACTTCAACCCTCAGGGTGCAACGAACTACGGACGGGCAGCGGTCGGAGCGCGCATGATCGAGGACGCCCGAGCTCGCGGCATCGAGGTGTGGGCTGCGCATCACCCGTATACGGCGACACAATCCAACCTCCGCTCGTACGCCCTGCCTCGCTGGGCTTCAGGGGGCGGCACGCAGGCGGTTCTCGCCCGGTTCGAGCACCCCGACACGGCTCCGATGCTCCGGACCCAGATCGTGGAGTCGCTCGCGATGCGGGGTGGGGCGGAAAAGATCATGATCGTGGACGATGACCCCGTACTGAACGGTCGCACGCTCGCTCAGCGCGCGTCCGAGTGGGAGCTCAGTGTCCCGGACGCGGTGCAGCGGATCATCGCGGAGAACGGCAACGCGTCGGTGATGAACCTGGATCTCTACGACATCGAAAACACCCGTTATCTCGCCCGCATGCCGTGGATGATGACGTGCACCGACGGTCGCACACCCTCGGAAGGACAGGTCGTGGCGCACCCTCGCGTCTATGGTGCCTTTCCTCGAAAGCTTCGCCTCTTCGCGGTGGAGGGGAATGATATCGGGATTCCCTTCGCGATCCGGAGCTTCAGTGGCCTCGCGGCCGACTTCTTCGGGCTGTCCGACCGTGGATACGTCGAGGTGGGGCGTGTCGCCGATGTCGCAGTGATCGATCTCGAAGCCTACCGGGACCGCTCGACGATGATGGATCCCCATCACTTCTCGGAAGGCGTCGTCCATGTTCTGGTAAACGGTGCGTTCGCGATCCGGGACGGAGAGGCGACCGGGGTCATGGCCGGGGAGCCCCTGCGCGCGCCGTGGCAGCACGGGGGAAGCTAGAAACGTCGCGACTCGCGCAGTATCGGAGCTGAGCCCTGCTCTCGGCGGACTTACACTGAGGCGAGCGAGCCCGGCTGGAGGAGAGACATCGTCGGGCTTTTGACACTCAGAGCGATCGAACAAGTCGGAATTCTGAGGCCGTACCCTCGACCCCGCCAGCGAGCGTGCCGTTCTTCTGCCTGCGTGGGTGAAAGCGGCCTGTTCCTGTCGTGTGTTACCCGAGAGGCCAGCTGGGGGCGTCCAGCAGATTACCCCGCTGGACCGAAGCGAAAGAGGGCTCGTCACCCCCAAGGATGACGAGCCCTGACATTCTCGTTCTGCGATCGGCTGAACGTGCGCCCGGCAGGTCGGACATCCCGCGATCTCAGCCGATTCTATCGGCGTCAGCCGTTACGAGGGACGGACAGGGCACCCCGGGCCTTACGCAGGCCGCAACTGACCCAATCGGCCATCGCCGGGATCGGTGACCACTGCCCCCTTTCGTAGCCGAGCTCTCATGACGTTTCTGCATACGTTCATCAGGTTCCGAATCACCGCGCTTAGGCAACGTCGTGGTACTCGACAGCGGATGTTCGGTCGCGCGCCCGAACCGCGTGGCCCCGAGCACTTGCTCGGCCCGCACACGACCGATCTTTTCACTGCTTAAGGATCCCACCCGGTCAAAGCCCCCCAAACCTCATCGGCCGAATGTTCAGTGTTCGTCCACGGTTGTTCTCACGAGGTGTTCACGTTCCGCGCCCGATTCGACGGGCGACTGCCGTGCTCGCGTGGGCGTTGGGCGGATGCAGTGCCCCACCGAGTCTGCCCGCTCCACCCGCCCCTGAAGCCATTCCGGGTCTCGAGGCCGAATGGGCGGGGGACGCCGAGGACCTTGAGGCGGGTGCGAGCCTGGCCCTCGCCTACTCCGCTGCCGGCCGTAGCGCCGAGGCTGAATCCCTCGTAGCCGAATTGATGGACGCGTTTCCGAACGAGTCAGCCGCGTTCATTACGGCCGGGCTGCTGGCGGAAGATAGGGGGTCTCCCTCCAATGCGGCTGCCTTCTATCAGGCGGGATTGGAACGCGAGCCGTTTCCCGCGGTTCGCTCCGCGGTCGAGGTGAGGCTGGCGAGGGTTCGAGCCGAGGCGATTCGAGCAGACGTACGTCGGGCGATCAGCGCCGAGGAGGAATTCGCCGATCAGGAGCCCGATGCGAGCTCCGTAGGTGTGTTCCCGCTGGCATTCGAGGGTATCGACTCGGTCTGGGCTCCTCTTGCGCTGGCCGTAACGGACATGGTTATCACCGACCTGGCCCTGATCGACCGCCTCCAGGTGGTCGAACGCGCCTCGATGCAGGCGCTCGTCGACGAACTCGGTCTGGCAGAAAGTGGTCGCACCGAATCGTCCACGGCGGCGCGGAGCGGCCGGATTCTCGGCGCGTCGCGGATCGTCCAGGGTGTCCTCCGCGTGGAGCCCGGCGCCCTCGTCGGGATCGATGCCGCCGTGGTCGAGACCGTGGATGCACCAGACGCCGCGGAGGCGTCGGTCGACGTCTCGGACACGCTGGAGCGTCTGATGGAGGCCGAAAAACGCATGGTGTTCGGGATCATCGAAGAACTGGGGGTTGAGTTGACCGCTGCCGAGCGCGAACGGATCAGCGAACGGCAGACGGAGAGTCTGGATGCGCTTCTCGCCTTCGGTCGCGGCTTGGCAGCGATGGACCGCGGGGACTTCGAGGCGGCGGTGCAGGATTTCGAGGCAGCGGTCGATATCGATCCGGGCTTTTCGAAGGTCGAAACGTCGTTGACAGAGGCTCGAGTGAGGAGTCGCCCTGCTGCGGTGGCTACTTTGCGCAGCATGCCCTCGTTGGCGCGTCAGGTCCGCAGTCGCCGGGAAGCCGTACGACTGATCCGATCGGCTCCCACGGTGATGCGTCGCAGGATTCTCCGGCGCCTGAAGCCCGAGGATCGGGCGACGGTCGCGGAGGCATTGGGGTTGGACCGGGTGGGGCAGGTCATTCTTCTCGAGTTGACGTTCCGTCCGCCGGGAGGGGTCTTCCAGTGAGCCCCCTGACGCCATCTACCGAACAGCCGGCTACCGTGGGCCCACGGCGTGCGATGCTGCTCCTCACGCTCATGATGGCCGTGGCCGCAGAGGGTCATCCGCTTCGTGGTCAATCGGTACTTATCGGCCATCAGATCGACACGTACTCGTTTGAGAAGCCCGATATCGCCGGCCTGTCCAATATCTCCGTGGCCGCGACCCCCGTGACCCTGGGCTTCGGTCTGGGGCCATGGGCATCGATCTCAGCCCGGACGGCATACGCCCGCGGGATCGCAGAAGGCGGGGACGGGAGCACGGTGGTTCTTGAGGGTGTGACCGATACGGAAGTCATCCTCTCTCTTATGCCCTTCGGTGATGATTTCGCGATCTCCGCCGTAGCGAACGTAGCGTCCGGTCGTTATGCGCTCACGCTCGACGAAGCCCTGATCGGTGGGGTGGTGGCGACTGAGCTGCTGCCCTTCCCCGTGAAGTCGTGGGGAAGCGGAACATCGTTGGGCGGCGAGATGCAGTTCCTCAGACAACTCGGCTCGTGGGGCGTTGCCCTGGTGGGTTCGTACCGTGCCGCTCAACCGTACGATCCGCTGCAGGAGTTCATCGTGGGGTACCGTCCCGGAGATCAGCTCAGTGCGCGGTTCGCTCTCGATCGAGACGTCGGTGACGCAGCGTCTCTGGGCGCGGTCGTCGGGTACACGGAGTACTCGGGCGATGAATCCGGCGGGCTCGAGATCTTTCGGGCTGGCGGCCGCTTCGATGCCCAGTTGTCCTACGGGTTCCCGCTGGGCCGCTCCCACAGCGGTCTGCTATACGGTATCGCCTACCTGCGGCAACAGGGCGCGCCCGTGGGTACGGAGTCGACATCTCAGGTCCAGACCCAACCGGCTCAGCAGCTGGGCATGGTCGGCGGAAGCTTGAGATTTTCGCTCGGTCGACGGGCGGCCTTCTCACCTGGCGTTGAGGCTCGGGTGTTCCTCGCCGAGGACGAGCAGAGTCAGGGATGGCTGTACGCCGGGAGTGGCTCGCTCGAGCTCCGGATCGCGGGGAGGCCCACGGGGACCCAGTGGCTCCTCGTGACGGAGGGAGCATACCGCCACGGAAACGTCATCGTAACGGACGGGTTGACCACCGGCGTTCAGGGTTGGGGGGTCAACGTCATGCTGGTCGTGGAGAAGCGTTAGTGATGACGAATCGTCGCAGGTTCTTCGTGATGGGAGCACTCGTAAGCCTTGCCCTGGCCGCATGTGATTCTCTTCTCACCGACGTCGTCGGGGTGGCCGAGGGTGAGATGGCGGTCTCGTTCGCCGTCGTCGGAGGGAATGCGTCGGCGTTCCAAAAGGTGAATCGGGTCGGCCTTCGCTTCACCCGCCCGGATGGCGTATCGCGAGACACGGTGGTGGTGGTCTCGGTCACGGACGATGGGTCGATCCGAGTCCCGCTGCGGCTGGAGGCGAGGGAGCGCATCGACTCCCTGAACATCGGTGCCAGTCTGCGCGAGGGCCCGGTCCCGCTCTTCGAGGGGAGTGCCGACGTAGAAATCCTGCCGGCCGAACCAACGCGGGTCGAGGTCGAAATCGTACCGATCGCGGCGGGGGTTGCCGCCGATCGCTCCGAGCTGGAGTTCGTCGCACGCGGGGAGTCTCAGCAGCTCACCGGCTACGTCCTCTTTGCGACGCAGGACACCATCTCCGGTTTTACACCCACGTGGCTGTCGCGGGACTCGACCGTGATTTCAGTGACGCCCGATGGACTGGCTACAGGACTCACACTCGGTTCAACCGTCCTTGTCTACAGCTACGAGTCCTCCGTGGATTCGATCCAGGCGCGCGTATTCCCCCCGGTGTCGACGATTGTCGTCGATCCCGCGTCCATCACGCTCGCGGCAGGGGACACGATATCGCTCGCGGCCGTCTCTCTCAGCGCGCAGAGGGATACGCTCACGGGGCGCACGTTGACGTGGGCGAGTTCGGACTCGCTAGTCGCGCTCGTGAGTCCAGCGGGTCGGATGATCGGACGAGCCGCGGGAACCGCACAGATCACCGTCAGCGCGGACGAGGCGACAGCCACGGTCGACGTGGTCGTGAACGAGGGTGGGATCGTCGCGTGGCAGCTGGCGGGGGCAGGATCGTGGTCCGACCCCACGAACTGGGGGGGATCGCTCCCCGGGCCATCGGACACCGTGGTGGTCGCTCCGGACGCGGATGTGAGCATCACGGCGGACGTCAACGTGTCGATCGCTGCAATGACGCTGGGGGGTGGAACCGGAGTCGTGGACCTGAACGCGACTGGTGTAGCTCTGGCTGTGCCCGGCGGTGTGTCCGTTGAATCCGGAGCCACCCTGTCCCTGTCCGGCGCGTCGGTCGGTGGGCCGGTGACGGTAGGCGGACAGATGGATGTGACAGGCGGCACGGTCGTCGTGCAGGGAGATTTGGCTAACGCATCGGGCGCCTCCATCTCCGTCGGGGATGCCCTCGGAGGCACCGCAGGACTGGAGGTTCAGGGCGCGACCAGCAACGCCGGCGTCTTGACCCTCGGCACTTCGTCAGGGGGTGGGGGCGGCCTGCTACTGAGCGGGGGGCCGCTGACGAATCTTTCGGGAGGTGTCGTATCCATCCCGGCCGGAGCCGGGGCGAGTCAGATATCCGGTCTGGTCGACAACTCGGGCCTCGTGTCGATCGAGGGTCCGTTCACACTGACCTCGCAGGGCGGTGATCACGCCAACTCCGGGACGTTTGACATCCTGACTGGGGGAAGCCTGAGCCTCAGCGGTGCAGATGGGTTCCTGAACACCGGCTCAGTCCTGGCGACCGCCGGTGACGCGGTCTTCTCACTGTCCGGCTCCGGAAATGGTTTCGCCTCTGCCGATGGGACCTTGGAGATTCAGGGAACCCAGTCCGTGACGATGATCGGCGGGCCTGTCGATCTCGGGCTACCCGATCTCCCTACAGCGGCACCACAGCGCGTGCAGGGCCCGACCGATCCTACCGATCCCGATCTTGCGGCCTACGCGCTTTCTGGAACCGGACTACTCTCGCTGCGTCAACTCACGATGTCGTCACCGCTGACCGTTGCGGCCGGTGCGTCGGCCGAGGTGGTCAACAGTGCCGTTCAGGGAGCCGTCGAGGTGAGCGGTACGCTGGAGGTTCTGGGCGGGACGGGTAACGCGTTCGGCTCGGGTGCGACGGTCGCGAGCGGTGGGACGCTACGCGTGACGTCGGCAACGGACGCGACGGGCAACACGCTGCTGAGTGTGACGGGCGCGGTAACGAACGGCGGTACGCTGGAAGTGACGAGCCAGGCGGCGGTATCGTCGGGTCTGTCGGTGAGTGGCGGAGCGCTGACGAACGAAGCAGCTGGGACGTTCTCTGTGCTGACGGGCGCAGGCGGTGCGCGCCTGCTCCAGGCCGACACGGTGACGAACGCGGGCACGATGTCGGTGCAGGCGGCCCTCACAACGTCGACCATGGGCGCTCAGTGGCTGAATGCCGGCTCGCTCACCTTCGAGGATCGGTGGACGGCGACGGAGCTTGGATCCGTCTTGAACACCGGTACGCTAACGCTGAATGGTGGTTCGGCCGATCTGACGTTCGGCACGTCAGCGAGCGGGTTCGACAGTGATAGCGGCAACGTCACGGTCGGTCCGACCGATACGTTGCGTATCGTGAACGGACCGTTCACGGCTACGACCGGCATCCTGAACGGCGGTGGAACGCTTGATCTGGAGAACCTGACGGTCCCGGGAGTGTCGTTCCTCGTGGGGGATATCGACTTCGGAACCCTCCGCCTCACGGACGTGACTGTCGCGGGAACGCTCGCGGCGGATCACGGACTCATCGCACTGGTCGACGTTGTGGCGGACAGCATGGCGCTGCTCGACGGTGCGACGGTTGAGGTCGAGGGTGGTACGACGAACAGCGTCTCCCTGGGTGCCTCGTTGGCGGGTAACGCAACGCTGAAGGTGACCACTGCAGTCGATGCGGCGGGCCCGACAGCGTTCGCCGTCACGGGTGACTTGGACAACTCCGGCGCCATTGAATTGACCAGTCAGGCGGCCGTGGGGTCAGGTCTGTCGGTCAGTGGCGGTAGCCTGATCAACTCGGGTTCGCTCTCGATCGTAGCCGGCGCGGGAGGAGGTCGTCCGATTCAGCTGGACACCTTGGACAACCGCAATGGCGCGTCGGTGAACATCTCTGCGCCGACCACATCCACGGTTGTGGATGCGACCTGGTTCAACGCCGGCACGGTCACGGTGGATGCCGGTGGCTCTCTTACGATGACCGATGTGGGATTGTTCTCGAATGGTCAGGAGAGTGGCGTCGTCGCTCTCACGGAGGGCTCGGCGGACCTGACCTTCAGCGGATTCGGTCAGGGCTTCGTCAACGCCACGGGATCGGTCACGATCGCAGCAGGTCAGGCGCTGACGGTGTCTGTGGGACCGTTCACGGATGGGGGCTCGATCACGGGCGCGGGAACGCTGGCGTTGTCGGACATGACGGTGGGCGACCTGACGGTGACGAGCGCGTTGGCGACGACGCTGACGAACGTGACGTCGACGGGGACGCTGACGAACGAGGGCACGGCGACGGTGGAGACATCGAACCTGGGCACGGTGGTGAACACGAGTGGTTCACTGAGCGTGGATCAGGTGAG
>Ga0181594_10000461_pt1 | contig 37399 bp, 25 predicted proteins | sample 071ome_18_FD_145603 | JGI IMG/M metagenome (GOLD analysis project Ga0181594, IMG submission 145603) | Coastal salt marsh microbial communities from the Groves Creek Marsh, Skidaway Island, Georgia - 071413BT metaG (spades assembly) | ecosystem: Environmental > Aquatic > Marine > Intertidal zone...
AAAGGCTCTGAACTCCAAAAGCAAAGCGATCGGCGTGACGCTCTAGGAGGTCACGCAGGCCAAGTGAGTGAAGGCTCTGCGTGGGTGACTCGGCGCTTCTCAACACGCCTGACGGTCATCTGCTTGAGTGGGTTTTTACTGATCTATTTAAAGAGCATCTTCATCCCGCTGGTGCTGGCGATCTTGCTGGCGTTCTTGATCTCACCTGCGATCAAGCGAATGATCGGGTTGGGGATCCCAAGGGGGCTGTCGATCATCATCGCTCAGCTCCTCGCGGTCATCGTCTTATTTGGCGCCTTTACCTCATTCTCGATGACGGTTGGCCCGCTCAGCAGACAGCTCCCAAAGTATCGAGACGCCATGGTCCATGAGATCACAGACGGGATCGAGTGGGTGAGCGGGCGGATCAAGGACACGAAGGCGAAGGAGGCGCTCAAGGCTGAGATCAGCGAGAGCGTGCTCCCTAAGGCGATCGATCAGGGGGTCCAGCTCACCCAAAAGGGCTTGAGCGCGACAACCTCGGCGATGGGCTATTACTTTCTTACCCTCCTCTTAAGCACCTTCCTGCTCCTTGAGGCGGGCCACCTGAGAGAGAAGCTCATAGAGGCTTATCAAGGAGAGCACCCCCTGCTGGTCTCTATGGATAAGATTGGCGCTGACGTGAGGGCGTACGTGGTCGCAAAGAGCCTGATCGGCCTCTTAACCTCTCTGTGTGTGTGGATCTTACTTGAGCTTGCGGGGGTGGACTTCGCGTTTTTCTGGGGGATGATCGCCTTCCCTTTGAGCTTTATCCCAACGCTTGGCTCGATCGTCGCCTCCGCGCCCCCGATCATCGTCGCCTTAATCGACCCCGCGCTGAGCACAAGCAGCGTCTGGATTGTGATCGGTGGGCTCATCCTGATTAACGCGCTGATTGGGAGCGTGCTTGACCCTCGCTATGTAGGTCAAAAGGTACAGCTCTCACCGCTGGTCGTCATGCTCTCTATGCTCCTGTGGGGAGTAATATGGGGTCCGATTGGGATGATCCTCGCGGTCCCGATCATGGTGTCGGTGAAGGTCATTTTCTCTCACACGCCAGGTCTTGAGCCTGTGGCGATCTTAATGAGAGGCTAAGTCGCTGAACATGGGGGTGTCAGAGGTGATGCTTGAGGAGCGCGGGGGGCCTCGTGGTGAGATGACCTGGTTAGAGGTCGATGAGGGGGCCCTTGAGCGGAACGCGACGGCGCTTAAGCAGAGGCTACCGGAGGGTAGCCTGCTCGCGGTCGCTGTGAAGTCGAACGGCTATGGGCATGGCCTCACCCTCGGCGCGAGCGCCTTCCTCCGTGGGGGAGCAGACTGGCTCTGCGTTCACTCGATTCAAGAGGCGAGGGCGCTGAGGTTAGCGAAGGTTGAGGCGCCGATCTACCTGTTTGGTCCTTGCGCGGACGAATCTCTCGCCGAGGCTGTGTCACTTCGAGTGAGGCTTGTGCTCTATCGTCACGAGCAGGTCGCTCGGCTCGCGGAGCTCAGCGAGGGAGGGGAGCGCGGAGCCGTGAAGCTTCACCTGAAGGTAGAGACAGGTAACAACCGTCAAGGGCTACCGCTCCCAGAGCTCGTTCAGCTCGCGGAGGAGGTGACGCGTCACCCTCAGCTCGAGCTTGAGGGGCTGAGCTCACACTTCGCTAACGTGGAAGACACGACCGACCACAGCTACGCAGAGCGTCAGCTCGCCCGCTTCCATGACGCGCATCGCGCGCTCTGCGCGATCGGCGCTCCACCTAAGATCAGGCACATCGCCAACAGCGCCGCGACCTTGCTGTGGCCTGAGCGGGCGATGGAGATGGCGCGGGTGGGGGTCAGCGCCTATGGGCTGTGGCCCTCAAAGGAGACCCACGGCGTCGCTCGACAGCTCGCGTTGAGCGAGGGGCGCCCGCTGGTGAGCTTAACCCCTGCCCTGACATGGAAGGCTCGCGTCGCGCAGGTGAAGTCACTCGAGGCGGGTGAGAGCGTGGGCTACGGGTGTAGCTATGTCACGACCCGTAGGTCACGGATCGCGGTCTTACCAGTAGGCTATTATGAGGGCTATGATCGGGCGCTCAGCAACATCGCCTATGTCTTGATTCAAGGGCGACGCGCGCCTGTGCGTGGCCGGGTGTGCATGAATATGTGCATGGTCGACGTGACAGACATCGCGGGGGTAGAGGTGGGCGACATCGCGGTGTTACTCGGGAGCCAAGAGGGGGCATATGGGCGTGAGGAGCTGAGCGCGGAGCAGCTCGCCTCATGGGCGAACACGATCAATTATGAGGTCATCTCTAGGGTGAACCCTACGCTCACTCGTGTCAGCGTTAGACGTGACCCGCGCGCTCATTACTATACAAAATCACACTAGAAAAGGGCGCTAGGGTCAAGGTAGCGATCTGCTTTAAGGCGCTCAAAGCCACGACGAAGCGCGCCGTGTACAGGGCGACATGCGTGGCCGTCACGAGCCGACATAACCAAGGAGTGATTGCTATGACGACCCCCACACCTCAACGCTTAACAGTAGGAGCGGAGGCCTCCCCTTCTTTAACGCTCAACCTCGGTCTCGAGCGACGTAACAACTGGAGCGCGCCCCGCTTAGTGGAGGCGAACATTCAGGAGGGGCGTGGTCGGCTCACCCCCACGGGCGCAGTGATGGTGGACACGGGGATCTACACGGGGCGCTCCCCTAAGGATAAATACTTCGTTCGTGAGCCCTCCTCTGAGAGGAACATCTGGTGGGGAGACGTGAACCAAGAGATGAGAGCGGAAGTGTTCCAAGAGCTCGCGACCCTCGTTGAGGGAGAGTATGAAGCTCAGCAGGCTACCCCTACCTATATCTTTGAGGGTTACGCTGGCGCAGACCCTAAGCACCGCCTTAAGGTCAGAATCATCGCTAAAAAAGCGTGGCAGGCCCACTTCGTCCATAATATGTTTATCCGCCCAAGCGCTGAAGAACTGGTCGACTTTGAGCCTGACTTTACGATCATTAACGCCTCTGATGTTCAAGATGAACGCTACCAAGAGCATGGGCTTAACTCACCTGTCTTTGTCGCCTTTAACCTCGCATCGAAGGTCGCGCTGATCGGTGGGACAGAGTACGGGGGTGAGATGAAGAAAGGGATTTTCTCTGTCTTGAACTATCAGCTCCCCCTTGAGGGCGTCCTCTCTATGCACTGCTCAGCGAACGTAGACCCGCGCACAGGAGAGAGCGCGCTGTTCTTTGGCCTCAGCGGGACGGGGAAGACGACGCTCTCAACCGACCCACTCCGACCGCTCGTCGGTGACGATGAGCACGGCTGGGGAGCTGAGGGGGTCTTCAACTTTGAGGGGGGGTGCTACGCTAAGGTCATCAACCTCAGCGAAGAGGATGAGCCTCAGATCTACTCAGCGATCCGCTTCGGCGCCCAGCTTGAGAACGTCTGCTTTGATGAGGCGCGCCATGAGGTGGACTACAGTGACACCTCTAAGACGCAGAACACGCGCGTCTCTTATCCGATCCATTTTATCCCGAACTCGCTCGCGGCGCGTGGGGAGCCGAGCGTGGCGCCTCACCCACGGTATGTGATTTTCTTGACCTGTGACGCCTTTGGGGTGATCCCACCGGTCAGTCAGCTCACGAGTGAACAGGCGATGTACCACTTCATGAGTGGATATACGGCCAAGGTCGCGGGGACTGAGCGTGGGGTGAATGAGCCTCAAGCGACCTTCTCTCCCTGCTTTGGAGGGCCCTTCCTCCCCTTACACCCGCTCCGTTACGCTGAGCTCTTACAGAGCAAGCTCAAGTCGCATGACGCGAAGGTCTATCTTGTGAACACAGGCTGGAGCGGAGCGAGCGCCTCGAGCGGGGCTAAGCGCATCGCGCTAAAGGCGACCCGCGCCATGGTTCACGCGATCCTGCGTGGAGAGCTCGATGACGCGGACACCTCGCTTGACCCTACCTTTGGGCTCCGTGTCCCCCGTCAGATCAACGGGGTAGAGGGCGTCGCGCTCAGCGCGATTGAGGCGTGGGGTGGAGACCAAGAGGCCTATCAAGCCCAAGCGAGCGCGCTGGCGGAGCGCTTTAGAGAGAATTTTCTCCAATACGGTGAGGAGGTCGCGCACCTCGTCGCGCACGGGCCTCGCTCTTAAGCTCTACTCGATGACTGAGAGGTTACAGCGGTCTACTAAGACGACCTGAGAGCGGGTGAAGGGAGGGAGGCCGTAGCCACTCTTGCTCGGCGCGTAATAGATACAGACTGTCTCGTCTGGGTAGAGGTTGCTCTCCCAGAAGATGTTCCAGATGTCGAAGAGCCCACAGCCGAAGAGCTCCTTGAGGGTGTTGTACTGAGGTGCGAGCTCGGTAGCGATCACGCCGTCGCTGTCACAGACCAGCTCCTCCATCTCCTCAGCGCGCTCGATGAACATGAGGTCATTGCCTTCATTGTCGAAGAGGAAGCTGTCTAGCGAGACCTGGTAACAGCCGTGAGGCTCGGGTGAACCACGATAGCTGTCATAGCAGTCCGCGAGCAAGGTGAGGAAGTTGACGCGCGCGTCATCCCAGACCTCTTGCTCAGCTGCGCAGAACCCGCCGTCTGTACAGGACTCATTGTTGCCACAGAAGCCATCACACTCCACACAGATGTTGTTGAGGCTGTTACAGAGGAACTGACCGGTACAGTCACAGGCGTTATCACACGGGGCGCCCTGACGCTGATAGCAACGAAGGCCGTTCCCACACGCGCTGAGGTCAACACACTCAGAGCTCGCGACGCAGTCCTCGTTGGTGACGCACTCGCTACCTGGCGCGACGCGACACTGACGGCTCTCGTCATCACAGATCAACCCGAGCTCTGAGATACAGTCGCTGTCCTGTGAGCAGGGTGAGCCGACTCTACCCAGGCACTGCCCGCTCTCGCTACAGACCTGGTTACGGCCTGGGCACTCGTCGATCTCTCCGTTACAGTTATCATCGATCCCGTTACAGACCTCCTCTGCGAAGGGGTTCACCTCAGCGTTGTTGTCATCACAGTCGAGGCTGCTCCGTAGGCAGGCGCCCTCACCGTGGCCGTCGTTGTCGAGGTCTACACAGGTGCCTGTCTGAGCGGTGGTGCAGACGAGGTCACCGCGTGAGCAGTCATCATCTCGGCCGTTCCCACAGATCTCACGGCGACCTTGGTTAATACGGGGGTCGCTGTCATCACAGTCAGGGCCAAGGCAACCTGCCCCGACGCCATAACCGTCTTGGTCACGGTCATCACAGTTGCTCAGCATGATCAGGTCACGACCGTCACAGTCTTGGTCTACACCATCACCAATGAGCTCGACCGCGCCAGGGTTGATGTTCGGGTTCGCGTCATTACAGTCGGGGCCTAGGCAGGTGTCGCCTTGACCAAAGCCATCACGGTCGTTGTCAGTACAGTTGACTGGGCAAGCGAGGTCGCGACCGTCACAGTCTTGATCAATTCCATCACCACAGATCTCAGCTTGGAGTGGGTTGATCGACTCGTTTGTGTCATTACAGTCGAGGCCACGGCATCCTGCACCTTGACCAAAGCCGTCGCTGTCATTGTCGGTGCAGTTGGGTAGACAGGGGAGGTCACCACCCGAGCAGTCATCATCACGCATGTTACCACAGCGCTCCATCGCGCCAGGGTAGGTGTTACGGTCTTGGTCATCACAGTCCCCCCCCGTCGTTGGGTCACTGTTGCACATCGCGCTTTGATGACCATCGCCATCCGCGTCAGGGCAACCCATCATACAGGCAGGGTCGACCGCGGGCAGGAAGCCATTACAGTCATTGTCGACCATATTCGCGCAGTTCTCCATACGCCCTGGCTTAATGAGGTTGTTGGTGTCATCACAGTCCCCCCCCATAAAGTTGGGGTTTGGGTTACAGGAGGCGTCCTGATAACCGTCTAGGTCTCTGTCGTAACAGGTTGGTGTCATCACACCTGCTGGTGGAGGGGCGTTTACCCCTGCGGTCGTGCCAGCGTTGACGCCCGCCCCTGTGCCACCTGGTGGAGGGAGGAGGGGCTCATCGCTGTCACATGCGGTCAGGGAGAACGAGGAGAGCAGGAGCGCAAAGAGCGTCGCTCGACTCGGGAGTTTAGTGTGTAGGGACATGGGGTTCGTCTCCATGAAAAATTCTATGTTAAGAGGAAATGATTTAAGACTTTTTACGGTCTAGGCATAGCATACGGGCCGCTCACTTTGGTAGCGGATAAGCGCTATGTACGTTGACTTTTAGATTGATATTGATAGCGTATTGGCTCAGTTGAGCGTCGAGAGAGGGCCTTTGAGCGCCCCTCCATTCACCTTATGAGAGCGTAGACCATGAACCTGACCCCCTTCGCTGTGTGGCGCGTAGCTTCGCGCACCTCCTCTGTCTTGCTCGCCTGCGTCGCGCTCAGCCTCGCCGCGTGTAACCCTGCCTATGTCAGCAACACCAAGATCCCGTTCTCACCTGCGAAGCAAGAAATCGCGGAGCTGATTGAGCGGTACCGAGTCGCGCTTGAGAGGCGTGACGCAGAGTCGCTACGAGAGATGACGAGCGATGGGTATTACGAGAACGCGAGCACTACGGACGACCCGAGCGACGACTATGACGCGCGTGGCCTCAGCGAGGTGCTGACCAAGCTGAAGAGGCAGGTCAAGGCGGTCAAATATTCAATTAAAATTAACCAAATCGAGGTGCTTGAGAGCACCGCGGCTGTAGACGTAGAGTACACAGGTCAGTACAGCTTTACGTATGATGAGCGGGACCGCTGGGCGACCTACGCGGATAAAAATCGGATCACCCTCCGCCGTGAGGACGGCGCGTGGAAGATCGTAAGCGGACTCTAGAGCGCTAGGGGAGGTCTGGGCACGCCCCCCGACGGCTACGCGCGCTGAGCCGGAAGCCGAGCTGAGGGAGCTGAAAGGCTGGCGGGGTAGGGCGCGTAGTGAGCTCCCCTCGGTGGTTCACGCGCGCAGTGAGCTCCTTGGGGGCGACCTTGAGCGCGCGAGGAGCCAGCGGGGAGGTCGGGCTCCCCGCAGTCACGACCCACTCCATGCTCACGACGTCACTAGAGCCAAAGCGCTCACGGCTCGAGGCCTTGAGCGCCCTCAGCTCAGCGAGCGTGGGGAGCATGCGTGGTCCGAGTCGAGCGAGGTGAGGGGTTTGGCGCTGGAGCCACGCGACATATGACAGCGCCTGCGAGAGGTTTACGCAACGCACAGGGGCGCCCATGACTCGCTCACACCCGTCGCGTCTGGGTGGCTCAACGCAGGCGCCAGCGTCCACGCAACGCATGTAATCCGCCCACCTCACCCGCTCGCTCAAGCAACGTTTGCTACGCTTCTCAGCGCGCTTCCACCACTTGAGTGGCCTAATGGGCTCACCTTGCGGGCGCTGCTCGGGCGTAGGCTCAACGCGAGGAGCGCTCGCAGGCTTGGGCTCAGCTCCCAGCGCGGGCGCGGGCGCGGGCGCTGTGCGTGGCTCATAGGAGAGCGGGGCGATCGGCTCGAGCGCTGTGGAGGTGAGCTCGGCGATGAGCGCGCGGAGCTGGTCATCTTCACTCGTCTTTGAGAGCTGACCTTGCTCTACAGATAAGAGCGTCCCGTCAGCGCTGTGGAGCTTCAGCGTGATGTGGACCGTTGAGTCGTGCTGTTGAAGGGTGGCGCTGAGCGCCCAGTGCGCGCCGATGCTTCGAGCGACCTGAGCGCTACACTGTCCAACACAGCTCGCGAGGGAGGCGTCTGGAGGGAGGAGCGCCTCGAAGTCCTCGCGGTCAAGCACGCGAACCCCGCTCCCCTTCATCCGCTTGAGGGCCACCCCTCGGGCGTGATCGATCCAGCGCTGACGCTCCTTGAGCGTGCCGACGTCCCCTTGAAGCTCTAGCACCGCGAGCCGCGCAGCTATCGGCGTCGCTCGCGCGTCGCGATATGTTGATCGCAGGAGGGGGTACATGAGGAGGGGGATCGCGATATAAAATAGTGATCGAATAGACATATCTCGCTCCGAGCATGAGCCGGCGTGTCGCTCAGAAGACGCTCTTTAGCCCAGGGACGCTCTTTTTCTTAGCCCTTCGCTGTTTAGACCTCTTGGTCGACGACCTCGAGCTCCTGACGGGCTTTGAGGCCTTCTCCTTAACGCGATCGGCTGATCGCGCGGAGCGCTTGAGCTTGATCTTTTGTCCCACGGTCTCTGTGGCTCGCTCCTCTTGAGGAGACCGCTTTGTCTTCTTTTGCGCAGGTCTCTTGTTGGACTTTGAAGAGGGGCGCTGGGTCACCTTGGGTGGGGGAGGAGGTGGCGTCTCCGTGAGCTCAGGGCTGACCTGAGCGGGCTCGATCATGGGGTCTGGCTCGACAGGCTCATCAAAGACAAGCTCTAGATCTTCTCGTTCGGGGGCCACCGCAGGCTTCACGTGAGCAGGGTCGGTGGGGGGGACGGAGGTGACGGGGGTCACAGGGCTCGCCCTCTGTGTGGCAGGAGAGACGTACTCTTGTTGGTCAAACAAGACCGTGAGGAGCTCATGGGCGCCTGCAAAGTAAGCGCCGGCCCCGAGCATGACGAGCAGAGAGAGGATGATGACGCTCATCGGGATCGCTTGTGTGCTTAGCTTCGCGCTTGAGGCTTGAGCGCCCTCGGCGACCGCGCTGATAACAGAGGGGGCGGTTGACTCAAACGAGGAGGTCACAAGTGAGGGGTCAGCGCTGATGAAGTCCGCTTGTGAAGCGGGCTCTATCATGGGGAGGAGGCGCTCAAGGCTGAGTGGCTCAACCGGCTCATTAAAGAACGGCTCCTCATAGCGGTGCCCTTCGAGCTGAAGTTGGAACTGAGAGAAGGGCAGCAAGAGCCCAGTGAGTGGCACCTTAATCCGCGTGAGCGCCTCATTGAGGGCGTCAGGCTGATCACGGAGGGCCATAAGCTCTTGCCAGGCAGGGACCTGAGGGAAGATGCTCTCTCCTCCCATACCCTCGAGGTACGTATCAAATGACAGGGTCTGATGTCCTTGAGAGGCGAGGAGGGTCTCTGAGGGGCTCGTCGGGGGGTCATAAGACGTGTTGTGCGGGAAGGCAGGGCGCTCACCAGTCTCAGGAGCGGGCGGTAATACACGGGCGGGCTCAGAGAACAGCTCTACGTGATGTTCTCCCAGCTGATCACCACGCTCGAGGGGGGCAGGGGTGTTGAAGGGGAGCTCTAGTGAGGGGCTTGAGGTGGTGTGCATCTCAAAATAGGGTCGCTCATCCTCTTGATCATCAGAGATCGCCACGACGGGAGCTGAGGGCATCTCGATCGCCTGAAAGGTCTCAATAGGAGGGGGGGGCGCGCCTGCGTGGCCAGCAGAGATGAGGGTCTGCGGTTCAAAAGACGCGCTGGGGTCAAGCGTCGTGCTCGGCTCAAGCGTCGTGTTTGGCTCGTGCGGGGGCTCAGCTCCTCCAGAGACCTCCAACAGCGCCTCCTCCATAGACTGGCTGAGGGCGTCGATGTTAAAGTTGAAGTCAAAGGGCTCCTCAGCGCCGAGGGGCTCAGGGGGCGAGTGCTCAGGTGGCGTCGTGTCGAGCTCCTCTAGCTGAGCGGCCTCCTCTGCGGACAGCTCAAGGCCCATCATCGTCTGGAAGCCATGACCTGTCCCCTGAGCAGGCAGGAGCGTGGCGCTCTGGATCGCGCGGTGGGCCTCGGTGCTCACGGGGACCTTCCCCATAGACATCAGCGTCTCATGAGGCGTAGGCGTCGAGCTCACCCCGAGCTCTGTCTTGGGCTCAAAGCTCGGCTGAGCGGGCTCTGCATACTCAGCTTGAAACTCCGCTCGAGCCGCCTCCAAGAGCGCGAGCGACTCGTCGTCTACCGACTGGTACATCATCGTCTGTGGACCCCCTGCGCCGAACAGGACGCCGGCTGGGTCTCCTGGTCCGATGGTCTGTGGGGCCGACCTGAGCTCAACAGAGGGTTGAGAGCTGGGCGCGCCGAGCGCGCTGAGGCTCGATTTGAGCTCCGTGATCTTGGATGGGCGCTTGCTGGTAGACTTCGCGTAGCAACTCGAGAGGAGCTGAATGAGCTGGGCTCCCTCTGGGCGCTCTCCCCCATCCACCTCTGAGGCCTCGAGCTTGAGCCGTCCGCTCCCAATGATGACCGCGGCGAGGAGCTTGTCTGTGGTTCGGCCCTCGAAGGGGAAGCGCCCTGTGAGCATAAAGTAACCAAGGAGCCCAAGCGCGCAGACATCAGAGAGGGCGCTCGCCCCTTTCCCTGAGGCCTGCTCATAGCTGAAGAAGGTGGGGTCATTAAAGGTAACGCGACCGGACTCTGTCTTGTGTACACCACAGAGCGCTGAGCCGACAGCGTCGGTGATCCGTAGAGATGAGACGTCCCCATCGCTCTTAAGAAAGACGTTTGTTGGCTTCAGGTTACCATGGTAGAGCCCCTGATCATGAAGTGAGTCTAGACTGTCGCAGAGCGCGGCGAGGATCGCGGTCGCCTGTGTGACGTTAAGGCGACCTTGTGGCTGTGAGCGCACATGTCTCAGCAGGTTCACACGACCGCTCTGGTACTCCGTAACGACCCAGTGACCCCCGCTTGAGTGAGGTCCAAAGTCAATCACAGGGACGACCCGTGACCCGCGATGGCTCGCTTGGAAGCGTAGCGCGTTAGCGACCTCCTCCCGTAAAAGCTGGCTCTCTTGAGCAGGATAGAACTTTAAGATCACCATCTGCTGAGAGCGCGTGTCGAGCGCCTTAAACGTGAAGGACTCATCGCTCCTGTTCATGAGCTCATTTGGGATAAAGTGGCCCTTGATCTGTTGGTTGAGTAGCTCTCTAGGGTTCATCATATTCTCGCTCCGCAATCTACCCACGGTGTCCCCCTATATCGCGGAGGCCACTGTGGATATTAACGCTCAGAACGCTCTGTTTGAAAAGCTCTCTTTGTGTAATCTCTCATGAACCAAAGGAGGGAGGACAGAGCGCTGGATGCCCAGCTTAACCTAATGTATTGTTTTGGTTGATTATTTATTTAATAACGATCGTCCGCAAACGCGTTGGCATGAAACACCGGACACAGATCGAGCGTGGGGTAGGGGAGCTGTGTAGAGAGGCCTTAGAGCTAAAAGTAGCGCGATAGAAAAATCTGCTTGACGCCCTAGAGGGCCTCTGATACATCATCCCTCACTTGCGAAGGTGGCGGAATTGGTAGACGCGCTAGGTTGAGGGCCTAGTGGCCATTTAGGTCGTGAGGGTTCAAGTCCCTCTCTTCGCACTGAGCATCATGACTAGAGAGTCGAGATGTTTGATCTTTAAGAGCACAGCACGAGAGTCCACGCGAAGGTGGCGGAATTGGTAGACGCGCTAGGTTGAGGGCCTAGTGGCCATTTAGGTCGTGAGGGTTCAAGTCCCTCTCTTCGCACTCAGTCGATCGTGCAGACGCGCTACGTTACAGCCCACCCCGCATGGTGGGCTGTTTTGTTTTCTGTGCCCAGCAACGCACTCTCAAGAGAGCTATTATGACCCAGCGAACACGACACTACCCTCGCTCGATGACGCACAAAGTCGCGCTCATTTGCTTTATCGGAGCGCTGATCTCAAGCGGTTGCTCAATTAACAAGATGACCGGAGACACGCTCTCAAGCTACACCGCAGATCACCTCGCGCCTTACGTGCTTGGGACGGATGACGTCGGGATGGCCTGTGAGATGGGGGTCTCTATGGGCCCGCTCCTGCTCTCTTTTGAGCGGGTCACGGCGCCCCCTGACTACGCCGCGGTGCCGACCCTCGTGACCGCCGCGCTGTGCGCTGAGCAACAGGTCTGGGAGGAGGAGCTTCGCGCGACGCGCGCCTTCAGGGCTCAGCAGGGCTCAGAGTACTCAGACGCGCTCACCGCTCAGAAGCGAGCGCATGGTGTCGCCGCGAGCCGGTACTGGAGAGCGTATCAGCGCATGAGTCGGCTGTTTCCAGAGCGCGCCTATGAGGGGGGAGCCTGCCCAGAGCTCACCGAGCTTGATGAGCTCACCACGGTGATGGGGCTCATCTCTGGCGTTCAGGCCGTGCAACATGACCGCGCCTCAGGGGTGATGGTGGGGGTCCCGACCGACACGCCCCGTAAGGTGATCACGCGCGCGAAGTGCTTTAATGAGTCGGCGAACCGGCGCTGGTGGGGTGTCCCCCGCGCCCTAGAGGCTGCGATCTGGATGGTGGTGCCAGGCTCTGGGCCCAAGGGGAGCCCTGCGGAGGTGCAGGCTGAGGCTTATAAGGTGCTCACCCAGAGCGCCCAGCTTGGACGAGAGGCAGGCGTCCGCTTAGTAGACTCGATCTTCGCGTATGCAGCCCAGGCTATGGGTGATGAGGCGACGGTCAGGTCACAGATCATGAGCTTCGTAGCCTCTCGTAAGGAGAAGGAGTCAGCGCCAAGGTGGCGCCTGCTTGATGAGACCTCTGCGCTACAGCTCCGCGCGCTGTCTGATGTGAGGTGGACACAAGACCGTGGGTATCGGACCCCTGTTGGGAAGTTTGGTACGTTTTGGGAGGAGCCTAAGCCTGAGCCCACAGAGGCTGAAGATGATGGGCTTCTAGACGACCTGTAAGCCTGTTAGGGGCTGACCCCATTTGGTGAGCGGTGAGGTAGATTTCTATCTGCGCGAGACTTGAGCGGGCGCTCAGGAGTGGTTATGAATCTCATGGGCGCTCATGAGCGCCTCGCTCTCGTGGCGTTCATCTGCGCCACCACACCCTTGTGTGAAGAATCTCTACACCTCACACGTTGAGGTCTATGGTCGGCGAGCTACGCTGACCTCCTCACTCTCATACATAACTAAGGATCGCTTATGAGCCTTCTACGAACACAACGCTCCCTTGGGCAGGTGCTCACCGCTGCCCTCTCGCTTACTCTGTCTCTTGGCGCGCTTAGCCTCAGCACACACGCGAGCGCTTCGGACGCGCGCAAGGTCTGTGTTTATGATCCCTCTGGCGCGAACGGTGACATCTTTAACATGATGAAGGAGTACAAGGCCGCCGCCCTAGAGTGGGGGGTCGCGGTTGAGCTTAAACCCTACACAGACGAGAAAATCGCCTCTGAAGACTTTAAGGCAAAGCAGTGTGACGCGGTCTTGATGACGGGGACCCGTGGCAGGAGCCTCAATCAGTTCAGCTCAACCCTTGAGGCGATGGGCGCCCTGCCCTCTTACGCGCTCCTTAAGAGCGCCCTTAAGCCTCTCTTGTCGAGCGCGAAGGGCTCTAGGATCCTTAACCCCGCGGGCGCTACCGAGGTCGCAGGGATCCTGCCTGGCGGGGCGGTGTATCTGTTGGTGCGAGACCGTAGCGTCAACTCGGTTGAGAAGCTCGCAGGTAAGAACATCGCGACCCTCGACTTCGACACCGCGGCCAAGGTGATGGTCAAGCACGTCAAGGCGTCGATGAGCGCCGCTGACGTCAGCACCTTTGCGGGTATGTTTAACAACGGTAATGTAGACGCGGCGTACGCACCCGCGACCGCCTACAAGGCGCTCGAGCTCTATAAAGGGGTCGGGAGTAAGGGGGGGGTGATCCGCTTCCCGCTCGCTCAGATGACCCTCCAGCTGTTTGTCCACAGCGATCGCTTCCCCGAGGGCTTTGGACAAAAGTCACGTAGCTATACGATCAAAAATTTCGACCGCGCGCTCAGCTCCGTCAAGAAGGCGGAGAAAGATATCAAGGCGGGCAGCTGGGTAGAGATCTCAGGGGATGACAAAGCCCGATATGAGCAGATGTTCCAAGAGGTGCGCCTGCGTTTACGTGACCAAGAGAAGGTCTATCACAAGAAGGGGCTGAGCCTCTTGCGTAAGGTCCGCTGTCGCAAAGATGGTAGCCGAGCCGAGTGTGCTCAGGCTAAGGAGTAAGGCCAGTGGGTCGCCTCCTGCACTGGGCGTTAACGGTCCCGCTGCTCTTCGCCCTGAGCGCCGCGTTAATCTATGGGAACGCCGAGAAAGTCCACAGTAAGCTCCTGTGGCTCGGTGAGGCGACCTTTGGTGGATACTTTCAAATCCAACGAGACCCAACCCCCCCTCCGGACTGCGCTCAGCTGTTTAAAGACAGCCCGGCGCAAGACCAAGCGCCGGAGGAGGATGACCTCGATGACCTGTTTGGCGAGGAAGAAGAGAGCCCTGAGGCTGTCGCTGAGCGGGAGCGCGTCCAAGCGGAGGCGCGGGCCAAGGCGGTCGCTCAATGTGAGGAGAAGGCGAAGCTCTTTGATGAGATTCAGGCGCGTATCACTCCACAGGTGAGGCTCTTCCGTTCGATTGAGGGTGGGGTGGGGGCCTTCGTCTCGGTGGTCTTAGATCACTTTAAGCACATCCTCGTGCTGATCCTCTTGATTGGCGCGCTTGTCGCGAGCGCTCGAGAGGAGCACATCGCGCTTCGTCACCCTGACTCTCCCCTCGCTCGACGTCTAGCGGACCTGTTACAGGGGCTCGCCTTTGCGGTGCTACTCTACTCGATGTGGAGGTATCGAGCCCAGGTGGCGCCCGGTGAGGAGCGCACCCTCAACACGCTGTGGTTGGTTGGGCTCACGTCGCTTAGCCTCCTTCACATGACGCGCCTCGTAGCGAGCCTCATGGGTCGCGCTTGGGTGAGCTCACATGACTCAGGTACACCCGAGAGCCTCGGTCGGGCGCTCCTCTCTGTCCCGCTGTTCGCGACGATGGCCTTGATCGCTGGCGTATATTTCCTCAAGAGCGGTCACCACGGCGGGCTCGCGATTGAGCTCACGAAGCTCACCGAGCACGCGATCTTATATGTCAACGTCGCCCTCTATGTTTGGGTAGGTATGCTCCTTAAACAGAGCCCGCTCACTCAGCTCGTCTTTGGCCTCTTACGCCCTTGGCGCTTCGCGCCTGCGCTCCTCGTCTGCCTCGTGGTGGTAGGCGCCGCGGTCCCCACCGCCTACAGTGGGGCCTCTGGGATCTTCGTGATCGCGGCGGGGGCGCTCATCTATGAAGAGCTGCGCGCGGCCGGCGCTCGTCGCCAGCTCGCCTTAGCGGCCACCGCGATGTCCGGGAGCTTAGGGGTCGTCTTGAGCCCTTGCCTGCTGATCGTGATCATCGCGTCGCTTAACAAGCAGGTCACGACCGATGAGCTGTACTTGTGGGGGGTGCGTGTCTTCGCGCTCACCGCGCTCCTATTCTCGATCGTCACCCTCGCTCAGCGTGATAAGGCGCTCCCGTGGATGGGCGCTGAGCGCTCCGAGGCGATTGAGGGTACAAAGCTCGCCATGCGAGCGCTCTTGCCGAGCGTCGTGTGGGTCGCTGTGGTGCTCTTGGTGTATCGCCTGCTCTTGAGCACTACGCTTGATGAGCACAGCGCGCCGATGATGCTCCCCGTGGTGATGCTGGTGTTGCTGGCCGTAGCGCGTAACACCTCTCGAGAGGGCTCAGATCACAACGTAGGTGAGGCGAGCGACGGTGATGAGCCAACACCCCAAGCGCTGAGCCTCAAGGTCGCGCTGCTATCGGCGACCCGTGAGGCGGGTCCACATATCGGCGCCTTGCTCGCGCTGATGGGGATGTCGATCTGCTTGGGCGGGGTGGTCGAGCGCGCAGAGCTGATGGCGCTCTTCCCGCAAACCTTTGGGTCACTCTACCTCACAATGACGGCGTTGGTCTTTATCCTTGTGGTCGTAGGGATGTTAATGGACCCCTATGGCGCGGTGATCTTGGTGTCAGCGACCATCGCGGACGTCGCGTATCGAAACGGGGTCAACCCGATCCACTTCTGGGTGGTCGTGATGGTCGCCTTTGAGCTGGGTTACTTGAGCCCCCCTGTGGCGCTCAATCACCTGCTCACCCGACAGGTCGTCGGTGATCATGAGCTGGACGAGGCGACCCGTGAAGCGCAGGCTAGGGGTGGGCTTTGGGCTCGCTATGAGCGCGTGCTTCTACCTGTCTCGGTGATGGGGGTCGCGCTCTTGCTCGTGGCCTTTATCCCGCTGTTTTTCTACTGAGCGGTCCGCGATGAGGGTAGACCTTGAGCGCTGGGGGGGGTCGGGGCGAGGCTCTCTTCCCCTCGCTTGGTTTCGGCCAGACCCACGCGCGCCCCTCGTCCCAGTGTGGCGGAGCTCTGTGTTCCTTGTGTTGCTTGGAGGGGCGCTGTGTGCTTGGTTCTTTGGGCACATCGAGCAGGACCCAATCCTCATCCTCTTGCTTGGCTTGTGCTCTGTCGCGTCGGGGATGCTTCGGGTGGTCAGGGCGGCGCTCCTGAGCTTAGGGGATGAGCGCTGTGTGAGCCTGTTTAGAGAGGGGGTCGTGCTCCGAGACGCTAAAGCGAACCGCGCGCAGGTCGCTTGGGGTGAGCTGAGAGAGGTCACGGTAGAGGTAAGTGAAGATGCCACAGAGGCCCTCTTGATTACTCGACGATCGGGCTCAAGCGAAGCGGGCTCGCTACAGATCGAGCTTCGCCATATGCCCATCCAAGCGGAGGCGTTTAAGAGGCTCTTGCTTGAGTGTGCGAGGAGAGATGGCCTCGGGGTGGCGCTTAAGGTTGAGGATCAGCTTGAGCGCCTCGGGGTGAAGGCGGGCCTGCCATGCGGACCCGAGCCTCGGTGAGCCTACGCTACGATGAGAGGGCTCGCGCCTCGCGCCTCGCTGTGTTACAAGAGGGCCAGATCAAGGCTAGAGCGGTTAGGCGTTAAGGGAGCTGTAGATGGGCGCGCGACGTGAAGACACCTCAACGGTCGAGCTCAAGCTCGCCTGTGTAGACACCTCCACCTTCACCGAGTCGATCGCGCTCGTTGAGGGGCGTACGCTGATGGGGGAGCGGCTTCAGTTTCGAGCAAAGGGGCACGCCTCCGGGCTTCACGCTGACCTCAGGTCCCTGCTCAGCGAGGCGGGCTGGGCGCTCGAGGAGCTCGATGGCTTTGTGTGTGGGCTCGGCCCTGGGAGCTTCACGGGGATGCGTGTCGGGCTCGCTGCCTTTAAGGGGCTCGCCTTCGCCTTAGGTAAGCCCCTCTGCGGTGTCCCGACCCCAGAGGCCTTGCTCGCTGACGCGGGCCATGGGGCGCTCGCGTTAATAGACGCGCGCCGGGGTGAGGTGTACGCGGAGGGGCCTCTACTGCGTGAGCCGGTCTGTCTGACGCCCGAGGCGCTGATCGAGCGCTTGTCTAGCTCTGGGCCACCTCCCACTCAGCTGATCGGTGAGGGCGCGCTACGCTACGCTTGGCGCTTTAAAGAGGCGTGGCCGGAGGTCATCATCGCGCCTCCATCTGCGCACATCCCTCGCGCTTCTCTGCTCGCGGAGCCTGCGCTGAAGCTCCTCGCGTCTCATGGGGTGAGCGCCTTCAGCGACCCGACCTCGATCGCCACGCTTGAGCCGATCTATGTGCGACCCTCAGACGCAGAGATCAACTACCCTGAGGGCTTCCCGAGTGAGGCGAGGCTCTTTGGGTCCCCCAAGCGCGCCTCCTCTAGCTCTGTAAAGGGGGGTGGAGATGCGTGAGGCGCCTCCGCTTGAGGTGAGCGTTAAGCCCCCTCGAGTGTACCCGAGCCGTGAGGCTCTGGTGGGGCGAGTGTGGCGTGACCGTTGGTCGCTGTATGGCCGTGAGGTGTCTGTGCTCTGTGCCTCATTGACCCTGTATGGGCTCTTGCTCGATGAGCTGAGCTGGGTGGCTTGGGGCCTGTTTGGGCTGATCCTCTCTGCGCTCCTTGGCTCACTTGGAGGGTTGATTACGAACCTTCGAAGAGCCTCGCTCGTGCGTATGGGCCCGCTCGCGGACGGTGAGCTTGTCCGTAAGCGTAGGATGACCCTGTGGCATGAGCTCTTAAGAGGTAAGGCACACAGGAGCTTTGAGCTGACCTACCGCTACCAGCTTGATGGAGAGCCCACGCCTCGGGAGGCGAAGATCCAGCTGTGCTTGTGTGCATATGAGCATCTCAAAGATCGAGAGCGCTTACAGGTGATCTATGACCCGAAGCGACCACAGCGGAGCCTCCCCTTAAGGCTCGCCTTGATGAGGGTCCCTCACTAAGCTCCACGCTTGAGTTTTCGGTCTCGCTTCGTTAAAGTTCACACGACTTGACGACCTTTATGGCCATGTAGGGGTATGTCACACCTCAAGCCTTATGGAGGACAGCATGCTCCTACGACGTCTATGGGTCCGCTTATACCTGATCACGACGCTCGCCCTTTGCTGTGTGAGCTGTGATGAGCCTGTGAGCGCCCCCGATGACTCCTTTGGGCTCCCAGGTAAGGGAGATGAGTCTTGTGACCCAAGCGCGGTCCTCTGCTGGAGCGATGGAGACGCGAGCGCTGCGCGAGCGCTGATGCAGGTTGAGGGCGAGGTCGCCTTAGGAGACCGCTCACCTGAGGCGCTCTATAACGCGATATCGCTACTCTCCCATAAGCTCAACCCAGCTGAGCTTGAGGCGCTCAAGGTGTTAAAGGCGACGCCTCTCGCCGAGGGTGAAGAGGGCAGGGCGCGACTTCTTAAGCAGAGCTTTGAGCAGGTCTATGGGCGCGCCTTGTCTGGTTACTGGGGCGCGCACGCCACCCTGCTCGCCTCTGCGCTCAACCCAGAGGAGGGAGAGGCAGGGGAGAAGGCGGACGGTGTGTCGAGTGGCATCCCGAGCGCGCTCCCTGTCCCAGCGCACCTGAGGCCCGCCTTTGAAGAGCTTTGGGAGCAGGGCCCCTTTGGCCAGTACATGGTGACCATGATCTCGCTCACGGGGACAGGAGAGCACCGGAGCGCTGTGCGCGCGTTTCAAGACCGAGACCTGGGCGAGGACGCGCCGGTCGACCTAGAAGCGCAGTGGATCTCAGAGCGCTTCGCGCGCTACGCGGCGCTTGAGAGTACGCTGTCTAACCTCAGCTCGCTTATCCCCGTTGTGGGGGTGTGGGTGTCTGTACCGTATGGCCTCTATGGTCAGTTTAAGCAGCGCATGAAGATGACCTTAGAGCTGATGACCCTCTATGGCTTCGACACCCAAGACCCTAGTGACTTCTTGCTCAGCGTCCAGCTCCTCACCGCGGCCCAAGGCTACCAGGAGCTGTTCTCTTCTCTTATGAGGTCGCTTGTGGGCGCACAGACCTATCGTATCTTCGTCGAGCGGAGCCCTGAGCTCCTGAGCGATGAGTTCTCTGAGCGTCGTATTCGCGAGGTGAAGGCGGTCAGCTTCGCTCAGTTTGGGGTGATAGGGGCGCGCCTCATGGCGGGCGTGCTCGCCAAGGCAGGGCAAGGGACCACGAGGGCGCTCTTAGGCCAGATCACCTTTGGGATCTCCGCGCTTGTCGACGTCTCAGTGGATTACATCAACACCCTCATGATCAGCCGTGAGCTCCGCTACGCGCTTCACCCTTGGGGGGTCGCGCTCCCTTATGAAGAGGCGAGCTGGATGAGCTCACCTGAGCATCGAAGCTGTGCGTACGCCTTACTCACAGAGGTCGCGCGCGCCAATGGCGACGTGACGGCCAGCGAGGCGTCGTTAATGCTTGAGTCCCTGATGCGACCTGTTTACGTACGCGACGACCTTCATGAGGGGATGACTAGGGTGACCTCAGACTACACGAACCTCGATGGGGTCTGGGGGATCTACGCGGACGCTGAGCTCCTGCTGTCTCATCTGTCAGAGTCCATAGAGGTCTCGCCTTATCAGTGTGGAGACGAGCACTTTAGAGGTGAGGGTGAGCAGGTGAGGCTCTCGCTCCTCGCGTCTCTTGAGATGATGGCGTGGGCGGACCAAGAGCTCGATGTAGATGAGGAGCGCTTCCTGAGCTTTGTGGGCGAGGCGCTCGAGTTTAAGCAAGAGGAGGCGCGGGTCTATGACGCGATGCGTGAGCGCGTCGCGACCACTCGCCCCTTCGTGATGAGCTGGAGTGACGAGCTCCCTTATTGGCGAGAGCCTCTCGCGAGCAAGCTTGAGGCGCTCGACAGAGACGCGCTTGAGCGGGAGGTTTGGGGGGTGATGCGCTGAGCGTGTGTAGGCGCGCCTCTAAGGCTCGCCTGGGTCGAGCTCGACCCTCAGCCCCATCTCCTGAGCGAGGCGCGTCGCGGTGTGAACAGAGACGAGCGCCCCCCGCATGTGTGTGTCTTGCGGGTCGAAGCGCTCCTCTAGCGCGCCCGTGAGGTCAGCGTCGCTGAGGTCGGCTCCCGAGAAGGTCGCCCCTGCCACATCTGAGCGCTGAAAGCGCGCGCGAGTGAGCTTCGCTTGATTAAAGTCAACCTCATGACAGCGGGTGTCGTTCAGCTGAGCGCCCTGGAGTGTGACCCCGCTCAGCTGACTATAAGACAGGTCACAGCCCTCAAAGCTCACCTCTGCGGTGAGGCTCGCGACCTGTCGCCAGTCGCTCCCAATCAGGCGACAGTCTATGAAGCGACACGCGGTGAAGGTACAGCCCTCAAAGGTCACGTTGCTGAGGTCACAGTCGATGAAACGACAGCCCTCAAAGACCCAGCGTCTTAAGGTCGCGCCCGTGAGCTTCGCGGCGTACACCTCACAGTTGTACAGCTCGACTTGGGCGAGCGTCTCACCCTCTGCGCTCAGCCCGGTGATGCGCTCCTCTTCATACAGCCAAGCGTCAGGGTCAAAGGTCACCTCGTTCACTCCCTGAGGCTAAAGGTGAGCTGGTCAACAGCGTTGGTGGGCAGCTCCTCTCCTCGAGTGATGGGTCGCATGAGCGGGTCGTTGAGGACGTGCTGTTGGGCGAAGGCGAGCGCGTAGAGCTTGATCAGGGCGTGCGCCTCTTCATAGGGGAGGAAACGTGGCCCACAGCCATCACTCTCAAGGAGGGCGCTAGCGACCTCACAGGCGTTGCTGAAGGTGAAGTGCCCCGCTCGATTGAAGTCGATACGGACGCTGTTGGGTTGAGTGAGGCCCGACCATAAGGGGTCACCCTCTTGTAGATTAGGGAGCGTAGCGTCGAGGGCCGCGGTCATGAGCATGGTCGGCGCGCTGATGGCGCTGAGCCCTTGCCCGTTGTCGAACAGGTTCGCGCCTGCGGGAGTCAGGGGGATGAGCGCTTTGAGGCGAGGGTCTCCGAAGCCCTCTTGGTAGCGCTCAGAGGCGCTGAGGCTGTACGCACACGGCTCCTCTTGGTCAGGGGTGGGGCGCTCACAGAGCTGAAGCACGACGTCTAGGTTAAAGTCTGCTCCTCCCATCGCGAGGGTCGTGTAGCCCCCAAAGCTGTGCCCGCTCATCGCCCAGCTCGACGCGCTCACGTGACCCGCGAGCGGGTGCTCGCTTGGCAGAGCGCCGAGGTGCGCTAACGCGGTTTGAATGTCGAGCGGTCTGAGCTCAAAGAGCCAGTGGAGGGGCTCGCTTTGGTTCGTGAGCGTGTTGCCTGTGTGCTCTACCGAGAGGACGACCCAGCCATGAGACGCGAAGTGCTCTGTGAGGAAGTAGCTCTGCTCCGCGATCCCTCCATTGCCATGTGAGAAAATGAGCACAGGGGCCTCACTGAGGCTCGACAGCACCGACAGCTCTCTCTGAGCGAAGCGGGTGTCTGCCCCTCCTCCGTAGGGCGCTGGGAGCCCCCCCTCTCCCTCAGCAGGGAACCACCAAGCGAGCTTTAAGCTACGCTCATCTCCACGAGAGGGGACGGTGTAGGTGAGCTCCTCTGTCTGGTATCCAACGAGGTGAGGGCCACGCGCGCTCAGGGTCGAGATCAGCTCCTCTGTGCTCGGAGCTGGAGGTGTGATTGGATCCATACCGAAGACACCTCCCAGATCACCTCCCTGATCGCCTCCCTGATCGCCTCCCTGATCGCCTCCCTGCCCACCGATGCCAGGATCAAACACATCGACCCCACCGCTCCCCGCCTCACCTCCTCCAACAATACCCCCCTCACTTGGTTCATTTGCGTCGGTCATTGCAACGCCTTGACCCTCACAGCCCCAGGTGAGAGAGCAAGTGAGCAAGGAGGTGAGGAGCGCTAGTGTGATCGACTTCATGACCCGTCCTTCGTGTGCGTGGGAGCTCAATGTAGACGGCTTGAGAGGCCGTCTCCCACGTGTAGCCTGACACACTCGGGCGAAGCACAACAAATCGAATCGCATCCCTGAGGCTTGCGTCTGCTCTTTTAGTGTATATCTTTCACTGAGAACGACGTGGGTCGACCAGAGGCCCAACCACAGCGCACGCGCAAGGGAGCCCCATGAGCGACACATTGATCACCCTCCCCGCCATCTCCATTAAGGGGGCGGTCCTCTTCCCTATCCCGATGCTCACGATCCCCTTGACGGTGACTAAGGCGAGGACGCTCGCGGCGCTTGAGCGGGCGATGACAGAGGATGAGCAGGTCTTGATCCTCACTCAGCGTGACCCAGAGTCAGAGCCCCCTGAGCCTGATGACCTCTATCACTATGGGATCGTCGCGCGGGTGCTTGAGCTTATCAAGGATGACGATGAGCATCAGCTCCTCATCGAGGGCCTGTACCGCGCGAAGGCGACTCAGTTCCTCGAGAGTGATGAGTACTTGTATGCTGAAGCAGAGGTCTTGGAGGACGTGGTCGATGAGGGGCCGGAGCTCGACGCCTTGATCGTCCACATGAAGGAGCTCGCCAAGCGCGTCATTGAGCTCTCCCCTCGGATCCCTAACGCGGCCGCAGACATCCTCAACTCACTTGAGGACCCAGCGCACCTCGCTGACCTCGTCGCCTCACAGGTGAGCGCGAAGATCGCGGAGAAGCAAGAGATCATCGAGGAGATGAACCTGCGCGAGCGGATCCGGCTCGTCAATAAACACCTCGCCCATGAGAGCGCGATCCTCGAGATCTCGGGTGAGATCCGGAGTGAGGTGCGTGAGAGCCTAGAGCAACATCAGCGTGAGGTGTTCTTGCGTGAGCAGATGCGCGCGATCCAAAAACAGCTCGGGGAGGACGAGGAGGAGGGTGATGAGCTCAAGGAGCGGGTCCTAGACGCGAAGATGTCTGAGGTCGCTGAGCAGTCCGCGCTCAAGGAGCTGAAGCGCATGGGGCGTATGAACCCACAGAGCGCCGAGTACAACGTCGCGCGGACCTATATTGACTGGCTCTTGGATGTGCCATGGAACAAGCGCTCGGAAGACCAGCTCAACGTCGAGGAGGCTCAGGGCCTGCTCGACGCGCATCACTACGGGCTCGACAAGGTCAAGAAGCGCATCATTGAGTTCCTCGCGGTCTGTAAGCTCAAGGGCGAGGTGAGGGGACCGATCCTCTGCCTCGCGGGTCCCCCCGGCGTAGGGAAGACCTCACTCGCGAAGTCGGTCGCGAGCTCTTTGGGGCGTGAATTTGTCCGGATTAGCCTCGGTGGTGTGCGTGATGAGGCGGAGATCCGAGGGCACCGCCGGACCTATGTCGGCGCGCTCCCTGGGCGGTTTATTAAGGCGCTTAAGCGCGCGGGGACCCTCAACCCTGTGATCTGCCTCGATGAGATCGACAAGCTCGGTCAAGACTTCCGAGGTGACCCAGGGGCCGCGCTTCTCGAGGTCCTTGACCCTGAGCAGAACACGGCCTTCACCGACCACTACCTCGATGTGCCTGTGGACCTCTCAAAGGTGCTGTTTATCACCACGGCCAATCGCTTAGACACGATCCCCCCTGCGCTCAAAGACCGCCTTGAGGTGCTCGAGCTCCCTGGTTACCTGCGTGAGGAGAAGATGTCGATCGTCCGTGATCACTTAATGGAGCGGGCGCTCGACGATCATGGGCTCAAGGCAGAGCAGATCGAGCTGACAGAGGAGGCCCTTGAGAGCATCATCGACCAGTACACGCGTGAAGCGGGGGTCCGCAACCTCTCCCGTCAGCTCGCGAGCGTCTTGCGCTCCGTCGCGCATGACCTCGCCTTCGAGCGGGTTGAGGCGCCTGTCACTGTAGACGTTGACCGTGTGCGAGGCGCGCTTGGCCCTCAAAAGGTCTTCCCAGAGGCCGCAGAGCCGATGGACACCCCTGGGGTGTCGATTGGGCTCGCCTGGACCCCTGTTGGGGGTGAGATCCTCTTTATCGAGACCGCGATGATGCGCGGGAGCGCTAAGCTGACCTTGACGGGTCAGCTCGGTGAGGTGATGAAAGAGAGCGCCCAGACCGCGCTCTCATTGGTTCGGGCGCGCGCTGAGGCCCTTGAGATCCCTGAGGAGCTGTTCTCGGAGCGTAGCCTTCATCTACACCTCCCGAGCGGAGCGATCCCTAAGGATGGGCCAAGCGCTGGGGTCGCGATCACCGTCGCGCTCACCTCCCTCTTGCTTGGGCGCCCGATGCGTGACGGGGTCGCGATGACGGGGGAGATCTCACTCCGTGGGCGCGTGCTCCCTGTCGGCGGGATCAAGGAGAAGGTGTTGGCCGCCGCGCGCGCAGGGATGAGGGAGGTGATCTTACCGGAGAAGAACGCAGGTGACCTCGAGGAGATCCCTGAGCACCTGCGCGCTGAGCTGACCTTTCACATCATCGACCGAGTCGAAGAGGCGCTGAAGCTCTGCTTAGATATCGACCTCCCTCAGCCAGGCGCTTAACCGAGCTGAGATTGAGCGAGCCGGAGGCTCTTGAAGCGACGCCCAGAGAGCAGGCTGAGGTGAGGGAGCACCCACTCCGTGAGGTGCCGGCTCTCAGATGGGAGGCCCGCGATGAGGCACTTCGACACCGCGTCACGAAGCTCCTGCGAGAAGCCAGGGCTCCCCTCACCTGAGCGGGAGACCTCTTTGAGGCGCTCGAGGGCCGTCGCCTGCTCTGCGTTGAGCTTAGGGAGCGGGGGGCTGATGTCTAAGAGCCCCTCGAGGCGCTTCCAAGCCTCACGCTCATCCGCCTCCCAGCTGTCGTTCGAGGGGGTCTTGTCTCTTGAGAGGGCTTGCACAAAGCCAGGCCTGAAATCTGAGCTGTAGCGGGTGAGGCGCCTGAAGAGCTTCGCGACGCGGTCTTGGTCAAAGAGGTTTGAGCCGATATGCCCTTGGAGCTTTCGGAGCCGTGAGGTGATCAAAGACAGGATCGCGTTCTGGACCTCCCGATCAAAGGCCCCCCACTGCTGACAGCACTCAACCTCAGCCTCAATATCGAGCAGGGCCTGTTTAATGAGCGCGCTGTCATACTGGGCGCGCGGGGCACCTAACCGGAGAGAGAGCGACTCTGCGTCCTCTTGCCAGGGTTGAGCTGAGGCCTCCTCTGGCTCTTGATGTGTCCAGCCTTTCTGCTGTGAGATCTTATCTTGCAAGTTCTGTAGGTCGGTTGGCGTCAAGAGGACACGCTGGGCCTCCGCGACGCCTGGGTCCTCTGCCTCATCATCATCGATCAGCTCATCTTCATCGGGCTCTGAGACGAGCTGGGCGATCAGCTGGACGGGGGAGGCGTCAGGGGTGGAGGGCTCCGGAGGGCCGGGGATCGGTTTGGCCTCATCTGCGATGTGGTCTTGTGGGCGCTCATAGGCTCGGGAGTGCATGGGGTCACCGAGCAAGCGACCCTCAGCCTGAGGCGCCTCAAGGTCATGTTGAAGCCAGCTTGGGGTCGCGCCACGCGCTTGGGCAGGTGGCGTGCTTGAGTCTGGGAAGTGAAGCTTAGTGCGTACGCCTATGGCCTCGAGGCCTAAGATCGAGCGACCCCAGCTGACGAGCGCCTCATCACGCTCAATCATAAGCCTGTGTGCGCGCTCTTCGAGCGTGGGTTGATATTGCTCACTCAGCGCACGATGGAGTGCGCTCAGCTCATCTTGTAACGCTCCGGCGACCGCGAGGAGCTCTCGGCTACGCTCAACTTCTCTCCAGAGGGCCTCATGTCCCGGATTTATGTCTGTCGCGTGGCTCTCTCCCTGAGGACCTCCGCTCAGCGCGCTCTGATACGTTCCCATCACTACACCTGCTCAATATACTAGCTATCTAAGACTATAGGAGCTGAGGTCACTGTGGCCCACAGCCCCTCTCTAGTGATAGGGGGCAGAGGGGGGGTTGACAAGGAACTTTCTCCTGCGCGCCCTCAGAGGGACTCGTGAAGCTTAGCGCGAGCGAGTCTGGTCGGTTTGCCGAGTCGCGCGAGCGAGCATCAGCGCGCCAGCGATCCACAGCAGGAGCGAGAGGCCTGTGAGCCACCTCACCTCTGTGAGCCCCCAGCCGAGGGCGGCGAGGATCAGCAAGAGGACGGACGCGAGGATCTTCGCTTGGCGGTACACAAGGATGTCAATCACCGCCTTTCCTTGAGTCTGCTCTTCATAGCTGAGCGGGAAATAGAGGAGCTCCTTGGCGCTCTTGAAGATCGAATAGGTTAAGAACTTACTCGCTGACTTCGCGGTCGCGATCGCGATCATGACCGGCATCAGCGCAGGTGAGAGGCTCAAGAAGAGCAGGAGCGCAGGGATCGAGAGCAAGGTGAGCTCAACGCCAAGGGCGCCTAAGATGAGCCCCGTTAGGGCCTGCATGAGGAGCGAGCCGAGGTCGATGCTCAAGTAGAGATAGCCCTGAAAGGCGGTCCGAGCGTCCGTGTCAGGGTAAAACTCTCGCAGGTAAGCTTTATATTGATAATCGATCAAGGTCACCGAGATCTGTGAGATCAAGACGAGCCACAGCACCCAGATCAGGTAGTCGCTTTGGGCGATCACCCGTAGCCCGCTCATCAGGTCGCCGCGCTTACCTTGAGGTCTTGGCGCCTTGAGCTCGACACGCGCGCGGTGCTCCCTGAATGCGCGCGCGAGAGGGATGGTCAGGAGGCTCATGAGCGCGAGGCTTGGGAAGACCAGCAAGATGAGTGACTCTGTGCTCCAAGTGGTCGCATAGGAGCGCACAAAGAGGTTACCCGCCATGCTCCCTAGCGTCCCCGCCGCGCACAGCCCTCCATACAGATAGCGGGCGGCCTTAAGCGGGAAATAAAGGTTCGCGAGGCTCCAATAGGTCTCGACGAGCACGACGATATATAGATCTGACCAGAGCCGGAGCATCGTCGCGCGACCATACGGGAAGGTGAGCCCAAAGAGCTCAAGAGTCCCCCCATCTTGTGCTCCTCCCATCGACCCCCAGAGCGTTAAGCCCCCGAGGGAGAGGGCGATGAGCGCGTAGCTGATCTGGAAGAGCTGTGGGAGGCTGAAGCGCCTGAGCGCTCGGTTGTAAAGAGAGACCACGACCGCAGCCGCTAAGCCGATCTCAACCCAGAGTCCAGGTAACGCCCGCTCATCATAGTGCTTTAAAAACAGCGACTCACTTGGGCCTCGCGCGACCGAGTAGCTGAAGAGGATGAGCGCCGCGATCGAGGCGAGGGTCAGGAGCGGGAGGCGCTCTCTCTTGAGGGTCGAGCGCCAGTCATCCTGTCGCTCCTCTTCAGGTCGCTCCTGTCGCTCATCGAGTGTCGTCTGCCCCATCGCCCTTTTCAGCCTCTTTAAAACGGTAGATCGTGTGATGCGACTCGACTGGGGTCGCCTCTAAGAGGAAGCGTCGCGTGACGCGCTCAAGCGCGCCTCTCGCTAAGATGAGCGAGCGCGCGAGGGCGTCGCGCTTACGGTGCTCTTCTCGCTCGATCGCCTTTGAGGCGCCCGCTTGTCGAGGGCGAGAGCGCTTGTGTCCCACGACTAAAGCGAGGGTCGGGATCTCAAGCTCAGAGGCGAGCACAAGCTCAGGCCCAACGCTCATCGAGTTGACCTGCGCTCCCCAGCTCGCCCAGAGCCGATTCTCGGCGGGGGTCTTTGTACGAGGGCCAGGCACATAGGCGAAGGTGACCTCAGCTCTAAGCGGGGCGCCCTCTCGCTCACACATCGCGCTCACTTGCTCAGCGAGGGCCTGTGAGCAGACCCCCTGCTCACCCCAGACGAGGTGACCTTGCAGAGGGTCCGCCCCGACCTCACCTCGAGGCGAGGTGAACATCGTGCAGACCTCACCGCTCGGGAGCCGGTTGTCTGGCATCAACAGGTCGGTGACCAGCAGAGGCTCATTGAGGGGGGTCGTGTCATCAAGGACGCCAACAGAGCTCGTCGTCAAGAGCGCGCCACAGCGTAGCTGTCTGAGCGCGTCTGCGTACGCTCGATAGGGGACCTGATGAGGGAGGTGCTGGTGTGGGAGCCCATGCCTGAAGATCAGGTAGGCCCTCGTGCTATCAGCCCGCTCAGCCACTTGATACAGCCTCACTGGTCCCCACTGTGTGGAGAGGTCAACGGGACTCAATGAGAGGTCGCTCGGAGGTGACTCACTAAAGGAGCTCCCTACGATGACCGCGACGCACTGCTCAGCAGGCGAGGCGCTCATCCGTGACCTCATGACGCTCAGCGTGTGAGGTCGAACTTGTAGCGCTTCTTGAACTTCTCGACTCGGCCCTCTGTGTCGATGAGACGCGCCTTACCTGAGTAAAAGGGGTGGGTGTAGCTTGAGATCTCGATCGGGATCACGTAGTGCGTGACGCCATCGACCTCACGGGTCTCTTTTGAGGTGAGGGTTGAGCGGGTTACGATCTCGTGATCACCATCTACAAAGATGACGTGATTGTATTGGGGCTGAATATCAGCTTTCATGTGTATACTCCACTAGAGCGGTATCAATGATGATTTCACTTACAGCACAGCGTGGGCGAAGATACACCCCCTGTTGTGTAAGCGGAACTTCTATATAAAAAATACGCCTCGCGCAAGTGCCCCCGAGCAAAATCCTCAGGAGTGAGCTATGCCTTTACCTCTCCACACCTCACCAAGCGCCTACACGCACAAGCTGTTGATCATAGAAGATGACGTCGCTCACCTCTCTAGCTTATTTAAGATTTTTGAGAAAATGGGCCTTGAGGTCTTTGTCGCCTCACGCGCCTCAGAGGGGCTCTTAATGCTAGACGAGCGAGGGCCATTCTCAGCCGCGCTCACTGACTTAATGCTCCCTGACCTTGATGGGATGGAGCTCTTGACCGCGCTTAAAGAGCGTCAACCAGACCTAGAGGTGGTGATGATGACCGCCTTTGGGACGATTGAGCGAGCGGTTGAGGCGATGCGCCTTGGGGCGTATGACTTCGTCACGAAACCCTTAAGGCGGGCTGAGATTGAGAAGGCGGTGAAGCGAGCGTTAGAGCGTGCAGAGCTGATCGCAGAGAACCGCTCGCTGAGAGCTCAGCTCGCGCAGGTGCAGTCACAGCGAGGGTTACCTGCGTTGGTGGGTCACTCAGCGCCCTTTAGGAACGCCCTCAGGGTCGCTCAGCAGGCGTCGACCTCCACTGCGCCAGTGATGCTGATCGGGGAGGCGGGGGTCGGGAAGCGGGCCTTCGCTCGAGCGATCCATGAGAGCTCGGAGCGCCCTCAAACGCCCTTGATTGAGCTGAGCTGCGCCTCTCTGCCGAGCGAGCTCATTGAGCGCCAGCTCTTTGGAGATGAGGAGACCCCTGGGGCCCTCAGGAGAGCGTGGGGGGGGAGCCTGCTCTTGAGCGAGGTAGACAGCCTGAGCCCTCGCCTACAGGTCCGCTTATCTCGTGCGCTCAAGAGTGAAGAGGGGCTTATGTGCCGGGTCCTGTCTACGACGCATGAGGATGTGGATCGCTCCTTAGCTGAGGGGGAGCTTGAGCGAGGCCTCTACCATCAGCTCTCTGTGATCCCGATCACGCTCCCGCCGCTCAGGCGGAGAGTAGATGACGTCCTCTTGTCTCAGAGCACCTCTTGAGGCGCCTCGCGACTCAACATCAACGGGCAGGATCCTCGTTTACACCTGAAGCCAAACAGCTCTTGATGACCTACTCATGGCCAGGGAACATCACAGAGCTAGAGAGCGTCATCGAGCGCGCGCTGATCTTGGGTGAGGGGGGGGCGATTCGAGCGCAAGAGCTCCCGATCTCTGTGGAGGACACCTCCCTGCTCGCTCAGCAGGAAGAGGACCTCCTGTTTTGTGCGCCTCTTGGCACGCCACTCCATGAGATCGAACGTCAGCTCATCCATCGCACCCTCGCGCATGTAGGGAACGACAAGCGCAGGGCCGCCCAGCTCCTCGGGATCACCTCTCGGACGATCTACCGTAAGCTCGCGGAGGAGGTGTGACATTTTGTCAATTGACCCTTAACAGAGCGCCTGTCAAAGGTCTAAAAGGGCCACTGCGCCACATTTTTTGATCTCCGCCTTGAAAGCTTGTCTTCCATGGAAGCCTACCTTAAACGATATTTTTGGACCCTGAAGCTTGGCTTAATGAGCCTCGTCGCTTACTCAGCGTCAGGCGTGGTGAATCACCTGATCACGACCCAAGCCGTGAAGGCGCTTGAGGAGATGATCCCATCTCGCTCAGCGAAGGTGAAGGCGAAGCCCGTCACCTTAGAGCAGCGACCGTCATGGTCATCGAGCATTGGGACGCGGAACTTGTTTAACGCCAACCCTCCGAGCCCCGCTGAGGAGAGGGCGAAGGGCGCGCAAGGGCCAGCGGAGCCCGCCGAGCCTAAAAATGCGCTCCCGGAGCCGTATGAGGACTGTGAAGACAGCAAGCAGAGCGTCACGCTTAAGCTCACGATGGTCGCTGAGCCATCAACCAGCTCATACGCGGTGATACAGCATGATGGGGAGGACCGGATCATCCTTGAGGGAGACACCTTTGAGGACTTTAAGGTCGTCGCGATCCAGTGGAACGGCGAAGGGGGGCGCGTAGTCCTCAACGAGGATGGGAGCTATAAGTGCCTTGTCCTAGGGAAGAAGAACGGTCGCGCTAAGTCAAAGTATAAGCGCCCAAGTCGCCCTAAGAAACGGGTCTCAAAGCGTAATAAGCAAAGCCAAAAGTACAAAGACGGGATCAAAGAGATCTCACCAGGGCGCTATGAGGTCGACCGAGCCATGCTCGATGAGCAGATCGCAAACCTCGACTCGATCATGAACCAAGCTCGCGTGATCCCGCATTATCGTCAGGGTAAGCCTGTCGGCTTTAAGGTGGTCGGTATCCGCTCCAACTCGATTTTTAGGCATCTTGGGCTCAAGTCAGGTGACGTCTTGAAGTCCGTCGGAGGGGAGGAGCTCACCTCAATTAACAAGGCCCTTGGGCTCTTTGAGAAGCTCAAGACGAGCGATAACGTCTCCATTGACGTCGAGCGCCTTGGCAAGGGCCAGACGCTCGATTACACCATCAAATGATCCATCATCACGCAAGTAACCTGCGCGTAGCGCGGTCTGGGACCCAGTTAGACTTTAGAGGACACATGACCACGACCATCTTGAGCCGATCACCTAAGCGCGCCTCCTTGAGAGGAGCGCTCTCCTTTTCGCTCTTAGCCTCAAGCGCGCTCTGCGTGATGTTGGTGAGCCTCGGGGGGCTCCCCTCGAGCTCCTTTGGTGAGGATATGGGGAGGGCATACGCCCAAGGGCAGATCGCCCCAAACCTCCCAATCAACCCCTCGACGCTCCCCTTGATCGCGCCTGAGCTGAAGCGGAAGCTCGCTGATCGAAAGCAGGCTCAGCTTAGGAGCTCGACGCTCAGGAAGCTCAAGGAGGCGAGGATCTCTGAGCGTAAGGAGCGACAGCTTCAGAAGAAGGAGGAGGCGCGCGCCCGTAGAGCGGAGCGACTCGCGAGGAGGCGCGCTGAGCGAGAGGCTGAGCAGGAGCGCGCTCGTGAAGAGCGAGCGCAGCTCGCGGCTCCACCCTCCTCCGGAGATAAGGATAAGGACGCAGACGAGAAATGGAGAGCCTCCTCTAAATCTCCCAACGCGGAAGAGGAGAAGCTGAGCCAAGACTACATCAAGAAGTGTGGGATGGTGACCCCAAAGCGTGGCGCAAAGTTCCGCCTCGACATCTATGACGAGGAGCTTGAGTCGGTCGTCAAGCTCATCGCCTGTATTAAGATGCGCAACATTATCCTCTCTAAGCCTCTCAAGGGTAAGAAAATCACGATCTACTCGCCCGTACCGGTGAGCGCTGACGAGGCGTATCGAGCGTTCTTAACCTCACTCGAGGCGAACGGGCTCACGATCTCACGGCAGGGTAAGTTCTGGCGTATCATTGAGATCAAGGACTACGCTCGGAGCTCGGACCCCTTCCAAGACCCTGATGGGCGCCTCCCTATGGAGGATCGCATGGTGACCCAGATCGTCCAGCTCAAGTATGTGGACGCTCAAGAGATCAACGAGATCGTCACCAAGCTCGCCACGCCGAACGCTCAGATTATCGTCTACCAGCCGAACAACACCATGATCATCACCGAGCTCGCGAGCAACCTCCGTAAGCTCCGCGCGCTCATTAAAGACCTCGACGTCCAGGGCGGTGAAGAGCAGCTCTGGACCTATCAGGTGCTCCACGCAGAGGCGACGGAGATCGCCCAGAAGATCCAAGAGGTGTTTGAGGTCAGCGAGGATAAGAAGCCTACACCAGCACGCAAGTCACGCGCCTCGTCACGACGTAAAGGGTCAAAGCGTCGCGCGAGCAGGAAGCCCTCTAACGCTACGAGCAGCAGTGTGGGTGACTCCGACCTCGACGCTCGGGTCAGTAAGGTGATCGCGGATGAGCGCACAAATCGCCTCCTGATCAAGGCTAACGCCCGTAGCTACGCGAAGGTGAAGTCCTTAATCGCGAAGCTTGACATCCCCGTTGAGGGGGACGGGCAGGTCCACATCCACCAGCTCAACCACGCTAAGGCCGCTGACCTCTCGAGCGTCTTAAGCTCACTCAGCCAAGAGCAACAGAGCCGTAGCAACGCTCGAGGAGGCGCCAACCGCGCTAAGCGCTCGAGCCGGTCGAAGTCGAAGGGGGGCGCGTCGGGCTCTGCGGGCGCGAACTCCGCGGCCCTCTTTGAGGGTGAGGTCTCTGTGACAGCGGATGAGGACACGAACGCCCTTGTCATCACCGCGAGCTTTAAGGACTACCTCGCGCTTAAAAAGGTCATCGACATCCTTGACCGCCCTCGTCGACAGGTCTTCATAGAGGCGGTCGTGATGGAGGTCTCGATTCGCAATCAGCGAGACTTTGGGATCTCACTACATGGCGCTGCGCAGGGGGCGGTCTCGGGTGAGTCCGTACCGTTGATCTTTAGCAACCAGCCAGGCTCTACCAAGAGCTTTGACCTGAGCAGCGCGGCGACCCTCACGGGGCTCGCGGTCGCGACTCAGGGCGCGGCGAGCGGTGTAGAGATCGCAGGGGTCGACCTACCCTCCTTTGGCGCGATCCTCCGAGCGCTCTCTAAGAGCGATGACGTGAACATCATGTCTACCCCTCACATCTTGACCACCGACAATGAGGAGGCCGAGATTGTGGTCGGCTCAAACGTGCCCTTCGTGGCTGGCTTCGCTGGTGGCATGGGTGGCCTCGGTGGCCTCGGTGGGTTGGCTGGCGCGGCGGGCGGTCGTGCAGGTGGGCTTGGGGGCCTCGGTGGCTTCTTCCCTACCGTGAACGTCCAACGCCAAGATGTCGCGCTCACCATGAAGATTACGCCACGTATTAACGCCGCGAACTTTGTGACCCTTGAGATCGACCAGGTGATCGAGGAGATCGAGAGCATCGACCCACAGGTTGGGCCGACCACCTCTAAGCGGAGCATTAAGAGCACCGTGGTCGTCAAGGATCAAAACACCGTGGTCATTGGTGGCCTACAGAAGAGCCGTCAGATCAGCAACAAGAGCGCGATCCCATGGCTTGGTGAGATCCCTGTGATTGGCTACTTCTTTAGGAACACGACAAGCGAGCGGGAGCGCCGTAACCTGTTGCTCCTCTTGACCCCTCACGTGATTGAGGGTCCAGACGACTTCCGCGCGATCTTCAAGCGTAAATTGGAGGAGCACAGGGAGTTCGTGGCCCGCTTCCAAAAGGATGGCAGTGACCTCAAGCTTGGCCTCGACTATGGCAAGAAGCATGGCCTCCTCGAGGCGATTAACCAGTCGATTCGCGCAGCAGAGGAGGAGAGGGCGCTCTTAGATGAGCTTAAACGACAAGAGCAACGCCCCCCTCTCCCACAAGAGCTAGATGGGATTGTCGTAGACACGCCACCTGAGCTCTTGCCTGTCAAGCGAGAGGAGCCTAAACCTCGCGGATTTGATATGCAGGTCGAGCGAGGCGTGAGCCCGAGTGACGCGCCGACTCCTCCCCCCGCTGAGTTTGACCCGATTGAGCTGAGCGACTCACCCGCTGATGAGACCCCCGTCTTCCGAGGCGCCTCAGACCTTGAGCCGATCCCTGCAGAGGTTGAGGACGAGATCCCAGAGGAGCCTCAAGCAGAGGAGCCTCCGGCGGTGAAGCCTCCAGCAGAGGAGCCTCAAGCAGAGGAGCCTCAAGCAGAGGAGCCTCAAGCAGAGGAGCCTCAAGCAGAGGAGCCTCCAGCAGAGGAGCCTCCAGCAGAGGAGCCTCCGGCGGTGGAGTCTCCAGCAGAAGAGCCTCCGGCGGTGGAGCCTCAAGCAGTGGAGCCTCAAGCAGTGGAGCCTCAAGCAGTGGAGCCTCAAGCAGGGGAGCCCTCGGCAGAGGAGCCCTCGGCAAAGGACGTGCCTGCGAAAGAGGCCGCTACTAAAGAGGCGAAGATCCAAGATCCGTTTGGGGCTGATCAGGATGAGAGCCCTGAGGCGACAGAGCAGGGCAAGGAGTGATCGATGCGTTTTGAGCGCCAAGTCGTCCATCGCTTGCATGAGAAGGGGCTCGTCTCAGCAGAGCTGTGTCAAGAGCTGACCGTTGAGGGCTACCCAGAGGCTCAGTCTGCCGAGCTTCACGCCTTTGAAGGTGAGGACGAGACGAGCGCTGAGCGCGCGCTCACCCGTGAGCTTTCTGCACATGATCAGCTTATGCGAAGCCGAACGGTGAGTGAGCAGCAGTGGGCGGAGGCCTGCGCTGAGGTGCTTGGGATGCAGACCTTCACGATGATTGACCTCGATCGTGTAGAGCTCGATTACACTCAGGCGCTGAAGGTGTCCTACGCAAAAGAACAGCTGATCTTACCGCTCTGGAGAGAGGACCAGCGCCTCTTAGTGGGGGTCGCCGACCCGCTGAACATGGACGCGATGAGCTCATTTGCGCGCTTATTTGAAGGTCCACTAGAGCCTGTATACGTCCCAGAGCAAGAGCTCTTAGATACGATCAATAAGGTCTTTGATCGTCGCGCGGCCGCCGCTCAGGTCATCGATGAGATTGATGAAGAGCAGGTCGTGAACGCCGAGGCGAACATTGATGACATCGACATCGACATCATCGACACCGATGATGAGGCGCCGATCATTAGGCTCGTCAACGCGATCCTCTCTCAGGCGATCAAGGAGCGCGCGAGTGACATCCACATCGAGCCCTTTGAGCGTTATATCTCAGTCCGCTTCCGTGTAGATGGGGTGCTCAATGAGGTCATTCAGCCACCGAGGCGCTTTCACGCCTCGGTGAGCAGTCGCATCAAGATCATGGCGGGGCTCGACATCGCCGAGAAGCGCATCCCACAGGACGGCCGTATTAAGCTGAAGGTTGCGGGTAAGGAGATCGACATCCGCCTCTCTACCCTGCCGACCGCTCACGGTGAGCGCCTCGTGATGCGTATCCTTGATAAGAGCGCGGTCTTAAAAGATCTCTCTCATATCGGGATGGGCGCGAAGGCGTTAGATGGGATGAACGACCTGATCACCCGCTCTTACGGGATCATCCTCGTGACGGGCCCTACGGGCTCAGGTAAGACGACCACCCTCTACGCGAGCCTCGCCAAGATCAACAGCCCTGTCCGTAACATCATCACCGTCGAGGACCCTGTTGAGTATCAGCTCGCTGGGATCGGTCAAACGCAGGTGAATGACCGCGTCGGATTGACCTTCGCGGCTGGGCTTCGCTCGATCCTCCGCCAGGACCCTGACGTGGTGATGATCGGTGAGATCCGTGACCGAGAGACCGCTGAGATCGCGATCCAGGCCTCGCTGACAGGTCACTTGGTCTTCAGCACGCTCCACACCAATGACGCGGCGGGCTCTGTGACGCGCCTCGTCGATATGGGGATCGAGCCCTTCCTGATCTCCTCTTCTGTGATCGGCATGATGGCCCAGCGCCTCGTGAGGACCCTCTGCCCGAGCTGTAAGGAGCCCGTCGTGCCTACGGACCTTGAGCTTCAGCAGCTTGGCTATGATCGAGAGCGCTTCCTGTCTGAGACGCAGGGCTTCGTTTATCAAGCCAACGGCTGTCCCGAGTGCCATGGGAATGGTTTCAAGGGTCGAACAGGTATCTATGAGCTGTTGTTGGTTGATGACGAGATCCGAGGGCTCATTATGGCGAACGTAGACAGCAACTCGATTAAGAAGCGCGCGATCGTGAAGGGGATGAAGACCCTCCGCGATGATGGGACCCGTAAGGTGCTCGCAGGTGAGACCTCGATCTCCGAGGTCTTACGCGTCACCCAAGACGACATGCTCTCTTTTGACTGAGCGGACACGAGTGAGGAGCGACGGCCATGCCAGCCTATGAGTATAAAGGCGTCGACAAGCGCGGTAAGAACGTCAAGGGTACCCTTGACGCCGATAACGAGCGCCAGCTTCGCCAGCTCCTTAAGCAGCGTGGGGTCATGCTCACCAAGATCGGCAAGGGGGGTGAGGGCCAGGGTCTGCTCAGCAAAGAGATCGACTTTGGGGAGATGTTTGAGAAAATCGGCCCCGCCGAGATCGCCCTGTTCACACGACAGCTCGCGACCCTCGTGCGCGCCCGCATCCCGCTCTCTGACGCCCTCGCCGCCTGTGTAGAGCAGATCGAGATGCCAAAGTTTAAGAAAATCGTCTCGAAGCTCCGTACAGACGTGAATGAAGGCCTGAGCTTCGCCCACGCCCTAGAGCAGTATGATGAGGTATTTGGTGGCCTCTACGCCAACATGGTCCGCTCAGGTGAGGCGTCGGGTAAGCTCGATGAGGTCTTGATGCGCCTCGCGGAGTTCACGGAGGCCTCAGTCAAGCTACGCCAAAAGATCCGTGGCGCGATGATGTACCCTACGATCATGGTGGTGGTCGGGTCGCTGATCTTAATCGGGCTCTTTGTTGGGGTGATCCCACAGATCACGAAGATCTTCGAGGACAGCGGTCAAGAGCTCCCAACGGTCACCCTCGTGATCATCTGGATCAGTCACACGCTTCAAGCTTACTGGTACCTCTTCCTCGCCGGGCTCATGGGCGCCCCGCTCTTGTTTAGGCTCTACGTAAAGAAGCCAGAGGGGCGCTATAAGTGGGACGGCCTGAAGCTCAAGTTCCCTATCTTTGGTGACCTGTTTCTGCTTGTGGGCGTGGCCCGCTTCACCAAGACCCTCTCTACCCTCCTCGGCTCAGGTGTCCCGCTGTTGACCGCCTTAGACATCACCAAGAACGTCCTAGAGAACAAGGTCCTTGAGGAGACAATTGAGGACGCCTGTGTCGCGGTTAAGGAGGGGGCGCCGTTGGCGGTCCCACTTAAGCAGAGCGAGCAGTTCCCGACGATGGTTGTCCATATGATCTCGATCGGTGAGCGCTCTGGCGCCCTTGAGGAGATGCTCGATGTCGTCGCCGAGAACTATGAGAACCAAGTGGAGTCTCAGGTCTCTCGACTCACGACCCTCCTCGAGCCCGTTATGATCCTCGGGATGGGCGTGGTGATCGTGATCATCCTGTTCGCGGTCCTGCTCCCGATCCTGCAGATGAATGACTTCGTCCAGTGAGCGC
>Ga0181594_10000467_pt1 | contig 37258 bp, 17 predicted proteins | sample 071ome_18_FD_145603 | JGI IMG/M metagenome (GOLD analysis project Ga0181594, IMG submission 145603) | Coastal salt marsh microbial communities from the Groves Creek Marsh, Skidaway Island, Georgia - 071413BT metaG (spades assembly) | ecosystem: Environmental > Aquatic > Marine > Intertidal zone...
CAGGGCAGAGGTCACAGGCGTCACCGACACCGTCCTCATCACCGTCGAGCTGGTCGGGATCGGCGACCTCAGGGCAGACGTCACAGAGGTCTCCATGTCCATCTTGATCACCGTCGATTTGGTCTGGATCGGCGACCTCAGGGCAGAGGTCACAGGCGTCACCGACACCGTCCTCATCACCGTCGAGCTGGTCTGGGTCAGAGACCTCAGGGCAGAGGTCACAGGCGTCACCGACACCGTCCTCATCACCGTCGAGCTGATCTGGGTCGGCGACCTCAGGGCAGAGGTCTAGAGCGTCTTCTATACCGTCGCCATCAAAGTCAGGCAGAGGTTCAGCTCCACCCTCACCCCCGCTCCCTCCGCCCGCAGGGGGCTCCACTCCGCCGGTTGATCCTCCAGCGGGAGGTTCTGCTCCACCGGTTGACCCGCCCGCAGGGGGCTCCACTCCGCCGGTTGACCCGCCCGCAGGGGGCTCTGCTCCACCGGTTGACCCGCCCGCAGGGGGTTCTGCTCCACCGGTTGACCCGCCCGCAGGGGGCTCCACTCCGCCGGTTGACCCGCCCGCAGGGGGCTCCACTCCACCGGTTGACCCGCCCGCAGGGGGCTCCACTCCACCGGTTGACCCGCCCGCAGGGGGCTCAATTCCGCCGGTTGACCCGCCCGCAGGGGGCTCCACTCCACCGGTTGACCCGCCCGCAGGGGGCTCCACTCCGCCAGTTGACCCGCCCGCAGGGGGCTCCACTCCGCCGGTTGACCCGCCCGCAGGGGGCTCCGCTCCGCCGGTTGACCCGCCCGCAGGGGGCTCTGCCCCACCCACCTCGCCACCGGCAGGGGGCTCTGCCCCACCCACCTCGCCACCGGCAGGGGGCTCTGTCCCTGCCTCAACCCCCGCTACGCCAACCATCACACCTGCCATCACACCTGCATCACCCCCCATATCTTCAACAGGTGGCTCCTGGTCAACCCACATATCCTCAAAAGGAGGCTCCTGATCGACCAACATATCCTCAAGGGGAGGCTCCTGATCGACTAACATGTCCTCAAGGGGTGGCTCCTGATCGATCAACATATCCTCAAGGGGAGGCTCTTGATCAACTACCATGTCTTCACCGGGTGGCTCTTGATCGACCAACATATCCTCAAGCGACATGTCTGTTTGTGGTGGATCTAGATCTTCGTTGGTGATGAGGGGACTCCCTCCAATGAGTGTGCCCCCAACAGAGTCATCTGGGCCAGCATCTGGGATATCAGGCGTGGGCATCTCACAGGCATAAACACTAGAGAGGATGAGCGAGAGCGTGATGAGCTTGGTTGAGAGGCGCATGTTGACCCTCCCCCTTGTCTTAAGAAAGCTTAAGTGATTGATCAGAGCTATAGTAGCGCGGGCGCACGATCATCTCTACTCTTCGGTAGACCATGCGATCATCAAAAGGTTGTAAACCTTGTATTTTTTGATTACGGGGTCCCCCCGAGGAGGGCGACGTCGACCTTGGTTGAGATTGGGTTCGTCCCATCCCCACCCGCGACGACGTAAAAGAAGCCCTTAGCGGAGCTGTATCCTGGGTCCACGGTTGAGCGGACACCTACGTTCCCAAGGGAGGACCAGCTGCTGACCTCCTCGACGTTTGGATCACAGTCAGCACCACAGATCACCCCTTTATCGGCCTTTGTGCTGGCCCCGCCGTTGTGGCCTCCCACGATCACCAGGTTATTATTCGCGATCGCGGTCGCGTAGCCTGCCTTGGTGTTGTTGATGTTGCCCGTGGTTTGGAATGGGCTAATGAGGCCACCGGGTAAAACTTCACCCACCTCAACGTTCTTTGAGCCTTCACCTCCCAGAACGTAAATCACGGCGCTCTTGGGATCGGCGCCAAGCGAGAGGTAGCTCGCTACCTGTGGGGTCCCTGTCAAGGCGCCAAGCCTAGAGCGAGATTGGGTGAGGGCGGCGTTGACGAGGCTGGGCGCAGAGAGCTGGTGGTTACGCGGAGCGCTCGCGTCTACGCTGATGTACTCATAGCTGTCCGTGGCGACCCCGCCGATGAGCCCCCCGATCGCGTAGATGTGATGGAGGTCTGCTGTATCAGGGTCAGGGGCGACCACGACCGCGTGACTGCTACGACCTACGTTGAGCTGAGCTGCGACCGCCCAGTTCCCTAAGATCCCCTGGCTGAGAGTCCCTGTGTTCGCTACCGTGTTGAGGCTCCCGTCATCCGTAAAGCTGAGCTCTGTTGCAGGGAGCTCTGCGATCAGCTCCTCTTGCCCTAAGAGGAGGTCTGGAGATGGGCTACGATAGACGCGGTAAGACTCTGCGTCAGGGAGGCCCTCCCACTGTAGGATCAGCCTCACACCCACGTTCGGGATCTGCGGGATAAAGACCGGTTGAGGCTCAGAGGGTAAGCTTTCTCCACCTGGGTTGTTAGGGTCATTCTCTGGGTAGACTGCAGAGATCCGATAGTAGTATACGCCGGTATCTAGACCGTTGATCGCAGGGTCAAACTCAAAGTCTACCTCGGTGACCTCAGGCACGTAGAGCGGATCGAGGAGCTCGGCGCGTAAGACATCGACCGTGTCTCCTCCGCCGTCTTGTTGGCCACTTAAAATGTAAATGAAGCGCCCGAGGGTGACCGCCTGTGTAGCGGTGAGCCCATAAGGGAGCGTCGTGTCGAGAGGTTCCCAGGCGCCGAGGGCGCCAAAGGAGTCGATCCGCGCTGTAAACATATCAGAGAGCGCCTGTACGCCGTTGTCGCCACCCATTAAGAACAGCGCAGGCCCACCGTTTGGGATCTCTGCATAGGTGACAGAGGGGAGCCGACGCTCAGCGCCAGCTGGTAGCGCGGGGCCCACTGAGAAGGAGACGAAGTTACCTGACGGGTTCGTAGCGGTCAGCGGAGAGAAATCGTCATAGGACTCATCCGCGTTAAACACACGAATTGAGCAGATGCTGGTCGCAGTGAGGCGAGTGGTGTCGACTGTGATGTTGAGGACCTCAGGTTGCTCAGAGATGACGTTGAGCGCGAAGGTGTCTGTAGCGCCACCTGTCACGCAGGTCGCGGTCAGGCTCGCGCCGTTGAAGCCTGTCCCAATGACCTGAACTGGGAGCGCGTTGTTATTGACCTCCCATGAGCCAGGGCTGACAGCCTTGATCGCGGGTGGGGGGTCCACGTTAACCTTCATCGCTTGGTTGAGGAGGCCCACAGAGCCATCGGGGTTAACGACGACAAGGTCATAGAGGCCAGGCGCGAAGCCCTGATCAACTGCCCCTTGAAGCTCGGTCTCACTGCGGATGCTCGTCGCTCTGAGCTCAGAGGCCTGAGCGACACAGGCGCCACTGACACAGGCGAGGCCTGCGTCACAGTCTGCGGTGCTCTCACAGGTCAAGCTACACCGCCCATTTACGCAGAGCTCGTCTGCATTACAGGCTGAGCTCTGCACACACTCATCACCAAGAGAGGGGGTGAGGTAGGCCCTTGGGGTTGGGACAAAGCCTGCGCCCTGCTCTGCGAAGGCGATGACGGGCGTTACGCTGTCGGTCCAAGCGAAGGGTGGGGTCAGCTCCGTGATGTTGACCGTCAGGAGGTCGGTCACGTTTAAGAGGCCTGCGGTTGTCCCTGGGCAGTTGACGTCATCAAAGAGGGTGAGGTCGTACAACCCAACAGGGATGCCCTGCGGGATAAAGATCTTGAGCTGACCCGGTGTGGCAGGGTCAAAGGCGAAGTCAAGGTCGATCGGCGCTTGGGCGCCTTGTGAGACCTGGACGCGCGTGACGCTCCCACCAAAGAGGTTCCCGAGATAGGCGGTCGCCTGTAGGGTGATGCCGTTGTAGACGATAGGTGGGTCTACGAAGAACGGGACCGGCCCCTCGGTGATCCTAACCTGCTCAGGGAGCGTGGTCGCGCAGTTCGTCGGGTTAGTAGCGATCAGGTCGTAGACCCCGGGCGCGAAGCGTGGGGTGGGCTGTTCAGTCCAATATGCCGAGACCTCGAGCTCTCCGTTGATCGCTGTGACGCTGTCGGCGAGCTGGCCTGCGAGCGAGATGCTGATGCCCGCCTCAAGGTGCTGACCGATCAAGTTGATTCGACCACCTTGGTCGCAGATCTTGCTCGGGACTACGTCGTCAATCTGTGGTGGCTCTGATTGAATGAAGCGCTCCACCGTGGTGAGGCTCGCTGGGTCACAGGCCCCAGGGTTGGGGTTACTGAGTGAGACGTCGAGCTCCGCGACATCCTTTTGGCTCAATGGGAGCTCGAAGGAGGCCTCTCCACAGAGCTCAAGTGAGCCGTTCGCCACGGCGCAATCTGCGAGCGTGGGTAAGACTGCGGGCTCTCCGTTGACCGTGATCTGTACCTCTTGAGCGTTAGGTATATCTCGTACAAACCCCGTGCCGGTCAGCGTGAGGCGACCATCGAACTGCCCACGACAGATCGGGCGTGGGCTGAAGCTCTCGATGCTCGGTGAGCTGATCACGACCAGCTCAGGGGGCGCGCGGTCGTCACACCCCAACGGGTACGGGTTCCTGAGCACCGCCTGATACAGGTCAGCGTCTAAGCCCCCTGGGAGCGTCAGATTGACGCTCGTACAGCGCTCGATTCGCCCACCTGTGTCTGCGACGGGTGTACACCCTGCCACGCTGTCGGCGTTGAGCGTGAGCCCGCCAATGATCATCCTTGGTAGCGCGCCTTCATAAGTGTAGATGTGGTCTCCGCTGACCGTGATGGCCTGCGCTTGGTCACAGAGAAAGCCAGGGTTAATGTTGTTCGCTTGAGGCGCGAATAAGGTCCTAAGGTTGATGACCGCCGTAGCGCTGTCAGTGAGCCCCGCTCGGTTGGTGGTGGTGAGGCGGACGGTCAAGGTCGCGGTGCTCCCCTCACCTACCCCGCTCACCGACAGGTTGAGCCCCTCTGAGCTCGAACCGCTCAGCGCGACCTCTAGCCCTGGGCTCACCTCCACAACCTCCCACTGGTAGCTCAGAGGCCCACCTAGGCCACAGGCCTCATTCGGATCAACGCTGTCACCGCCAAGGAGCTGGACAAAGGGCGCCTCAGCGCAGGCGAAGGTGTCGACCGTGAGGGCCTCTGCGGGGGCGACAATAACGGGCGCCACGGCGCTGATGAGCGCTTGTGGGGCGTCCCGCCCACAGCTCCCTGCGATCACGCTGACCCGCGCAGGCTCACTCTCAAGTCGCACACCCGTCGCGAGTGGGCTGTCTTCAATGAGCGAGACCTCAACGATGTACTCTCCCTCTACGTCAGGGGTGAGCCCCACCTCAGCGCCTGTGCTCAGGCTCAGGCTCGCGACGCTCCCTACCGGCGCCCGCACGAGTCGCCAAGACTCGCTGTACTCTGCGCCAGCTCCACAGTCTTGGTCAGGGTCAAGCCCGCTCACCGTAAGGCTAAGCTGTTCGCCAAGGTTGACGGGCCCTGCGACGCTGGGTGCCACCGTGATGACCGGCGCGCGCGCTCCACAGTCCGGGACGCTGAGCGTATACCTCAGCTCGTCGCTTGTCGCGCCACTCGGGCTGATGACCTGCGCGCTGAGGAGGTAGTCGCCTGGGACATCAGGGGTGAGCGTCGGGCTTGGTCGAGCTGCGCTCTGTAGGCTCGCGACGCTCCCAGAGGGCCTTGAGAAGAGTCGCCAGCGCCACTGGTAGCTCGCTGGGTCGGTTGACTCACAGCTCGCGTCTGCTGGAGTGAGGGTCGCGGAGAGCTGAGCGGGGGCTCCCGTGCGCGGTGTGGCAGGTGAGACGCTCACATCGCTGAGCTGTGGGCGAGACGCGCCACAGGTCGTGAGCGTGAAGGAGGCCTGCGCTTGGCTCGCGTTCCCTGTCTCGTCTGTGACCTCTGCGGTGAGGGTGTACTCACCAAGGTGTACAGGGGTGAAGCTGATCGCGCTCCCCGAGGCCTGCTCACCGGATATGGGCGTCACAGGCGACAGCTCAGGGGCGAGCCCAAGGGGCGCCTCGCTGACCCACCACCTGACAGAGCGTCGCTGGCTCAGCGCGCAGGGAGCGACCTCATCTGCGTCCGCTGTGCTTGCATACGCGTTGATCGCCTTAGGCGTCGCGCCGAGCGTGGTCTCGGTGAGCGGTGCTGGGTCCGTGGCGAGGGAGAAACTAAGGCTCAAGGTTGGGCTAAAGCTCCCGCAAGGGCCGACCTCAAAGCTGAAGCGCTCTGCTTCGCCCGTCAACCCATCTGCTCCAACCGGGGTGACCTCCACTGTATACTGCCCTTGCGCGGAGGCGTAGAGCTCTGGTTGATCACCCACCCCTAGAGAGAGGGTCGCTCCCTCAGGGACGCTCACGACGCGCCAACGGAGCTGGGCATCCGTGACGCCTCCACAGGCGCCATCCGGGTCAGCGCTCGTCGCGCTCAGCGTCGCCCGCTCGTTCACTTGAGGGCTCGCTGGGGTGAGGCTTAGGCTCGCGGGGTTGATCGAGGGCGCGGTCGCGCCACAGTCCTCCACGTTGAGGCTGATCGAGGCAGGGTCGCTCAAGTTCCCATCCTCATCACTCACCCTCAAGGTGAAGCGATAACGCCCAGGGTGATCGACACTTACCCAAGGCGAGCGCCCTGTTAACAGGAGCGGGGCCTCATAGCCAAGCGGGAGCTCGTCAGCGACCCAGTGATAGCTCAGGCTGACCGCGTCTCCACAAGCAGGGTCGCTGTCGGCGTCCGTCGCGCTCCCGATGAGCTGGACGAGGTCCCCTACGCTTGGGTTAGTGGGCGCGAGCGTAGCTGTGGCGACAGGTGTCGCGCCACCACAGCTCGAGACCACCCAGCTCAGCTCCGCTGACGCCTCTGTCCTAAGGGCTGTACGGGCGGTCAAGAGAGCGCTGTAGTCACCCGCTTGGTCAAAGGTGAGGGAGGGGGTAGCCTGTGCGCTATCATTGAGGTAGGTCTCTGAGCCCTCAGGCTGACGGATCAGTGACCACTCATAGCTGATCGGCCCCGCGAGGTCGCAGGCCTGGTTCGGGTCTGTGACATCAGCGAGCAGGCGAGCGACGCCACCGACCGTTAAGCTCCCATCTACGCGCAGGTTGCTCAAAGACGGGCTCAGGTCTCCACACGCCTCTACCACGACCTCACCGATCGCGGGGGCGCTGACTCGACCTGTCTTGTCAATCACCGTGACGCTCAGCTCATAGCGACCCGCCTGGTCTGCGCGCCAGGTGAGCGAGGGGCGATCTTGAGGCACGAAAGGCTCACTCGCCCCAGCTGGGAGCGCAGTGAGCCTCCAATCGTATCGGTAGCTGTGTGCCTCACTTGGCGCGCAGAGCTCATCTGCGTCAGTGACGATCGCCTCGACAAGGTTGTTGACGCCCACCGCGAGCGGCTCGCTCGGGAGGGAGAGCGTCACAGCGGGGGAGGCTGAGCCACAGCTCGACACCACAACCCCATCCTCCTGTACGGCGCTGAGCCCGCTCGCGTCACGGAGCTCGAGCTCCCAGAAATACACACCAGGGAGGTCTGGCGTGAGGGAGGGGCGCTCAGCGCTTGGGTTGCTGAGCGCGACCGCGCTGCCGTTCGGCACGCTCAAGAGGCGCCAGCTGAAGCTGTGCTCATCTCTAGCCGAGCACTCAGCGGAGGTGAGGTCTAGGTCACTCCACTCAGCCGAGAGGGTCATGGGTGAGCCGACCCGAGCCTCATTTAAGTCCTCTGCGATCGTTAAATTCATCGCGGTGATAACGGGCGAGTGCGCTCCACAGCCCCCTACTGAGATGGTCGCGGTCTTAGCGCTCGAGTGACCTTGCGGGTCTGAGACGCTCACCTCGGCGAGATAGACGCCTGGCAGGTCTGGGTTAAACCAGGCGCTTGAGGTCGCTGAGGCCTGCAGGCTCGCCTCGCTCCCTGCGGGGAGTGAGCGCCAGCGCCACTGATAGGAGAGCGCCTGCTCTAGATCACAGCCTGGAGCCTCATCGGGGTCTTGCGCTGTGACGCTCAGGGAGACGGGTCTCCCTACCCCTGAGGCCGACCCTTGACCACCGATGGGGTCAAGCCAGCTGATGACGGGCGCAGCGGACCCGCAGCTGTTCACCTCTACTTGTACGGTCGCGTCACTGCTCTGTACACCATCGCTCACCACGAGGGAGAGGCGATAGGTCCCAGGCAGGTCGAAGTCGAGCTCGACGCTTGGGGTGGTCGCCTCGATGAGGCTGAGGCGACTCCCTTGCGGGCTTCCCTCAACACGCCAACGATAGTCGAGCGCGCGCTCAGCGCTCTCAGGGAGCCCTAGACGAGCTCGACAGGCCTCATTTGGATCGCTGACGGTCGCGCTCAAGCTAGCGGTTGAGCTCAGTGAGGCGCTGAGCGTCCTTGAGTCGGGAAGCGCGCCGAGGTCAATGGTCTCTGTCGCCTCGCCTTGGCTGAGGCTCAGCTGGTCAATCTCGGGAGGGAGCGCGCCACAGTCGAGCGCCTCAAAGCTGAGCCGTGATGGAGCGCCCACGTGGCCTGCGAGGTCAGTTGGGGTGACCTCGATCAGGTACTGACCCGCGACGGTGGGGGTGGTCGCGAAGGACAAGGCCTGAGGGCCCGCGACTGGGAGCGGGAGCGCCGGGGCGCCAGCAGGGGCGCTTATGACACGCCATGAGAGGCTCACCTCATCTGTGGCGCCACAGGAGATGTCTGGGTCCGTTGGCAAGGCCTGTACGCTGATCGGGCTCCCGAGCGCGACCTCTTGAGCGGAGGCCGTCAGGCTGACGCTTGGTACAGCTGAGCCACAGTCCTCCACCGTAAAGCTGAGCTCTGAGGACGCGACATGGCCGGCGAGGTCACGGACCTCGACGCGGAGCGTGTATTCTCCAGGGACGTCTGGCGCAAAGCTCGGCTGGAGCGCGCTCACAGGGAGCGGGAGCGCCCTGCTCGTGGTTGGGGCTCGCGCGACTGACCACTGGAGCTCAAAGCGCTCCTCACCCACAAGGGACGCGCAAGCCTCATCCGAGTCCGCGTCGCTCCAGCTCACCGCGAGCTGGCTAGGGCTTAGGAGTGAGGGCGTGGGGGTCGCGCTGACCTCACTGATCACCGGTGACGCTGAGCCACACTCGCTCACCTCGACGCGCACCTCAGCGTGACCTACGTTCCCCTGTGGGTCCGTGGCGCGGACCTCAGCTAAATATATGCCTGGGACGTCGGGGGTGAACCAAGGGCTTGAGCCGGTCGCAGGAGAGAGCGTCGCGTCGCTGAGCGCAGGGAGCTCAACAAAGCGCCACGTGAGGCTCAAGGGTTGCTCTTGTCCACACGCCTCATCGGGGTCCGAGGCGCTTACGCTTAAAGACAACGGGCGACCGACCACCCACGCGCCGGTCGCGCTGTCGCCCTCATTAAAGCTCGCCGATGCGCTCACCTCCGGAGCAGAGGCTCCACAGCTCGCTTGATAGCTCAGCTCAAGCGCGTCGCGTCGATTGAGCGCGTCGCTAACGGTGAGCCCGATCAGGTATGCGCCCCTCACGTCAGGCGTGAAGCTCCGCGCCCGCTCACCTACTGGGCTCAGGTCTACTCCAGAGTCGTTTGGCTTTGAGAGGAGCGCCCAGCTGACCGATGGGCTGAGCGGGTCTAGCTCAGGACACCCCTCTGCGGTCTCGGCAGAGAGGGTCGCGATGACGCTCACGGGTTGGCCGACAACCCCCTCATCTCCATGCGTGAATTCAGCGCTCACGCCCCACTTTGGTGGAGCACAGGAGACGATGAGCTCTATCCGGTCTGTCGCGGTAAAGCCCTCAAGGCTCTCGCTCGCTGTGACCTCGTATCGCCCCAGTACATCCGGGGTCAAGACCCGCTTCTCCTCGCCTGACAGGTCATCTGGCTCGATGAGGAGCGCCTGGCTCGCTGGGGGCTTCGCCGTGAGCGTCCAGCTGACGCCGTTCCCCTCCCCGGAGCCATTGTTCAGGATGGTGATCGGGACCCCAAGCGCGAGGGGCTCGCTCGCGCTGAGCTCCACCTTAGGTGGCTTAGGCTCATCACACCCAACCCCCGCGAGCGTCATCGCCAGACAGCTGAGCAACGAGAGCGTGTGGGTGAGGAGTTGGCCTCTATTTGCTGTACGTGAGCATGGGGCGCTGTGGATTTGGGCAGTCTTAGTCATCATATCAGCTCCATCTAGGGATGGGGGACGAGCGTTCAGGCCTGTGACCTGTTAAGCTATCTTGACCTCTATGCCCGCTATCAGCGGGCGAGGGGCCTGTGTGTGTTGAGTGAGCGCGCTCGGCGCTCTTTGCTCACCTCACCGTGTCGACGGTGAGGCGGGGGCCCGCTTAACGCTAAGGGGCGACGTTGACCGTAACATCAACAGGGTCGCTGCTCTGGAGGCCATCAGAGACCACCAAGCGCACCACATAAGCGCCCTCTACATCTGCCTCAAACCAAGGGGTCAGGCCGGTAGAGAGTGAGAGCTCAGCGCGTGAGTCGGGCGGGATGCTCATAAGCGTCCACTGGTAGCTCAGGGTCTCGTTGACACCACAAGCTACGTCGGCGTCTGAGCTCCCCGCGCCTGAGAGCTGGACTACGTCTCCCGCGACTGGAACGCCCACAGGCGAGGTGCGTGTGATCGAGGCGACAGGGGCGGTCAAGCCACAGTCATCCACGGTCACAGTGAAGCGCTCCACCTCGCTCATGAGGCCACTTTGGTCAGTGACCCAGAGCGCGAAGCGGTAGTCGCCCGCGACGTCAGGGGTGAAGCTTGGTGAGTCAAGCATCGCGTCATTCAGCGCTGTGGCGCTCCCTGCAGGAGCAGAGGTGAGCATCCAGTGGTAGCTGAACTGCTGAGGGAGGTTACAGCCCCCTGGGTCGCTGTCTACATCCGAGACGGTCGCGGTCAGCTGGGTCGCCTGACCAAGGACAGGGCTCGCGGGGAGGGTTGAGAACCCTGCCACATCGACCACTGGGGTCGCCCCACCACAGTCGATCGCGTTAATCGAGTACAGCGCCTCATCACTCCAGTGCCCTGCGCCATCACCCACCATCAGCCCGATCAGGTATTCGCCTGGGGCGTCGGGGGTGAGGGAGGCGGTGTAGAGGGACGCCCCTGAGAGCTCAGCGCTTGAGCCCTCAGGGCGGATAATCAGGCGCCAACGGAACTCAAAGGTCTCCTCTAGATCACAGCCGGCCTCCGTGTCTGTGTCGATAAAGTCACTCACGAGTGACACGAGCTCTCCGATGATAGGCTCGTCATTGCTCACCACGACCTCATTGATCGTAGGTGTAGCGTCACCACACTCCGTGACCGCGAAGGCCTGTGTCGCCCAGTCGCTCGCGTAGCCAGCGCTGTCTACCGCGCGGACCTGCACCTCATAGTCACCAGCGACGTCAGGCGTAAAGCTTGGCGCGTCAAGGCTGGGGTCTGCGAAGCGCGCGAGGCTCCCTGCTGGGCGGGCGCTCACCCGCCACTCTACCGTGTAGGTCTGGCCTGCGTTACAGCCCGGCTCATTGTCAGGGTCTGTGAAGCTCACCTGTCCAACTGTTGGCTCCCCAATGAGCGGAGCGACGGGGGTGAAGGTGAGGCTGTCGAGGGTGGGCGCGCGCACACCACAGGTCCCCACAGTGACCGTCACGATCGAGCTGACGCTCCGACCAGTTGGGTCAGTGACCTCCACCATGAGCTCTACGTCACCGACCACGTCGGGGATCAGAGAGGGGCGAGCGGTCATCCCGTTGAGGAGGCTCGCGTCGCTCCCCGCAGGGGCGCCCACGATCGACCAGTGGTAGCTGAGAGGCTGACCGAGCGCACACCCAACCGCGTTATCCTCATCACTCGCGCTCACAGACAGGCTCACAGGGAGCCCGACGCGAGGCACTGCGGTCTCGACTTGAGTGTCGTTGATCACAGGGGTGTTCGCGCCACAGGTCTGAGCGCTCACCGTGATGGTGACAGGCGCGCTCTCGAGCCCACGTGTGTCGGTCGCGGTGACGCGGAGCACGTAGTCTCCTGTGACGTCCGCGGTGAAGCTCGGGGTGCGGGCGCTTGGCGCGTTGAGGCGCGCTGAGCTCCCAACAGGGATAGAGTCAAAGCTCCAATGATATGTGAAATCTGCGGGGTCTACACAAGGCGCGACGCTGTCTTGGTCTACCGTGCTCGCGTCGAGCTGGACGACGTCACCTGTGTTCGGGGTGAGGTCGGAGGCGCTTGGGGAGACGACCGGCGCGCTGAGGCCACAGGCGCCGACGCTCACGGTGACGCTCACAGGCTCACTCATGTGACCACGGAGGTCATGAGCGGTCACCTCAAGCGTGTACTCACCATCGAGGTCAGGGGTGAAGGATGGGGTCGCGCTGTCTGAGAGGTTGAGGGCGCTCTGGCTCCCTGCGGGCGCAGAGGCGAGGCGCCACATATAGCTGAAGCGCTCCACGCGCCCACACGTGGCCTCGGTGTCGGCGTCCGTGGTCGCGGGGGTCGCGTCGAGGGAGACGCGCTGACCTGCGTTGACTGAGGCCGGGCTCTGAGTGACAAGCGCGGGGTCAATGACAGGCGAGAAGCTACCGCAGTCATCAACGTCGATCGAGACCGTCACCTCATCACTGCTGAGGCCCGTCTCATCGGTCACCGTGACCGAGAAGCTGTAGCGACCAGGCAGGTCAGCGGTGAAGCTTGGGGTGAGGGAGCGAGGGGCGTTGAGCCCTGCTAGGCTCCCTGCTGGGGTCTCAAGCGCGCGCCACTGGTAGCTGAGGGTAGGTGTCCCACAAGCGCTGTCAGCGTCGGTCGCGGTGAGGGTGAGGCTGATGAGGTCACCCGCGTGAGGCGCGAGCGGATCAGCGCGACCCGCCTCTTGAGAGGCGTAGCTGACCGTCGCGACAGGCGCGCTCGCGCCACAATCTGCGACACTAAACGCGACGTCAAAGGCCTCACTCTCTAGCCCTTGTGCGTCCGTAACGACGAGCCGGAGCGCGTAGTCGCCCGCGACATCAGGGCTCAGGCTTGGGCTCTGCTCGCTGTTTGAGTTGAGGCTCGCGCGGCTCCCTGCAGGTGTAGCGGTGAGCCACCAATGGTAGCTGAGGCGCTCGTCGAGAGCGCAGGCCTCATCGTCGGTGTCAGCGTCGGTCACTGAAGGGACCAGCTCAAGGACTGAGCCAACGAAGGGCTCGGTCGCGCTCGCTGGGCTAATAGACAGGCTCACATCGCTAATAACAGGCGCTCTGACACCACACTCCGTGACCGTGACGGTCACAGCGTCTGACGTGATCAGCCCGCGGGGGTCTGTGACCTCGCAGGTGACCTCATAGACCCCAGGGAGGTCGGGCGTAAAGCTAGGTGCGGCGAGGCTCGGCTGTGCGACGCTCGCCTCACTCCCAGTGGGGACCGCGCTCAAGCGCCATGAGTACCCATAGTTAGCTTGGTCCCCACACGCCTCGTCGCTGTCACTCACCGTGACGCTCAGCTGAACAGGGGCGTGAGGGCGAGGGGCTACGGTTGAGCTGCTGACCGTCGCGACAGGGGTCGCCTCACCACAGCTCGTGACGTTCACCTCATACACAAAAGGCTCACTGCTGAGGCCCGTCTCATCGGTCACCATCAGCTCAAAGCGGTACAGACCTGAGCGTTCAGGGGTGAAGGAGGGTGACGCGAGGCTTGAGTCATCCAACTCAAGCGCGCCCCCAGGGGGCGCTGAGAGGAGGCGCCACGAGTAGGTGAGCGAGGGCTGTAGAGGGAGCGGGAGCTCAACCGGCTCCTCGCCTCCAGCGGACCCACCGCTTAAGCCTCCCTCAGCGCCACCTGCCACGCCACCTGCCTCACCGCCTGTCGTGCCACCCATCTCACCTGCGACAGCGCCACCCATCTCACCTGCGACAGCGCCACCCATCTCACCTGCGACAGCGCCACCCACCTCACCTGCGACAGCGCCACCCATCTCACCGCCCATCACCTCAGCAGGCGAGTTGAGCTCTTCGACGCCTGCGACGCGGAGCGCGACACACTCGGGGCTGTGGTCAGCGTCTGACGCCTCTACCATAAGCCGTACACGCTCGCCTACGCCCGTGACCTCAGGCTCGTGGCTCACCGCTGTGATCACAGGGGCTCGGCCTCCACAAGGAGAGGCCTCGAAGCTGAGGCTCGCTCTTGTCATCAAACCAGTGTTGTCTGTCACCTCGACGACCACCTCATAAGCGCCCGCTACGTCGGTGACGAGGCTAGGGGTCATCGAGCGTGGGTCGCTGAGGGTCGTGAGGCTCGAGGCGGGCGCTGAGACGAGCGTCCACATCACCTCTGAGGTGGGGCTCAAGCCACACTCGCTGTCCTGATCTGTCACAGAGACAGACAGCGCGACGACGCCACCTACGGTGGGCTCACTTGGACGATAGCTCGGCGCAATGACGGGCGCGTAGCTCCCGCATTCACCAACCGAGAAGGTCAGGTCAGTCGGCTGGCTCTCATAGCCTTGGGCGTCGGTCACGACAAGGCGAACGCTGTACTCGCCAGCTACGTCAATCTGAAGCGAGGGCTCAGAGGCATCAGCTCTGTTGAGGGTAGTCTGGCTCCCTGCAGGGAGCGCGATGAGGCTCCACGCGTAGCTGAGGCTCGAGGCGAGCTCACAGCTGTCATCTGCGTCATCACCATCGGTGACGGTTGCGCTGAGACGCGCGGTGTCACCGACACGAAGCCCCTCAGGGACGGCGATCGCGTCGATCACAGGGGGGCGTACGCCACACTCAGAGAGGTCGATGTCCACCGCGTACGGCGCAGAGCTACGGCCCGTCTGATCTGTGACGACCAGCTCGAGCTGGTAGAGCCCCGCGAGGTCAGGGGTGAAGCTTGGGACCTCAAGGCTCGCGTCATTCAGGCTCGCCGCGCTCCCGGCGGGGAGGGTCGCCACGCGCCACGCGTAGCTGAAGGTTTGGGTCTGCGCACAGCCCTCGGCCTCGTCAGCGTCCATGACGCTAGGCGTGAGGGTGACCGCGTGGTTGACAAGCGGTGGCTCAGGGCTCACGGCGAGGGCGGTGATCTCAGGGCGCCCTTCACCACAGGCGCTCACCTCGATGGTGTGTACTGTAGGCGCTGACACCTCACCACTGCTGTCCGTGACGAGGACCTCTACATGGTACGCGCCAGAGACGTCCGCGAGCAGGCGTGGGGTGACGCTCGTGACGTCCTCTAGGCTCGCCTGACTGCCAATGGGTCGGCTCAGGAGACGCCAAGCGTAGCTGAGGTCATAGGCGCTACGTGGCACCTCAAAGGGCTGGGCTCCCACCTGAAGAGGGTCCCCCTCCTCGAGCTTCACATCACAGGCCTCGGTGAGGTCAGGGTCCTCCGCCTGAGCGTAGAGCTCTACAACTCCGCCAACGCCGGGCGCGCTAGGGTACTGCTGAATCTCTGAGACGACGGGCGCCTGCACTCCGCAGGGCCCAGCGGTGATCTGCGCTCGGACCTCTGCGCTGGTCTTTTGGCTTGTGCTGACCTTCAGCGCGACCTCGTATTCGCCCGCCAGGTCGATAAAGAGCGCAGGCTCCATGAGCGCCTCATCGTTGAAGGCCGCTGAGCTACCGTTTGGTCGGAGTGTGACGCGCCACTCATAGCGCAGGTCTACCGCCTCTCCGCCTGGGTTCTCGCTCTCTGCGCCACTCAGCTCAAGCCAAGCGCGCACGGGAGCTGGGCCACTTAGCTCAGTGATGACGGCGGTGGGGCGCTTCGGTTCATCATCACAAGCGATGACACCAAGCGTGACCCCAAGGCATAAGGCGAGCTGTAAGAGCCCCCCTCGCCGTAGGTGAATGGATGAGGAAAAGCTCATAGGTTTCGTCCTCCTTTGGATCGTCATTGAGCACCTTGACATGGGCAAATCAGCCCTAAAGTTCTTGGTCGTGGAGATTATTGTGCGGATCCGCTAGATGTTCAAGGATTAACTCATATCGGATGTGGGGGCTTTGACTTTACGAAGACCATCCCCTTAACTCTCCATTTCACTCACAAGGAGGTGTCACGTTTATGTCGACGCTCTTACACACACAGGACTACAGTTATTATGCTGTCTTGATCGCGTGCTTACTCCCATACCTCTTCGTTGGGGTCGCAAAGTTCGGGACAGGTCATAGATACAATAACCATGACCCTAGAGCCTTTTTAGAGCAGGTCGAGGGTAAGCATAAGCGAGCGCACAACGCTCAGCTCAACAGCTTTGAGGCGCTCCCGCTGTTCATAGCTGGGGTGCTCATCGCGCACCGCTCGATCGGCGTTGAGCCTGATTACCTGACCTTGAACGTCTTAAGCTGGTGCTTTATCGCTCTACGATTAGCCTATGGTTGGGCTTATATTACAGACCGCGCGAGCCTCCGCTCGATCATCTGGTTCTTTGGGCTTGGGGTGAGCGCGTCCCTGTACTTCTTGTGAGCGCGCTCAGCGCGTGGAGGGCGAGGGCGATCGCTCAGCTCATCGGCGTGGGCGTGAGTGAGGCGGAGGCGACAGAGGGCTGTGTCTGGCTCCTAGAGGACCTCGCGGGGCTCAACCGAGCCACGCAGGTCACCCGCCCTGATCTGGCGCTCTCGGAGCAGGTCGTCACTCTCCTCAACGAGGCGCTTGAGCGCAGGCTCCGTCGAGAGCCACTCTCTCACATCTTAGGGAGCTGGTCTTTTTGGGGGCTCGACTTTAAGGTGTCGCGAGCTGTGCTCACGCCTCGACCAGACACAGAGGTGCTCGTAGAGGAGGCGCTCACTTGGCTCAAAGGTACATCGAGCGAGGTCGAGCTGATCGTCGACGTCTGTTCGGGGACGGGCTGTGTTGGGCTGGCGCTCGCCTCTGAGCGAGCTGAGCGGGTGCTTTTGATCGAGCTCTGTGAGGAGGCCTGCGTCGTGCTCAAAGACAACGCTCGAGCGCTCAATGACCAAGGGCTCCTGAGGGCGACGGTTGAGCTCCGTCAAGGGAGCCTCCTAGCGCCACTTTTGAAGAGCGAGCGCCCCCTCTTAATTGTCAGTAACCCACCTTATATCGAGCGCGCTGAGCTCGCAGAGCTGATGCCGGAGGTGAGAGATTTTGAGCCTCACCTCGCGCTCGACGGTGGGGAAGACGGCCTCGACCTCGTCCGTGAGCTGGTCATAGATGGATACAAGGCGCTAAAGCCAGGAGGCGCCTTAATGATGGAGGTCGGATGGAGGCAGACAGAGTGTGTCTCAGCGCTCTATCAAGAGGCTGGCTTTCAAGGCGTCCGGGTGAGGAGGGACTACGGTGGGAACCCTCGCGTGGTGATCGGTGAGAAGCCCTCAAGCGCTTAAGCCTAGAGTAAGAGCTGCTTCGCAAGACCTAAGAGGGCCTCTTGGAGCTCAGAGATCAGAGGGCTTAACAGCCGACCACCAAAAAAGAACACGAATAAAATGACCAGCTGTTGACGCTCATAGATCGCTCTTAGGACTGGGGTGAGCGAGCGTGGCGCTGAGCTTGAGAGCACAGTGAAGCCATCAAAGGGTGGGACGGGGATCATGTTAAAGAGGGTCAGGAAGATGTTCGTGGTGACCATCGCTCCGCTGAGGTGAACGAGCGCCTCAAGCCCCTCGGTGTCTAATGAAGCCCTGTAGAGCCCCACAAACACAAACGCGCACAGCGTCGCAAGCAAGAGGTTCGAGAGAGGCCCCGCGATTGAGATCCAGAACTCCGCTTGCCTCATTGTGTATTTACGATCGACGAGCCTTGGGTTCACTGGGGTCGCGGCCCAGCCGATCAAGAAACCATTGAAGGCGCCAATCAGCGGGACGATCAGCGCTCCAAAGGGGTGGGCTCTCATGATCGTGAGCGGGTTGAGGTTGAGCCTGTCATGTCGGGCGGGGGTAGGGTCCCCCATCTTGTCCGCGACCCACGCGTGAGCGAACTCATGGATCGTGAGCGAGATGACGATCGCGACAAAGTTGACGAGGATCACCCTTGGGTCAATCTGATGCATGTGCTTCTCTCCTGTCTCCTAGCGAAGAGGCGTCACCGACGCCTAGCGTCGCACCTTGTCTGCGAGCGCGTGTAGAAAGTTGAGCGCTTGCATGGGGGTCATTTGGTTGAGGTCAGCGGACTTTAACATCCGCTCAACCTCGCTCGAGCTGGCTGGGATCGGCGGTGGGCTAAAGAGGCTCAGCTGACGATCATCCACCCCCTTGCGCCCCTTGACTCGCCCGGCCTTTTGACCCGCGCCTTTAAGCGCGCCAAGGTCGAGCTGGTGGCTATTTTCTTGGCTGTTGTTGTCCTCTAAGACGCGAAGCACAGACCTCGCGCGCTCGATGACAGCGGTAGGGAGCCCTGCGAGGTCAGCGACCTGGATCCCATATGAGCGGCTCGCCGCGCCAGGGACGAGCTGGTGAGAAAACTGAACCTTCTCACCCGACTGGGCTACCGCGATCGTGAAGTTCGACGCCCCTGCGCGCTGCTCCTCGAGCTCTGTGAGCTCATGGTAATGGGTCGCGAAGAGCGCCTTTGCGCGGATCGTGTCATGCATATGCTCGGCCACCGCCCAGGCGATGCTGACCCCATCAAAGGTGCTCGTGCCACGCCCGATCTCATCTAAGATCACAAGGCTACGGGCGGTCGCCTCATTGAGGATCGTCGCGGTCTCGCTCATCTCGACCATGAAGGTTGAGCGCCCTGAGGCGAGGTCATCAGCCGCTCCAACGCGAGTGAACACTCGATCCACGACGCCGATCTGCGCTTCAGTCGCAGGTACAAAGCTCCCCATTTGAGCCATCAGGGTGATTAAGGCGACCTGGCGCATGATCGTAGACTTACCCGCCATATTTGGGCCGGTGATGATCAGCAGGCGGTGCTCCCCTTGATCGAGCAGGACATCATTAGGGATGAAGCGCTCTCGTCCCACCGCCAGCTCAACGACAGGGTGACGCCCACCTGTGAGCCGGATCACCTCACCATCATCGACCACCGGCCGGCAGTAGCCGTTGACGTGAGCGACCTCCGCGAGGGCACACAGCGCGTCGACGTCAGCGATCGCCTCAGCGGCGGTCGCGAGGCGCGTCGCGTGCTGGCCAACCTCAGCCCTGAGGGCGTTAAAGATCTCTCCCTCGACCAGCTCACGTCGGCTGTCGGCGTTGAGCACCTTGTCCTCGAACTCCTTGAGCTCTTGGGTGATGAAGCGCTCGGCGTTGGTCAGCGTCTGACGGCGCGTGTACTCCTCTGGCACGAGGTGCAGGTTGGCCTTCGTGACCTCTAGATAGTAGCCAAAGACTTTATTGTATCTGACCTTAAGCGTGTTGATCCCCGTCCGCTCACGCTCACGGCGCTCGAGGTCCATCAGCCACTCTTTACCGTTTAAGGAGAGCTGGAGGAGCTCGTCAAGGTCAGGGTCGAACCCCTGGCGAATGACGTTACCCTCTTTAAGCTGCGAGGGAGGCTCATCGGTCAGCGACGCCTGTAAGAGGCTCGTCAGCTCACTAAAGTCCCCGAGCTTAGGGCTCAGGCCTCTGAGCGCCTCCTGCGCCTCAAGCGCGCTCCGAAAATCGGGCAGGCGCGCGAGTGTGTCACGGATCAGCCCGAGCTCACGAGGGCTTGACTTACCGAGCGAGGCCCGAGTGTTGAGCCGTTCAAGGTCGCTGACCTCCTTGAGCGTCGCCCGCAAGCTCCCTCGGAGCGAGCTGTCTGCCTTTAAGAGCTCCACCGCGTCTAAGCGACGGTTGATCGCGTTCGGGTCGAGCAGAGGGTAGCTCATCCAGCGCTTGATTCGTCTTGCGCCCATGGGGGTTGTAGCGCGATCCAGCACCCCCAAGAGTGAGCCCTTTTTGCGCTTACCGATCAGGGTCCGCATCAGCTCAAGGTTCTGCGCTGCGGTCTCATCTAAGATGAGGCTGTCCTGCATACGGTATGGGCTACAGAGGTGCACGCTGCTCGGGAAGGCCTGCTGTGTGTCGATCACGTAGGCGACCGTGGCGCCCGCCGCCTTGAGCGGGAGCGCAGGGACCCCATAGCCGTACTCACAGATCGCGTCCACAGCGCCCCCCCCCTCGGCGCTCTGGAGGTTCATCAGGAGCCGGCGCGCTTGGGCTTCATTAAAGAAGCGCTCATCGTCGAGGTCGGTGATGGTGATCGCCTGAAAGCGCTCGGTGAGCTGGTCTTTGAGCGCCCTCGCGGGGCTGGGTAAGAGGAGCTCCTTGGGCTCTAACCGGCTCAGCTCACAGCGGAGCGCGCCTACTCCCATGACCTCAGTCACCTTGAAGGCGCCTGTGCTGACGTCAAGGGCGGCGATCCCAAACAACTCGCCACCCACAAAGCCCTGCTCATTAGCGAGGAAGCCCTGTGGGGTAACGGCGACCAAGAAGTGTTCATCACGCTCTTGGAGGCTACCCGTGTCTAAGACGACCCCTGGCGTCACCACCTGCGTGATCCCACGCTCGACGAGCTTACTCTTGGTGGGGTCAGAGAGCTGGTCACACACCGCGACCTTAAAGCCTGCCTCAAGGGCCTTGGAGAGGTAATTCGGTAGCTGGTGGTGTGGGAAGCCTGACATCGGCTCAGGGACAGCGGACTCCTTATTACGGCTGGTCACTGTAAGACCGAGGTGAAGCCCTGCGAGCTCGGCGTCTTGGAAGAACAGCTCGTAGAAGTCGCCCATCCTAAAGAACAGAAGCGCCTCAGGGTAGCGCCCCTTTGCCTCGACGTACTGCTCCATCATAGGGGTGAGCTTCACCCCCGCCGGGATCCCGTGCTGTGCGACCTTTGTGTACTCGTACTTCGCCATGTTACCTTGTCTCTATGTCAATCGATGCGCTACAGGGGCTCATCGGGCCCTTAATGTGACGATCAGATCGCCGATCGTAGCCTTCCCTTGAGATGCTTTACCCCACACGTTGAGGCCTTGGTTGCTGATCTTAAGCTGTTTACCGCTCCCAGAGTGGGCTGGGATAGGGATCGAGATCGTCCCTCGGGGCGTCTGGGCCTGAACCGAGCCCCCTCGCCTGAGGATCGCCTGAGGCACCCCTAGCTCTAACAACAGCGTCGCGCCCTTACGCTTAAAGCCTTGCGGGAGGTCTGGCGGGATTAACTCTAGATAGAGGTCACCTGAGGTCTGACCTTTGAGGCCCGAGCGCCCCTTACCCGCTACTCTCAGCTTATGTCCATCGTCGGCCCCAGGTGGGATCTTCACGCTCAGCTCCTCTGCGGTTTGTACCCTCGCCTCCCCTAAACACGTCACACAGCCGATCGCGTGCTCTGCCGCGGGGCGGTCGTCTGTCAGGGCTGAGCCCACTTGGCATGTGGGGCAGGGCGTGAGGCGCTTCACACGGATCCGTTGCTGTTTACCATTGAGCAGGGCCTCAAGGTCGATGTTGAGCTTGAGGGTCTTGTCTCGCCCCGCCTCGAAGTGTCCACGCGCCGTGCGTCGATAGAGCTTGGAGAGGCCCCCCGCGACCCGCTTGGCGACCTTGTCTCCCCAAGCAGTGACCCGCTCATGAACCGATGGGATCACCTCAACTTCAACGACCTCAACGGACCCCTGCTGAGCTGAGCGCTTATCCGTTGAGCTCTGCTCTGCGCTCGCCTCTGGCTGTGGCGCTTGGCTCTGCTGAGCGCCCGCGTAGGAGTCTTTGGGTTGCGCGCTCCGCGCGTGAGCTGAGTGACCCTGAGCTCGTCGTTCTTTTTCTTTGCGCGCGGCCCGAGCGCGGTCACGCCACGCGTCCCAGGCGGCCTTCTGTTGGGCTTGAGCGCGCTCCGCTTCCCACTCCGGAGGGTCAGCAGAGGCCTTGCCTCCCTCTCCTCTCGTATACAAGTCACTCAGGAACTGGTGGGCTTCTGAGAGCTCCTTAAAGCGCTCCTCGTCCCCCCCTGCGTCGGGGTGGTGCGTCTTAGCGAGCTTACGGTAGGCTTTGCGAGCCGCCTCGGCTGATGAGGGACACGGTAACCCTAAGAGCGCACAAGCGCTCGCCTCCGTGAGCATCGCCTCACCTCCTTATGAGCTTCGCGCGTAGCTTACTCACGCGCTTCACTGTAGCTCATGAGCCCACTTAATAGAGCGCGGAGCGGCGCGCCGGTCGCGCCATGTTTTGTCCCTTGTGGTGACTGAGCAGACCAGTCCCACGTGCTCGCGAAGATGTCTAGGTGGGTCAGCGGAGCGTCGGTAAAGAACCGAAGGAAGTGCGCGGCGTTGCGTGACCCTGCCCCCTTGGAGGCGTTGCCAGGGAGCCGGCCCGTATTCTTGAGGTCCGCCTCATGGTCACGGTTCGCCTCGGTGTGCCACGCTCGGTACGGGTAGAATTCAAGGTCTTGCCCCACCCGCCCTGACGCCTCATCTAGCGCGCTCTGGAGGGCGGGCGAAGCGAAGTGGACAGGCGTCGAGTAGGGGCCATAGGAGTTAAGCGCGGCGGTCGTGAGGGTCGCGAAGGTTAAGATCTCGCTCGGCTGATAGCGCTCGCTCGCCCAAGAGAGGGCGTCGGCGAGGATCAGGCGCCCCTCTGCGTCTGTGTGATCGACACGCACGCTGAGCCCTCGGTGCCCCGTGATGACGCTCCCGGGGCGCATCGCCTCTTCACCGATTGGGTTCTCACAGGTCGGGATCACCACGACAACGGGCTGTGGGAAGTCGCGCTCGACGAGCCCCTTGAAGAGGTGCCACGCCAAGGCCGCGCCTCCCATGTCATTCTTCATCATGCTGACAAAGGACTCATAGGGTTTGACGTTGATCCCACCGCTGTCAAAGGTGATCCCCTTGCCCACGAGCATCAGAGGTGGCGCGTCAGGTGAGGGGTCGCCATAGGTCGCGACCACGAGCCGAGGTGGTGAGCGTCGAGACGCGCCACCGACCGCGAGCATCAGGTTCATGTTGTTCGCCTTAAGCTCATCCTCTGATAGAACATAGGCCTCAAGCTCCTCATGGGCTTGGCAGAACGAGAGCACGTCTTCGGCGATCTTGAGGCTGGTCCTGATCGTAGGGTCCTCATTCACCCAGTCACGGTAGCCCGCCTCAAGCGAGGCGGTCATGGTGAGCGTTGGGTCACTGAGGCCCTCTCCAAGGAGCTCAACACGATCAAAGCGAGACAGCAAGTCTAACGCGAGCGCGCGTCCAAGCTGAGGGTCCGCGCCGTTGCCTAGCGAGAGGGAGGCGTCTCCTACTGGAAAGGTGGCCTTGAGCGCGTCTAGCGCGCGACCGATAAGCCACCTCGCTTCGCTCACAGCGCTCGCCTCAGGGGAGAGCTCTAAGGACAGCACACCCTCTTGGACTCGTATCCCTGCTCTTAGCCCTGAGAGGGTCTTGAGGGGCTCGCCCTGAAGCTCATGCTGTGCGCTACAGAGCGTGATCTGAATCGGTAGGCTCATGGGGCGGTCCCTGCGGTCATCCCCGCCTCAGCGCCCGCTGTCGTGCCCGCCTCAGCGCCCGCTGTCGTACCCGCCTCAGCGCCCGCTGTCGTACCCGCCTCAGCGCCCGCTGTCGTACCCGCCTCAGCGCCCGCTGTCATACCGGCTGTCGTACCCGCCTCAACGCCCGCTGTCATACCGGCTGTCGTGCCTGCCTCAGCGCCTGCGGTCATGCCAGCCTCAGCGCCTGCAGTCATACCGGCGGTTGTGCCCGCCTCAGCGCCTGCGGTCATGCCTGCCTCTGTGCCTGCCTCAGCGCCCGCTGACATACCGGCTGTCGTGCCTGCCTCAGCGCCCGCCTCTGTGCCCGCCTCCGCGCCCGCCTCAGCGCCCCCTTGGGGCATCATAGGCAGGACATCATCACATGAGCCTGGGACATCTACCCCGACGATGCTGTCCCCTTCAAGGCGCTTCGCTGCGAAGGTTGAGCCCGTAAGAGGATACGCGAATGGGAGGATTAGCTCACCTGAGACCTTACCACAGATGGCATCCTCGCTCACTACGCGCCCCTTAAGCTTGAGGATCGCCTCGATGAAGGACCCGCTGATGCAGTTCGCCGCGCCAGGGACGTTCTGTGTACCGAAGTCGGCGACAAAGTTACCTTGTGAGTCAATCACCGGAGGCTCACTGGGGGCGTAGAGGATCCCCTCTCCCGCGCTCAGCTGGTTCATGTCCTCAGCCGTGACGCAGGTCCGAGGGTCAAGCGTCATTGAGATGACCTTCCCTTCAGACCTGTCCTCACTGAGCTCGAAGACGATGTCCGCGATGAAGGCCATCGGCTTAGTAGGGTCTAGGTTGGGCGCGAGCCCAAAGACAAAGCGACCGCTCTCGATCGCGGGGAGCTGCTCGATCATCACGTCGGTCCCCGCCTCGCCACCTGCCTCACCCCCGCCCGCAGGGAGCTCGACCTCAAACGGTTTTTTACGCTCAACAAACGCGTCATACTCTCCCTGTGGGTCTGGGCAACCGGTGAGCGCGAGCCCAGCTACGCTGAGGGCGAGGGTAGCGTTGGAGAACCGTATACTTGCGTTAAACTTAGACATCTGAAGCTCCATCATCCGATGAGGATTGCAGGACAAGGGTGTTCTGATTAAGGTAGTGGCCACAGGCTCAGCTAGACTTTCAATACACTCACTTATAGGAGCTTTCAATGCCACATCGCCTCAAGATGAAGCTCGTTTCTTTGATCATCGCCTCTCCGCTGCTACTTTCTTTGAGCGCCTGTGATCCTCAGATGACGGGGGAGCTGCTTGACGCCTCTACCGCTGAGCCTTCAGAGGGGGGGGAGCCTGACGGTGGTGATGTTGAGATGGGGCCTGGGGACACGCCTCCACCCAGCGTGAGCTGTGATGACTTTAGCTTCGCACAGCCTCTCACGCTGAGCTCCTGTGAGCCATTTGAGGGTGAGTTTACACCATCTATCGGCGCAAACCATGTACCGGAGGAGCGGATCATTTATGAGCAACGCCCTCCCACAAGCGGTCCACATCGCCCACAGTGGGGCCGATGGGGTGAGTACAGCTGGATCCCACCTGAGCGCTGGCTACACAACCTAGAGCATGGGGGTGTCGCCTTCTTATATCACCCCTGCGCGCCGAGCTCACTCGTCGACTCACTCCGTGAATATGCCCGGGCTTACCCCGCTGATGATGTAGGCGAGTTTAGATGGATCCTCACCCCGTATGAGGACATGGAGACCCCCTTCGCGGTCGTCGCGTGGGAGTGGAGAGCGCTCTTAAGCTGCTATGATGAAGAGGGCATGAGCGACTTCATCTCTCGTGTCTACAGGCAGGCGCCGGAGGACGTCGTAGGGGACGGAGGATTCAGCGAGGGGTGGATTGGGCGATAGGCGGAGAGGCGATTACGCGTCCTCCTCCTCTTCGATATACTCATTGGCGTCACTGAGCTCGACTGTGGGGCGTTGGACGCGCTGATCAAAGTCATCAAGCGCCAAGACATCTCGAGCGATCACGTCGCAGATCTGGCTGAGAGGTAGGTCATTGTGGTCATGACCAAATGGATCCTCGATCTCGATCCCTGCCTCCTCAATCCCGAGCAGGCCGAGGGAGATCACGGTGATCGTGATCAAGCTCGCCCACCCATGCTGTGGGATGATCACGAAGGGGAGCGTTAAGAGGTAGGCGAACAGGAGCTGTCTGACGTGAATCGCGTGGGCGAAGGGGACAGGGGTCTTCAGGATGCGCTCACAGGCGCCTTGACAGTCCATGAGCTTCGAGACCTGCTCCTCCATACGCTGGGCCTGCTCTTGGCTAAACCGCTTGCTTTTAGACTCAGACGCGATCCACTCGCTCATCGCTAAGTTGACCGCGAGCGAGGGGTTCGGGTGCTTTGTAAAGCGATCAGCGTCCTCTTCTGAGACAAATGTAGCGATCGAGTCACGCGGATCTTCGCCTCTCAGCTGATGCTTCAGTGCGACACAAAACGCGCAGATCAAAGGGGCGAGGCTACGTGACTCGCCGGTGTAGCTCCGCGCGGCCCGCGCGAGGTTACGTGAGGCGTTGACGATCCCACCCCACTGCTTACGTCCCTCCCAGTATCGGTCATATGAGGCGTTGTTCCTGAAGACCAAGACAAGGCCAAGCGCGGTCCCAATGAGGCTGTGCCCTAGAGGAGGGAGCCAGATCGACTCGAACAGCTGAGGGTCAAGCCCGAGGTGCCCATGCTTCATCAAAAGTAAGAGGCACGTAAGCGCAGGTAAAACCCACAGCCGATAGATCACCCTCGGCAACACCGTGCCGGTATAGGAGAACGCCGTCTTCACCCAGCCTGTTAGCTGATACTCAATCATCACGCCACCTCGTTGTTAATTATACAACGAACGTCTTAGTGGACGAGCGTGCGCAAAACAAGGGCGCTCAGCCTAAGAAATCAGCGCTTGGGACCTCAGCGTTTGGGAACCACTCACGGAGCTTAGCCTCCGCCTGCTCAAGATGCTCTAATGTGACGTTGTCCTTGACCGCCTTGAGCGCGGTGAACATCACCCCGATGTCATCTGTGAAGCCGACCCCGATGATGGCGTCAGGGATCACGTCAATCGGGAGGATGAGGTAACCTAAGGCGCCTACAATGATCGCTTTCTGTGGCAAAGGCACCTTCTCATCAAGCGTCATGTAGTACAGAACGAGGGCGTAATAAAGCCCTGTGCTACCGATTTTTAGGGCGAAGGCTCTCACCTTCTTCCAGAACCCATCCTCTGAATAAGAGTCTGCGTGTGAGGGGATGATCTTAGGGTCATTTGGGTCATGAGGGTCGCTCATTTTAATCTCCTTATATGGGCTCCTTGAGTGGGCTTCATAGAGGCGTCAGCGTAGCTCGCGTGCGCCCGCCCCTGGAGTTAAGGTAAGGACCTCAAGGACACCGTCAAGCGCAGAGAGCGTAGCGTGTATCTTGGCTTGATCCTGAGGGCTACATAAGACCTTCACGTGTGGCCCCGCGTCCATAGTCGCCCACGCGCCTACCCCCTCTTGGCGTAGGCTACGGACACGGTCGAGGACCATCAAGCTGACGCCCTGTATATAGCGGAGCGGGGGGCGGGCCCCCCACGCACAGGCATGCATCTTCGCCGTCGAGTGCTCCATCACCTCACCGAGCGCCTCAAGGTCTCTCCTCTCGATCGCCCGCTCCGCTTCATCAAGGTCAGCGGGGTGGCTCTCTACCCAGGCTTGAAAATACGGGCTCGTCCTCCTCGTGAGCTCCATCCCATCACGAGAAGACACCTCCTTCGGGCCCCTGCTGACCACCGCGACCAGCAGGCTTAACGGCCACCCCTCAGGGGGAGAGAGCTGGCGGAGGGTGAGCCCGTCACGCTCTAAGCGCACGAGGCCACCGATGAGGGAGCGTGGAGCGGAGCCTGAGCCCACTCGCACGAGCTCAATGAGCTGAGGGGGAGGGCGCTCCTCGCTGTAGTCTAGGCCCGCGGCGCGCCACGCCGCGAGCCCAAGCGCCGCCATCCCGCTCGCGGAGCTCGCGAGGCCCGCCGCGGTCGGGACGCTGTTCCTGCTCTCTATGTGAGCGACATAACCCTCGAGCCCCGCGTATCGCTGCACCTCACGCAGGAGCTTGAGCACCTTCTTGTCATCTTGAGGGGCGCCGTTCAGCGTGAAGCGATGCTCAGCGCCTTTGAGCCAGGTCAACGCTGTTGTGCTCCCCCACGGGGCTAAGGTCAGAGAGAGGCTCCCAACCGCAGGCAAGTTGCGCGTCGCGTCTCGCTTACCCCAATATTTAATCAGGGCGATGTTGATCCCTGCGCTCACGGTAGCGCTCATCTCGCCGTGATGATTTAGCTTTGTCTCAGGCTCGCATACGCTCATCTTATACGCTCCTCACTCGTCTTGAGCTTGAACAATCTCGAGGATCTCTAGGCCAAACTGAGCCCATGTGCGAGGGCCAACCCCCTTGATCGCGAGGAGCGCCTCTCGGGTGTGAGGGGCCTCGTTGACGATCCGCTCTAAGGTCGCGTCCGAGAAAATCGTGTAGGCGGGCACCTGAAGCTCCCGAGAGCGCCTCAGGCGATACTGCTTGAGCGCTACGCTGAGCCCACGAGCGATGGGGGGGGGCTTACTCGTCGTCGCGCTGGTTGAGCTGGCCTCTGAGGGGGGGGGGTCTCGCTCCTCCCTCCCTCCCGCGCTCATTCGCTCTGCCCACCGGCTCACTGTGCTCGCGGGCCGATCAGGTCTCTCATCTCGCTGTTGAGCCGTCACGAGCGCTCGCCACCCTCCCTCGGCGTGCCCCTGCCATGGGGGTCGCTCACCTGTGCCTGCGAGGCTCGCTTTAGACGTGGGCTTCTGTGACGCGCTCCTTGAGCCCTTCGCGCGCTGATCACGGCTCGCGCTACGCGCTGATCTCGCGTTCTGGCTAGCGCTTGAGGAGGAGATTGAGGGGGGGAGCCGAGCCCCTCGGTGCTCTTGATCGACCCAGACCTGCTTGAGTCGGAAGTTGATCTTACGTCGACCTAAGCAGACCGCGCTCCCGAGCGGGGTGATCTGAAGAGACTTATGCTTGGAGGGGACCCCGTTCGCCCGCACCTTGTGGCTCAGCTCACAGAGGCCATGGCTCATCAGCGTGTGCACGAGCTCTAGACAGCCCTCAAACCCGAGCGGCGCGAGCACCCCCCATGTGGAGAGGGTCGCGAGGAAGGTGTCCTCAGCGCCCGCTCTCGCGACCCCGCTGAGCATCGCGACCACCTTGTGGGACCCATAATATCCCTTAGCCCGGCTGATCCCAGAGAGCGCCTTGAGCGTAATGTTACGCTCGAGCTCGCTCAGCTCTCCGCTCGCGAGCCCGTCATCTGCGAACTCAAAGGGGCTCTCTGTACAGCGGTCACAGCTCGCCTCACTCGGGCATCGCTCAAGTCGATCCTCACCAAAGTAGCTCAGCAGGTACGCGTGTCGACACTCACCACTCTGAGCGAGCCGGTACATCTCATCGTGCATCTTGAGCTGGTGCTCTCGATGTGAAGCGATCGCCTCAAGGTTCATGACCTCGTCAAGCGCCCCAGCCTGGAGGCCTCTCTCGCTCAGCTCGACGAGCTCCTCTTGTGGCTGATATTCAATCAGGCTCTCCTTCCTCAGGTAGCGGGTGATCACGTCCACCTTGTCACTGAGCGAGGCGCTCTTAAGCGTCCGCTGAAGCTCATCAGGGGTCTTAGGCCCTGACGCTAGCGACGACCACACCTGCTGGAAGGCCTTTGGGTTCGGGTGGCTCTGGTTAATTAAGAACTCATGGGTTCTACGATCCCCTGGCCCATATAACAGGAGGCAGTGTGCAGGCGCGCCGTCACGCCCCGCGCGACCGACCTCTTGGTAGTAGGCCTCAACGGTGCGGGGGATCTCGACGTGGATCACAGCACGCACGTCTCCTCGATCCACCCCCATCCCAAAGGCGTTCGTCGCGACAACCACGCTCGCCTCACCGCTCATGAAGCGCTCCTGCGCCGTGCTCCTGAGGCGCTCAGACATGCCTCCATGGTACGCGCTGACCTGCTCCGGGCTCAAGACGCTCGCGCAGAGCTCAGCGTACTCCTCGACAAGTTTCTGAGTGTTCGCGTAGATGATCACGGCGCCCTCTATGGTCTTGAGGCAGGCCTTGAGGATCGCTTGACGGGTTGATTTAGATCGGCACAGCCTCGCCTCGAGGTAGAGGTTCTTCCGTAAGAAGCCCGCGACGTGGACCTCGACCTCATCGCGGTGGAGCTTGAGCACCTGCAGGATGTCCCGCTGAACTAAAGGGGTCGCGGTCGCGGTGCAGGCGATCAACATCTCATAGTCGAGCTCAGCGAGGTGAGCCCCAAGCTTTGCGTACTCTGGGCGGAAGTCGTGCCCCCACTGCGAGATGCAGTGCGCCTCATCGACCGCGATGAGGGCGATTGGGTGGCGCCGAAGTAGACCTAGAAACCTCCCGCTCCTGAAGCGCTCTGGCGCCACATAGAGGAGCGTACAGCTCCCCGCCTCGATCGCGTCGTATACGCTCTGTTGCTCTGCGGTTGAGAGGCTGCTGTTTAAAAAGTAAGCCTTCACCCCTCGCGCCTGAAGGGCGTCGACCTGGTCCTTCATGAGTGAGATGAGCGGTGAGATTACGAGGGTGAGCCCCTCGGAGATCAACGCAGGGAGCTGATAACAGAGGCTCTTGCCGGCGCCAGTGGGCATCACGGCGAGGGTCGGCTTCCTCGAGAGCACCGAGGTGATCACAGCGCGCTGACCTGGCTGAAATGCGCTGAAGCCAAAGTGTCGATGTAAGGCCTCGTTTAGAGGATCGACGTCTTGTGACCCTTCGGTCTCGCGTGGCGCAGCGCCCTGGCCTTCAGACGACATCTCAAGCTCCTCTCTTAGGCGATGTTCACTCACTCCACAACACTCCTACCCTCGCATTCCTTTGAGGGCAATGGAAGAAAGTAGCTAACCGCCCACCAGAGCAGAGCGAGGCTGAGCGTAAAGATTTGACTCAGGATCGCGCTTAAAAGAGCCAGAGGTTGGGTGACCCCAACCCACATAAAGCCCGCTGTCCAGCTGAGCTCATGGCTCCCTACGTTGCCGATCGTTGGGAGTGGGAGCACGCCCCCAATGTGTGTAATCGCGCTCCCGAGGGTGAGGCCTGACAGGTCGATTGAGGCGCCACACGCAGATAAGACGCTCCAAAAGAGCAGGAGCTGTGCGGTAAAGATCAACCCGCTGATCCCAAGCAGGAGCGCCCCACGCTGTCTCGTGAGCTCAGGGAGCGCTCGCTGACCCGACCGTAAGCGCTCAGACAGCGCAGAGAGCTCCCGCCTCCCGCTTCGTTGACCTGCGTGATCAAGGGCCAGGCATAGCGAGCTAATCCACCGCCTCGCGTGGCTCAAGACAAGCGTGAGGAGTCCGACACAGAGCGTGGCGATCACAAGCACAAGCGCAGGGTGAGCGAGGGCTGGGTTGGGCTCACTGGGAGCGAAGTATACCCCAGCTAGGCAGAGGCTTACGGCGACGCACAGCGTGATCAGCTCACTGATGCGGATCCAAATTAAGAGCGCGCTGCTCTGGGTCATGGGGACCTGAGCCCAGCGCTGTAAGAGGTATGGTAGAGACAGCTCCCCAAGGCGCATGGGCGTCACCCTTAACAAGCCACCATGCACCGCGACGACCCGGAGCGCGGTCATCCATGAGCAGGCTCCAAGGGCCCACAGGCGAGCGGCGCGCGCCCACCAGACCAAGAGCGAGGCCAAGACACCATAGGAGAGCTGAGTCACAGACAGCTCGCCCCAACGCACCTGAGGGATGAGCCCCCAGATCCCTCCCCAGACCCCAAGGCTCACGAGGCAGGCGATGACAGCGACTCCCCCCCAGGGTTTTGAGCGAGGGGCCCGCTCTGAGATCTGCTCGACGCCCCCCTCGTTCACTTCAAGAGCTCAGCTTGAAGCGTCTCGCCTTGAGCGTCGGGGTGTGCGCCTGGCCCAGTCATGTGATGTCGAATATGGTAAGGGGGCTTACCTTGTGCTTCGTGATAGGTCCGAGCGAGGAGGTCTGTCATGAGCCCCATACTTAAGAGTTGAACCCCCACCATGATTAAGAGGACCCCCAACATGAGGAGCGGGCGGTCGGCGAGCGGTTGAGCATAGATGAGCTTAAGGCAGGCAAGGTACACGCAGATGAAGAGCCCGACGCTACCGCTTAACAGCCCTGCGAGCCCAAACACCTGCATCGGTCTCACGAGATAAGACTGCATGAAGGCGACCGTGATCAGGTCAAGAACGACCCGCACCGTTCGACCAATCCCATACTTGGAGACCCCAAACTGTCGCGCTCGATGGTTGACCTTCACCTCTACGATCCGCGCCCCTGACCAGTGCGCCACGGCGGGGATGAAGCGGTGTAGCTCACCGTAAAGTCGTATCGTCCTAGCGAGCTCTCCATCGATGACCTTGAGGCTACACCCATAATCATGGAGCTGTACGCCCGTGACCCGGCTGATTAAACGGTTGGCGATCATAGAAGGGAGCCGACGGTTGAGGAGCGCGTCTTGTCGATCGAAGCGCCACCCTACCACCATGTCTACAGGGTCATCAGGGTCCTGCAGGCGGGTGATCATCGCGGGCAGATCTGCGGGGTCATTCTGAAGGTCTGCGTCCATAAAGGCGACGAGCTGGCCACGCGCGACGTCTAGCCCCGCTTGCATCGCCGCGGTCTGTCCAAAGTTTCGTCTAAAGGAGATCACCACGAGGGCGGGGTCCTCCTGGGCGAGCTGGAGGAGGGTGGGGTAGCTCCGGTCTCGTGACCCATCGTCCACACAGATCAGCTCATAGGAGACCCCAGCGGGGAGCAGGGCCTCACGGACCTGCCTCACGAGGTGTGGGAGGCTCTCCTCCTCTTGATAGACAGGGACGACTAACGAGAGCCTTAAAGGGTGAGGCGCCTCTGAGTTGAGCTCCTCACCTGTCTGGCTGGCGCTCATAGAGAGAGCTGAGCGCTGAGCGTGCTTGTGTCGATCAGCCGTGTGAGAGGCGCGAGCGTGACCTCAGCGCACATCATTCGGCCCCAGAGGATGACCTCATGTAGCTCTGCGAGCTCCTCGAGTGGCCCCTCGACGCTCGCGAACTCGAGCAGGGCGCCACGGATCAGCTCTAGGGCTTGCTCCTGATGACCCAGCGCGGCGTGCGTGAAGGCGAGCCTCATCGAGATACGGCCCTTATATTCACCCTCAAGGCACACAGGCAGGAGCCTCTGTAACCCGAAGCAGAGGGGCTCAAGGGCCTCTACGCGGAGCGAGAGCTCGCAGAGCCGCTCCGCGACCTCAAAGCCCTCTGGGTTGAGCTCTAGCGCCTCCTGATACAAGGAGAGCGAGTGCATGGGAGAGCTGTCCTCGAGCTCCCTCCCGAGCTTCGTTAAGAGGCGAACCCTCAGCGAGCGGGTGCTTGGGTCTTGGGCGAGCAGCTCGACATAGACCTCTGTGGCCTCTACCTGATCATAGGGGTCACCCACCGCGAGCGCTTGTTGATGCCATTGCTCTAGTCGCTCCTTGGACGGGTCGGCCTCATACGCTAGCTTCAGTCTACTCAGCGCCTCTTGCGGGGCGGGCTCTTGGAGCAGGCCCGCGGCTTGTGAGAGGTACAGGGCGCGCGCCCGTTGCGCCTGAGGGCGCGTGTTCCCCTCGTGTGCCTCCGCCGCCGCGTCGAGGTGCGCGACGGCCTCCTCAACATGCCCGAGGTCTGTTAAGATAGAGACGCGAAGCTCAACCGAGCCGTCGCCCCCAGAGGCGACCGCTTGATCGAGGGCGTCGAGGGCCTCCTCCCCTCGCTCAAGCGCGTTGAGGGTCACCGCTTTAAGCCGATAGAGCTCTGAGAGGGGCTTGAGCTCACGTTTAATCATCTCAGCATACAGGTGAAGCATGCCTTCATGATCTTGGCTGACGGTGAGGAGCTCAGCGAGCTCCTCAGCGGCGGTGTGCGCTGTGGACTGTTGCGCTTCTGTGATCCGAAGCGCCTCCCAGAAGAAGCGCTGGGCTTCATCGAGGTCGAGCTCTTCATCCCGTGAGGCTTGAGCGATCATGAGCGCTGTATCGGCACGCTCTTCGCCCTCAAGGTGCCCATAGTTAAGCTTGAGCTGGGCGAGCTCGCTACGCGCCTCGTCCGAGCGATCAGGGCTAAGCTCCCGAGCGCCCGTTTGGCTCACGAGCGTCGCGGAGCGCTCTTGAGCAAATGCTCCACCGATCTCTGTCTTCAGGTCCCAAGACTCGTTACTGAGCCAGACATCTGCGAGGTCAAGCTGAGAGACGCTGTCATCTGGAGCCCCCGTGCTCTGATGAGCTACCCCAAGGTCTCTAGAGGGAGGCTCAGGTCTTGAGAGCTCAGGGTGGCCAGTGAGTGGCTCTGCTTCAAGGAGCTCTCCCATCAGCGGGCCAGGCTCCGCTGAGCGGCTCATAGACTCAGGTAACGCCTCCTCCCATGAGTCCACGTTCAAGAGCTCAGCGCTGACCTCATCGACGTCGATAAAGCTGTCTAACGGGTCACCCTCTTCGAGGGCGACGGGCTCATCCGAGTCCAAGGGCTCTACAGGGAGTGAGGGGGCCCCAAAGGATGGAGCAGGGGGCGTCACAACCGGCGTCCTTTGGAGCTCAAGTGAGGGGTCTTGAGCGCCCTGAGCTGAGGCGGTTTGATGTGTAACGGTAGCGGGTTGATAAGAGCGGAGCGGTGGGGTCGGCTCTGCTTGATCACGCGAAGCTTGAGCCTCGGAGGTCGCCCTATGCTCACGTTCATCACTTGGGGGGAGAGAGGTCGCGGGGTAATCAACCTGAAGGAAGTCACCGCTCAACGAGTCATCTAGGTCCCCAGCCTCCGATGAGCGCTCAGGGGTTGAGGTGGGCGCCTGTGCTGGGCGCGTCTCACTGCGTTGCGTGAGCACCACCGCCGTGTCATTCAGCGCTTGAGCGTCAAGCGCTCCGCTTGGGGTCGCGCGTGGTGGTGGTGGAATGGGGCTCTTTGGTCGTCGCTCTAGTGACACCGCGAGGCGTGGCGCGGGCTCCGATCTATGTCGGCTCGTCGAGGACGCTCCCGGGCGACCGTCAGCGGGAGGCGCGAGCTGACCTGCTGGACGAGAGAGCTGATCAAAGCGTTGCCTCATCTCCTCTAGCGCGGCGCGCGCTGGCCCATGGGTCACGACCGCCTTGAGGGCGTGATCGAGGCGCTCACAAGCGAGCTCATACTCCCCTCGCTCCTCAGCGATCGCGGCGAGCCCCTGATGCGCCGCGATCAAGGTCGGCTCAAGCTCAAGCGCTCGAGTGAAGGCGCGCTCTGAAGCCTTTGGGTCTGCTTGGCTCGGTAGGGAGCGCCTCACCTCAGCGACCTGCACCCACGCCCAGGCCGCCTCAGGGTTGAGCCCACGCTGCTCAAGCTGCTGGGCTTGCTCTGAGAGGCGCTGATCGGCGAGGGGCACATTCGAGAGCGCTAGGGCTACACGGGCGGCACCTGAGAGCACCCCGAGTGAGCGAGGGAGGGCGACCCTCGCCTCTTCAAAGGCCTCAAGGGCGAGCTCAGGTTGCGTGTGTTCGAGCAGGAGCGCTCGGCTGTAGGCCGCCACCCCACGGAGGGTGCCTGGGTCACGAGCTAAGCGCTCATCAGGTAGAGAGGACGCCCTCTGCCACCACTCATCAAGGGAGGAGGCCGCGCCTTCAAGCTCACCTCTGAGCTCAAGTTGCCAAGAGCGAGCGAGCGGTGACAAGGCCTGCTCTGAACGGAGGGTCGCGTTGAGCCACCCGACCGCCTCAGCGCGTTGAATCGAGTTGAGCTTCTTAGAGCGGATCAGCTCAGCGACCCGGAGGAGGCTAAAGGGTGAGGGCTCGAGCTGTTGGTAAAACTGAAGGGCCGCGAGCTCCTCGCCCCGGAAGAGCCGTTGCTCCCCCTCTGAGGTGTCCTTGAGTCGCTTGAGGTGCTCAGCATAGGCGCCTGAGGGCAGGTAGGGGTCAACGCTGTCGCCTACGTTGAGGATCACGCATCCACCGCTCGCCCTCGCTGAGAGCGCGCGCTCTCGAGCTGGGAGCTTCCAGCCACGCTCAAGGCACATCGCGAGGCTGATCTCGGTGAGGGGATCAATCTGGAGCGCAGAGGGGTGTGAGGGGAGCGCGGGTAGCTGAGCGGCGCGCAGGAGCTCTGAGGCGAGCTGAGCGGAGGTCGAGGCGCTCACGCCAAAAATGTAACCCCTAAACAGGTCGACCCTCAAGCTCTGAGGAGACGGGTGGAGCGCGGCCTCTAGGTAAAATGGGGTAGGGCGCTGTTGAGGTGGGTGATGAACCCCCCAACAGATGATGGTCGAGCCGGCAGCCTTGAGGTGAAGCTCAGGGAAGGCCGTCTGCTTAACGGCGTCTTCAGCTTGAGGCGCGCCGTGGGGTGGGTGTGACCTAAAGCGCCTCTGTAAGATCAACTCGAGCGCCTGAAGGTCAAACTGAGCGGTGAGGGAGCTGAGCGTCGCGCGGGTAGAGCGGAGCGCCTCGCTCGGGGTTTGGATGGGCGCCATGAGCTCATAGCCAGTGACCTCCGCCCAAGACCAAAGCCTCTGAGGGGGGAAAGAGATCACGCGCGCGCCGTCTCTGATGTTCACCCAGATCGAGTCCCCGTGATGCGTAGGGGTAGGGTTAGACTTGAACGCGCTCAGCTGACCCTTTGAGGGGGCGGATCTCTCAGCCATGACTGTCGCTCTCAGACGAGGGTTGAGGGTCGAGCGCCTCAGGTGATAACCCAGGGTCCTCATTTGGGTCCAGACGCTCTAAAAGCTCTATTTTATCAACCCCTTCAGTAATATCGGGGGGAGAGGGGAGCTTGACCTCCGCTGGTGGAGGAGGAGGGGGAGGAGGCGGTGGGGGAGGATTCGAGCAGGCGACACAGAGCGCGATGATCGCGAGCGTTGAGCTGAGCTTGGTCACTAATAATTTAATCACGGCCACCTCGTAGCGTTAGGTTGAGGTGCCCTTTTGTAACCTGTTTTGAGGTCGTTTAAAAGTAGCTTAAGTGAAGAATCAAAAGAGCGACTCAGAGGAGAGCGCCTATCTTTTCTTATAAATCCAGCTCAGTCTTTTTTAAAGGGTCGGAAACTTAAGCGAGGGCGCCTCTTTTGCTTCACCACCGCGAGCTCATCATGAAGCTGTGATCCCGTTTTGAGGTGCACCCTATAGGCGGTTTGAAGCGCCGATCGCCAGCTTTTTAAGCCCACATAGATCAGCCCTCCGCTATAAAGTAAATCTACGCTTGGCGCGGAGAGACCGTTTAAAATCAAGCCAAGCCCAAGCGAGCTACACCCCATCGCGAAGATGATCTTAAAGAGCCCGCTCACACCGAACTGGCTGACGATCTCGAGGAGGCCCGCTGTAGAGTCGGGCATATGACGCTTAAAGAGCTCACTCTGCAGGAGCCTCAGGTCTCCTTCGCCTCTTGAGATCCCTTGGATCGCCCTCAACCTGATCAAGATCACCGTCGCGAGGACCAAGGAGAAGGAGTCTACGATGATCGCCCCTGCGACCTTGAGGAGTGGCCACCCCTGATGAACGGAGAGCAACAGTCCATCATAAAGCAAATGTAAGACCACGGTGATCAGGAGGCCTCTCAAAAGCCAGCGAGCGGAGCGGTCTTCACTGTAACGGAATAAGGCGACATGGGCGCCCATGATGACCCCCCACGCTGTGTGCCCCATTGTACAGAGGCTCGCGCGGATCGCTAAAATCACCACGGGGCTGTCACCTGTCTTAAGCTCATTTAAAGCGTATAAGCTGTTCTCCGTTGAGGCGAACCCCGCCCAGATCGTCGCGCCATACACGAGGCAGTCAAAGGGCTCACCTACGGCTCGCCAGCTCTTACAGACCCACAGCAAGAGCAGCAGTCGCCCTAGCTCCTCTGGGAGGGCCGCCATAGAGAGCGCGTACATCCATGGGTGCAGGGCTTGATCAAGGTTCAAATTAAACAAGTATGAAAAGAACAGCGTGATGAATGGTGAGCCCATCCCAGTCAGAAACGCGATCACTATGCTCGAGGTAGGCTCTACGAACC
>Ga0181594_10000476_pt1 | contig 37000 bp, 40 predicted proteins | sample 071ome_18_FD_145603 | JGI IMG/M metagenome (GOLD analysis project Ga0181594, IMG submission 145603) | Coastal salt marsh microbial communities from the Groves Creek Marsh, Skidaway Island, Georgia - 071413BT metaG (spades assembly) | ecosystem: Environmental > Aquatic > Marine > Intertidal zone...
AACCGTTTTGGCCATCGACTACGGCTTGCGCAACATGGGGGTGGCGGTGGGCAACACCCTGTCGCAAACCGCTCAGCCGTTGGCGATTATCAACGCACGAGACGGGGTGCCGGACTGGGACGCACTGGCCAAACTGATTGAGGAGTGGCAACCACAGCGTGTGGTCGTCGGTTATCCCCTCAATATGGACGGCACGGAAAGCGACATCAGCAAGAGAGTGATGAAGTTCGCGCGTCAGATCGAGGGCCGGTATCAACGGATGGTGACGCTAGTCGACGAGCGGCTCTCCAGCCGCGAAGCGAAGGCGGCCGCGCTGGCGTCGGGGCACAATGGCGATTTCGCAGCCAAGCCAATCGATGATGAAGCCGCGGCCATCATATTGACTACATGGCTCAACGAGCAGTAAGCGTCAGGACGTGATGCTGTCGGGCTGCCGCGCTTTCTCGCGTGCGGCCTCCACTGTGATGATGCGCTTCTCAACCAGGCCTTGCAGACACTGGTCCATGGTTTGCATGCCGATGGCTTGGCCTGTCTGAATGGCTGAATACATCTGCGCCACTTTGTCTTCGCGAATCAAGTTCCGGATCGCCGACGTGCCGCGCATGATTTCGTGCGCCGCGACCCGACCGCCACTTTTTTTCTTCAGCAGGGTTTGTGAGATGACCGCCTGCAGGGACTCCGACAGCATCGAGCGCACCATGGCTTTCTCGGCCGCGGGAAAAACGTCAATCACGCGGTCAATCGTCTTGGCTGCCGAGGTCGTGTGCAGCGTGCCAAAGACCAGGTGACCCGTCTCTGCCGCCGTGAGCGCCAACCGGATGGTCTCGAGGTCACGCATCTCACCCACCAAGATGATGTCCGGGTCCTCTCGGAGCGCGGATCGCAACGCCTCCGAAAAGCCCAGCGTGTCGCGATGGACCTCGCGCTGATTCACGAGGCAACGCTTGCTCTCGTGGACGAACTCAATCGGATCCTCAATGGTAAGGATATGGTCGTAGCGGTTGTCATTGATGAAGTCGATCATCGCGGCGAGCGTGGTCGACTTACCTGATCCAGTGGGCCCGGTCACCAGCACAAGACCTCTGGGTATCATGGAGATGTCGCGGAATACCTGTCCCATACCGAGGGTATCCATCGACAGCACTTCCGAGGGGATCGTCCTAAAAACCGCTCCCGCGCCGCGATTCTGGTTAAAGGCATTGACGCGAAAGCGCGCGACACCCGGCACCTCGAAAGAAAAGTCCGTCTCAAGAAATTCTTCAAAATCCTTCCGCTGACGGTCGTTCATAATGTCGTAGACCAGCGCCTGCACTTCGGCGTGATCCTGAGCGGGCACATTGACGCGGCGAACGTCTCCGTCCACTCGGATCATCGGTGGCAGGCCTGCCGAAAGATGGAGGTCTGACGCGCCTTGCTGGACGCTAAAAGCGAGTAATTCAGTGATATCCATGTCACATTCTCCGCCAGTGTCGGGCTAGCACATGGCGAATCAACTTCCTTATGATGCCACCATGATACCGACTGAACTTGAGCGCAATATATCAGAAGTCGACCGCCGGATTCGGGCGGCGGAGCGGGCGTCGGGGCGCGCCACAGGCGCAGTTTCGCTGCTGGCAGTCAGTAAAACCAAGCCATCCGAGCTCGTCCGACAGGCCCATGGGTTCGGTTTGTCGGCGTTTGGTGAAAATTACGCACAGGAAATGGCGGAAAAAGCGGCGGCGCTCGCCGACCTGCCGCTGTGCTGGCACTTCATTGGCCCAATCCAGAGCAATAAGACTGCCTTGATCGCCGAGGTCAGTGACTGGGTACACAGTATTGATCGCTTAAAAGTAGCCCGCCGCCTCAGTGAGCAGCGCCCTGACGACAGAGCGCCACTCAATGTGTTGGTGCAGATCAACACCTCTAACGAGGACAGCAAATCCGGTGTTGGCCCGGATGCGGCGCCTGAGCTGATGGAAGCCATCAACGAACTGCCGGGGCTGAGGCTCCGCGGATTCATGACGATCCCCGCAGCGACCACCAATCAGGCCGAGCAGCGCGAGCCCTTCCGTCAGCTAAAAGAACTCATGGCTCGCCTGTCTGACTCCCTGCCTTACCTCGACACTCTGTCTATGGGCATGTCGGGAGATCTGGAGGCTGCTGTCAGTGAGGGCGCGAACATCGTTCGTGTCGGCACAGATATTTTTGGGGCGCGGTATAATTAAGCTCGTTTGTGACGGATATCCGCCATCCCATGTCATCTGAAGTGGCACCTGTTATTGCGTTTCTAGGCGCGGGCAATATGGCCGGCGCCATGATCAGCGGTCTGATCGCCGAGGGAATTTCTCCAAGCCAGCTCCGGGCTAGTGACCCCAGCGAGGCCGCGCTTGCGCGCCTGGAAGCCATGGGTCTGTCGCACCTCAGCCCCTCGCCTGACACGCTGTACGAAGATGCAGACTTGGTGGTGGCGGCGGTAAAGCCGCAGGTCATCCCCGCCGCGCTGACCGCGATTAAAGACCAGCTGGGGCCTCGCACTGCACTGCTCTCTATTGCGGCCGGCATCCCAATCAGCTCGCTCCAGTCTCAGCTGGGCGGAGACGTCTCGATCATTCGCTGCATGCCCAACACACCAGCCATGATTGGGTTGGGTGCGAGTGCACTGTACGCGCCCGACTCGGTCGATGCTGCCCATCGGGGACTCGCAGAGCAGGTGACCAACGCCGCGGGTAAAACGGTTTGGGTGACTCGCGAAGATCTACTCGATGCGGTAACGGCCGTATCGGGCAGTGGCCCTGCCTACTTTTTTGCACTGATTGAAGCCATTGCCCGGACCGGGACGGAACTAGGACTCGAAAAGGAGGTTGCGATGGCGCTGACAGTGCAGACCGCTCTCGGCGCCGCATCATTGGCAGCCCAGGCCACGGAGCCGGTTGCCACGCTGCGCGAAAACGTGACCAGCCCCGGCGGCACCACCGAGCAAGCGCTGCAATCACTTCAGGCCCATGACTTCGATGCAGTGGTAGCAGAAGCTGTGCGGCAATGCGCCGCGCGCGCTAAAGCCTTGGGCGAGGAGTTCGGCTGATGACTGCTGGCACGGAAATATCGCTGTATTTGATTCGCAATCTGGGCGCATTGTTGCTGTTTGTAGTCATTCTGCGCGGGGTCCTTCACGCCTCTCGGGTGAACTTCTACAACCCCCTGTCGCAAATGATTGTGAAACTGACGAACCCACTGCTGACACCCCTGCGCGGAGCGCTGCCCGCCACTGGTCGCATTGACTGGGCTGTGTGGGTGCTGGCTGTGCTCCTGCAGTCACTGACCCTGGTAGGCATCGCCTTGATAGCGGGGGAGCGCTGGGCGCTGCCCGGCTTCGCAACCTTGCTGCTATGGGGTCTGATCGGCGTCGTCGCGCTGCTGGTCAACCTCTACTTTTTCATACTGATCGCCATGATCATTGTCAGTTGGATCGCGCCCGGAAGCCGCCATCCTGCCATCGAGCTGATCTGGCAGATCTCCGAGCCCGTCATGGCCCCCGTTCGCTCATTACTGCCCAATATGGGCGGCATCGACTTCTCACCCATTCTGGTGTTCATCGGCATTAACGTCGTGCAAATCGGTCTCCGACATGCCGCGCTCACCGTGGGCTTGCCTCCGGGCCTGGTTTTCGGGCTCTGACATGAGCGAGACGATCCCTGCAGGCAGTGTCGGGGTGGTGACACCACTGATCGCCAAATGCGAAACACCCTTTTCTTTCGCCAACGGCGCCGCGCTCAGTAGTCATGAGCTGGTGTACGAGACCTATGGCGAACTGAACAGCGCCGGCGATAATGCCGTGCTGATCTGCCATGCGTTATCGGGTTCGCATCACGCTGCAGGGTTCCACGCGGGCGATGACCGCCGTCCAGGCTGGTGGGATCTGGCAATCGGCCCGGGCAAGCCGATCGATACCGAGCGTTTATTCGTGGTCTGCTCCAATAATTTGGGATGTTGTGACGGCTCCTCAGGGCCCAATACGATCAACCCGGACACAGGAAAGCCTTGGGGCGGTCAATTTCCACAACCCCAAGTTCAGGATTGGGTTCGCAGCCAGAAGTGGCTGGCCGAGCACCTCGGCATTTCACGCTGGGCCGCCGTCATGGGAGGGAGTCTGGGCGGCATGCAGGCCCTTCAGTGGGCGATCGATTTTCCCGAATGGGTGGAGCACTGCGTCGCGCTGGCCGCAGCGCCAGGCCTCACTGCACAGAATATTGCCTTCAACGAAATCGCGCGCCACGCCATCCTCTCTGACCCGGATTGGCATGAGGGCGACTATCTCGCATCGGGTGCACTGCCGACGCGGGGCGTTGCACTGGCACGAATGGTCGGCCATCTCACCTATATGTCTGCCGACGGCATGAGTGACCGGTTTGGCCGGGAGCTGCGAAAAGACAGTTTTACGCCGAACGACAATGCAGAATGGGTCTTTCAAGTGGAGAGTTATCTGCGCCATCAGGGCAGCCGCTTCTCCACCCAATTCGACGCCAACACCTATGTCCTGATGACGCGAGCATTGGACCTTTTTGATCTGGCCGGGGAGCACGGCGGCGACCTCACCGCCGCGCTGTCCAACGCGCAGGCCAAGTTTCTGGTGGCCTCGTTCAGTTCGGACTGGCGGTTTCCACCTCAGCGATCAATCGAGATTCGGGATGCACTGATGGCAGCGGGTAAGTCCGTCACCTATGCCAACATAGAGACCGATAATGGGCACGACGGTTTCCTGCTCCCGAATTCTCACTACGAGCAGCTGTTGAGTGAGTGGATGCGCCGGGTAGGTCCATCATGACTCGACTGGATCTGAACACCGTGCTCGACTGGATTACACCGGGTAGTCGTGTGCTGGATCTCGGCTGCGGAGATGGCGCCTTTTTAGCGCGCCTGCGGGACGAACGGGACACCACTGGTGTTGGCGTGGATATCGACCCCGACAATCTCATTGCGTCAGTCAGCAAGGGGCTGGATGTCATTCAGGAAGACATCAACGACGGCCTGCATTGCTTTTCAACCAACGGTTTCGATGTCGTCGTGTTGGCGCATGCCCTGCAGGAGCTGACACATCCGCATATCGCGCTGCAGCGTATGGTCGATATTGGTGATGAGGCCGTTGTGTCCTTCCCCAATTTCGGACATTGGCTCTGCCGCCTACACCTAGGATTGAAGGGCCGCATGCCCATGTCTCGGGCGATGCCGCGGCAGTGGTACGACACCCCCAACATTCACTTTTGCACCGTCAAGGACTTTGAGTCGCTGTGTTCAGAACTAGACATCGATATTATCGAGCGAGCGACCATTGCGGGGCCCGCTCAGCACCTGTTGGGCAGATGGCTTCCCAACCTGTTTGCCAGCAGCGCGATCTATCGCATACGTCGCACTGGCACCTGATTGTAGGACTGCTGCTGGCGTGCTGTGTACTGCCAGCAGCGGCACAGCAGTCGACGCGATACGAGCAGTTCGAGCTACACCACAGCATTGTCTACACCACTTTCCTGTCACCAGAAGTCGCAGCCGAATACGGCATTGCGCGCGGGGCCGACAAGGCGATCCTGACGCTGTCGGTCCGCGATGCCGAAGCCGGAGACATCGCGGGTCGACCGATGAAAATCGAGGGCCGTACCTGGGACTTGATCACAGGTGGTGACATGCGGGTCAAGGAGATTCGCGAGGGCCGCGCCACGTATTACATCGTGCCGTTTGAATTTCTGGATCGGGAATACCGTTTTTTTGAGTTCACCTTTCAGCCGGAGGGCGCGGCCTCGGTTTTCGAGCATAAAATGAAAGTGCAGCTGTGGCGGCAGGGCTAGGCGATGTCTGACGACGCACGACCTCGCTTGATCATTGCCAGCCACAATCCGGGCAAAATCCGTGAGTTTCAGGCAGTGCTCGGCAGCCAATGGCAGGTATGTCCCCAAGCGGAGCTGGGTGTTGGCGACGTGGAAGAGACAGGCAGCACCTTTGTCGAAAACGCATTGATCAAGGCCCGCCATGCCTGTGCGCAGACCCACTGTGCGGCGCTGGCTGATGACTCTGGACTGGTTGTGCCCGCTCTTGGAGGTGCGCCCGGCCTGCGATCAGCGCGCTACTCCGGAGGCGACGACGCGGCCAATAACGCACTGCTACTGGAAAACATGGCAACACTCGAGGCTGAGGATCGGGCAGCCTTCTATGTTGCCGTGCTGGTGTTGCTGGAACATGCAGACGACCCCACCCCCCTCATTGCTGAGGGGCGATGGCACGGGCGCATCGCCACCGCACCCCGCGGCGCCGGAGGCTTTGGCTATGACCCCCTGTTTGTGGCAGATGGCTATGAACAGCACGCCGCCGAATTGTCAGCAGAGGAAAAAAATCGCGTCAGTCACCGCGCACTGGCTGTTCAACAGTTACTGACACAACTGGAAGCATGATCGATCCACAGGCGGTGCCGCTGTCGCTCTATATTCATTTGCCTTGGTGCACGCGCAAATGCCCCTATTGCGACTTCAACAGCCACGAAGGCTTTACAGATTCCCTACAACAACCCTATGTCGAAGCCCTTCTGGCTGATCTCGACAGCCAGCAGGCGTGGTGGCATGACCGACCTATCCACTCCATTTTTATTGGTGGCGGCACGCCCAGCTTGTTTGAGGGTCGCTGGCTTGGCGCGCTCCTCGAGGGGATATCAATTAGGGCAAACCTGTCCCGCGATGTTGAAATCACGCTGGAAAGTAATCCCGGCAGCGCTGAGTGCGACCGGTTCGCCGGGTACCACGCGGCTGGCGTGAACCGGCTTAGCATAGGTGTGCAAAGTTTCGATGACCGCGCGCTCAAGACTTTGGGTCGGATTCACTCAGGCGACGACGCTCGCCGCGCACTGGACATGGTCGCCGCCGCCGGGTTCCGGCGATGGAATATTGATCTGATGCATGGATTGCCGGGGCAGGACGCGCAATCGGCCGCGTCAGACCTCACGGAGGCCGTGCGCAGAAGCGCTGGCCACATCTCCTGGTACCAGCTGACGATCGAGCGCAACACCCACTTTTGGTCGGCGCCGCCGGTTCTTCCCGACGAAAGCGAACTGGAATCGATTCAGGAACTGGGCGACGCCATCCTCGCCGACGCAGGGCTTCACCAATATGAGGTATCGGCGTTCAGCAGAGAGGGAGAAGAGAGTCAGCACAACCTGAACTACTGGCGCTTTGGCGATTACATTGGGTTGGGGGCCGGCGCCCATGGCAAGATCTCTCTCGCGGATGGCTCCATTATTCGAACCCAGCGCACCCGGGCGCCCTCAGACTATCTTGCTGTGACGACGTCAGTGCCGCTTTCAGCACCGCAGGGTGTCACGATTTCGCCTGCCGAGAAGATCACCGAATTCGCCATGAATACCTTAAGGCTCAAGTCGGGCGTGCCGGTCACCCACTTTGCGCAAACGACAGGCACTGCCATTGACCAGCTGATCGCAGCGGCCGAGACCGCCGTCTCCCGTGGGTGGGTTGAAGCACCCGGCAAAGGTCAATTTGTGACCACACCGCTGGGGTATCAGTTTTTAGATAGCGTGATCGAAACCTTTCTATAGCAGCGCCTGCATCTGCAAAAGGACACCAAGGCGTCAGAGCGGATTGAGAAGCAACAACCACTCTGTCGTGCTGTGGCGGCGCTTCACTAACGCTTGCGGTAAATGAGGTCCTGTATGACATGCCCCAACCGCTCGCCACGCGCCTCAAATTTGGTAGGGGGGCGGTAATTTGGTCGAGGCACCGGCGTGGCGGGTGCGCCCGCGGTATTAACGAGCAGCGGCTCGCTATCCAGCACTTCAAACATGTGCTCAGCATAGGGCGCCCAATCAGTGGCGAGATGCAGATAGCCGTCTGCCCGTAACAGCGTTGCCAGATCTTGGACCAGCTTGGGCTGAATCAATCGTCGCTTATGATGGCGCTTTTTATGCCACGGGTCGGGAAAGAAAATGTGGATGCCGTCCACCGTGTTGGGGGTGAGGCATTGCTCCATTACCTCCACGGCATCCTCGGCAAAGACGCGCAGGTTGCTGGTTTCAGAAGCAAGCAACTGGGATAACAATCTGCCGACGCCCGGCCGGTGGACTTCTATGCCGATGAACTGAGCTGCGGGATCGGCCTGTGCCATCTGCAGCAGGCTGTCGCCCATGCCAAAACCAATTTCAACAATGCGTCGGCCCGCAAAACCAAAAGCCTGATCCCAGTCGAGTTGCCCCGCTTGCAGCGTGAGGCCAAAGCGCGGAAATCCTGCTTGCCAGCCACGTTCCTGGGCAGGCGTCATCCTACCGGCGCGCATCACAAAGCTGCGAATACGCTGGGTCAGCGGGGGCTCGGGGGATCCCACGGCGTCAGGTTGAAATGAGATGGAGCGGTCGCGGTGTCGCTACGCGGCCATCGTGGCGCGCAGTTTTTTCATCGCATTGGCTTCGAGTTGCCGAATGCGTTCTGCTGACACCTCATACTCCGCCGCCAGTTCGTGGAGCGTGGGCTTGTCTTCTGCCAACCAACGACGCTCGAGAATATCGCGGCTCCGGGCATCCAGCTCCTCGAGCGCAACCTGAAGTCGCGCCGAGCTGTCCTCTGCGAAGTCATCCGCCTCAACCAACTGGCCGGGGTCCGTCTGGCCGTCTGTTAGAAAATACTGCGGCGCTTGCCAGGCATCTTCCTCATCATTGTCGGTCGGCGCATCGAACGCCACATCCCGACTGGCCAGACGGCCCTCCATGCGGGTGACCTCTGCCTCATCCACGCCGAGATCGGCTGCAATTGCGCGGGTTTCCTCCGCTGACAGCCATCCCAGCGCTTTTTTCTGACTGCGCAGATTAAAAAACAGTTTTCGCTGAGCCTTGGTCGTCGCAACTTTGACAATGCGCCAATTGCGAATGATGTACTCATGCATCTCAGCTTTGATCCAGTGCACCGCAAAAGAGACCAGCCGCACACCTTTGTTCGGGTCAAAACGCTTTACTGCCTTCATGAGGCCAACGTTGCCCTCTTGGATCAAGTCGGCCTCGGCCAAACCGTAACCGGAGTAACTGCGGGCAATGTGCACCACGAAGCGAAGATGCGCGAGAACCAACTCTCTCGCCGAATCAACGCACTCCTCATAAAAAAGGCGCTCTGCCAGCTTACGCTCCCGCTCGGCGGACAGCACGGCAATGCTGCTCACTGCCTGAACATAAGCAGGCAAGTTGGCGCCGGGCGCCATATTCAGCACAGCACTGTTGGGCAGCGCGAGTGCGCGCGTCGTTTCGGTCATGTCAGTCGCCTCCAAAAGGCTCATGGCCTCGTATTTTAGCACTCTCCTATGCAGAGTGCTAAACCCTGAAAAATACCGATTTTCATGGGGTTAGCGGCCCTTAAAGCGCCTAAAGGCGGCTGAAATAGCGTGCTGAAGCGGCCCAGGAGGTCAGCAAGCCCAGGCCCGTGCCGAGCGCAATCAGTGCCAATGGGTACCCAACGCCCGGGCCCTGAATCTGGCCAGGACTGCCGTATAGGAAAAATAGTGTGTTGACCGGACCCGCAATCCAGAGGCTCAACACCCACAACATCACCCCCGCGAGTAGCCCGCCACCCGCACCAAAATACAAGCCCGTGTACAAAAAAGGCCTGCGAATAAAACCGGGGGAACCACCAATCACCCGCACCACCAAAATCTCCTCGCGCCGGGCATCGATCGCCAGGTGCAGCGTGTTGGCTAGCGCAAGAATCGCACCCAGCACCATGGCGGCACCCAGAGCAATGCCCCAGCGCTCCGTAGCGAGCAGGGCCTGGTTGAGGCGGCTCATCCACTGATTGTCGATAATGACCCTGTCGACACCTGACAGGGCATCGATCGCTTCAACCAGCTGACTGAGGGCCGCGTCGGTGCAGGGTGCGCTGGGTGACACCAGTAATGCGTGCGGCAGCGGGTTATGGTCCAGCGACATCAGCAGTGCTGACAGTCCAGTTTGCTCTCCAAATACAACCAGCGCCTCGTCTCTACGCACCAGCGTCACATCTTCGACGCTCTCCCAAGTTGCCAATTCGCGCTGCAGAGCCTCAGCCTGCTCGAGGTCAAGCACCCCGGCCAGCATGACCGATACCTGTGCCGGCCGCTCCAGCTCGGGGACCAGTGGTCTCAGGTTATCGAGTGTCAGGAGCATGGCGCCAGGCAGCGCCAGCGAGATCGCGACTACGAGCCACACCATGCCTGTTGCGAGAGGCTTGGCGATTAATTTTTGCCAACTATTGGTTGCAGCAGAACGGTGTTGCGAGCGCCAAGCCGCTATCCGACTCCATCCTTCTCTGGTCTGTCGCGATGATGAACTCATTGCGCCGTCGCGCCAGCAAGACGCCCCTCTTGTAGCGTAATAATCCGGTGCCTAAGCCGGGAGATCAGCGGCAAATCGTGGGTCGCCACCAGCACCGTCACGCCCACCTGATTGAATGCCTCGAATAGCGACATGATCTCAGAAGACAGCTGGGGGTCCAGGTTACCCGTGGGCTCATCAGCGATGAGGAATTCAGGCCTTGCAACCACCGCCCGCGCGATGCCTACCCGCTGCTGCTCACCCCCCGACAACACAGCGGGATTCGCCTGCTCATGGGACAACAGGCCCACCTTGTCCAGCGCGGCTCTCACCCGGCGAGCGGTGTCGGTGGGAGAGAATCCCGCCATCACCAAAGGCAGCGCCACATTGTCGTGCACGCTGCGGTCAAACAGCAGCCTGTGGTCCTGAAACACCACTCCGAAACGTCGGCGATAACGCGGCACCATGCGCGACCGGATCTTATTGGTCGGCTCACCATTTACGCGGATGTCTCCGCTACTGGGTCGATCCAGCAACAATAGAAGACGTAGCAAGGTGCTCTTGCCCGCACCCGAGTGACCGGTCAGAAAGGCCATTTCTCCCTGCTCGATCGTCAAATTGAGATTGCGTAGCGCGTCCTGATCACCAAAACGGCGACTCACCCGCTCAAACTCAATCACTGCCGCACTTCCCTAGCCGTCATCCAACAGCGCATCAACAAAGTCCCGGGCACTGAAGTCACGCAGGTCATCGGCTTGCTCGCCCACGCCAATAAAACGTATCGGACGCTTCAACTTGTGTGCGATGGCGAACAGCACTCCGCCTCGTGCGGTGCCGTCGAGCTTGGTCACCGCGACGCCCGTGACACCGACGGCCTGATCAAACTCCACCGCCTGGGAGACCGCGTTCTGGCCGGTGCCCGCATCGAGCACCAACAGCGTTTCGTGGGGCACACTCTCGTTCTGCTTGCGCATTACACGCACTACCTTGCTGAGCTCATCCATCAGGTGCGACTTGTTCTGAAGCCGTCCTGCTGTGTCCGCAATCAGAACATCCACGTTGCGAGCCGCGGCCGCCTGCAGCGCATCAAACAAAACTGAAGCGCTATCGGCGCCCGTGTGTTGGGCAATCACCGGCACATCATTGCGCTCGCCCCAGGCCTGCAGCTGCTCTACCGCGGCTGCCCGGAACGTGTCACCGGCAGCCAACATGACGCTGTGCCCCTGTTGCTTGAAGCGGTGCGCCAACTTGCCAATCGTCGTCGTCTTTCCCGCACCATTCACGCCCACCACCAGAATGACAAAAGGCTGATGCGCCTTGATACTGAGGGGAGACTCCTGATCGGCCAGTAGCTCGGTGAGCGTGTCCTTCAAGGCCGACATGACCGTCTCCTCCGCAGACAGCTCACTGCGGCCTAGTCGCAGGCGCAGTGACTCCAACACCCTCTCAGTAGCCTCGAGCCCCAGATCCGCCATGATCAGCTGTTCTTCAAGCGCCTCTAGGAGCACCGGGTCCAATTGCTTCTTGCCCAACACGAGACTGGCAAGCCCTTCAGACAATTGACCTCGGCTGCGACTGAGCCCGCTTCGCAGCCGCTCAAAAACACTTGAGCCCGAATCTGACGCCCCATCGCCGCCAGCCTCGCCTGCCGGTGCAGAGGAAGCGTCTGCTGCCTGCTGCGAGCGCCCGGTAATATCGTCAGTGGACACCGGGGTACGTGGGTTATCGCCGTCAGCGAGCGCCTCGGTTTTGACCTCATCAGGCTTGGCGCGGCGTTTGAATAGCTTCATGATCACTCTGACTCGGTTGGGCGTGGCGGAACACAGACGCACCGTTGATTAACGGTCAGTCTAGCACCCAGAAAAACAGGAACCAGCATGCGACGTGGCGCCAAACAAGCTACCCCCCAGCTCCGGGTCATCGGTGGACAGTGGCGTGGACGGAAGCTCCAGTTCCCGGATCGGCCAGGACTGCGACCCACTACAGATCGGGTAAGGGAGACGCTCTTTAACTGGCTGGGGCCGCACCTTCAGGCTGCAAAGTGTCTCGATCTTTTCGCCGGTTCAGGCGCTCTAGGGATCGAAGCACTATCGCGTGGCGCAGCGCACTGTGACTTCGTTGATGCTGACCGAGAAGCCGTCACTGCCGTGGGCCACCACCTCAACACTCTCGATGCCACTGAATGCAGCACCGTGAACTGTGACATGGCGGAGCATTATCTGCGCCAGACCAGCGACGCATGGGACATTGTATTTGTAGACCCCCCTTTCGATGCGCGCCTCGGCGAGTCGACCCTGACGCTGCTGGCACAGGGCGAGCGACTGGTCGAGCGCTGCTGGGTTTACTTCGAAACATCGCGTTCACAACCTGAGCCTGTACCCGAGGGGCTCTACGATGTGCTGCGTGAGAAAACGGCGGGTGACGTCTGCTACCGGCTACTGTCGCCGCGGCAGAGCGCATGACAGCCGCGTTTGTTCAGCTATCAAGACTTGTGTAGGCTCGAACACATCACTGGAGGATATATCTCGTGTTGACCCATACCGTGGTGTACCCGGGGACCTTCGACCCCATCACCAATGGCCATATCGATCTGGTAGAGCGCGCCGCGAAGCTTTTCGAACGGGTGGTGGTGGCTGTTGCCACCAGTGAGAAAAAGGCACCCCTTTTTTCCACAGATACCCGAGTTGAATTGGCTAAGGCCTGTTTGGAACACGTGCCGGCCGCCGAGGTCCTGCCCTTTAACGGGCTACTTATCGACTTCGTCACGGCGCAGGACTCTCACTGCGTGCTCAGAGGTCTGCGTGCCGTCGCTGATTTTGAGTATGAGTTTCAGTTGGCCAACATGAATCGCGCCATGGATCCTGAATTTGAGAGCGTTTTTTTGACGCCCAGTGCCGAACTATCCTACATCTCTTCCTCACTGGTGAGAGAAATTGCCGGTCTCGGCGGCGACGTCAGCGGCTTCGTGCCAGCAAGCGTGGCGGAGGCGCTGCAAAGCAAGCTGGGATAAATGAGCGCCGAATTATTGGGGCTTGGTGGACTCTCACCTGATACGCGCGCTCCTTTAGCGCTGGCATTGAGGGCACAGCACCGTACTCCGTCCTCCCTGCCTAATTTCCTTCAACTGGCTCTGACAAACCCGGCACGGCTGCCCGTCGCGGCCATATACCCTCAGCTGCTGCGCAAAATATCCGGGAGACCCGTCCCCCCCGACAAAATCCCTGAGCGTCGTGCCGCCTTGCTCAATCGCGGCACCCAGCACCTGCTTAATGGTGCTCGCTAACCGCTCGTAACGCGCCGCCGCGATACGGCCGGCGCCTCGCGCAGGATGAATACCCGCCATGAAAAGCGCCTCATTCGCGTAGATGTTGCCGACTCCCACCACGACTTTGCCGTCCATGATGAACTGCTTTACGTGTATACGGCGCGCACGTGATCGCTCATAGAGATAAGCCCCATTGAACGTGTCTGACAGCGGCTCAGGGCCCAGATGATCCAGCAGAGGGTGTTGCTCTGATTCAAGCCAGTGGAAACTGCCAAACCGTCTCGGGTCGTGATACCGGAGGCAGCGGCCATCATCTAGCACCACATCGATGTGGTCGTGGAACAGGGGCGGGGTGTCAGCAGGCATGATCCTCAGACTTCCCGACATGCCCAGATGCACCATCAGAATACCGCGCTCAGTCGTCACTAATAAATATTTTGCCCGCCGGCTGACAGACAGAAATCGCGCGCCTGACATCAGCTGATTCAATTTGGCCGGCACGGGCCAACGCAAACGTGGCTCTCTCACAATCACCTCGCGCACAGTCCGTCCCACAATATGTGGCGCGATACCGCGGCAGGTGGTTTCAACTTCAGGTAACTCTGGCATGGGCGTCCGCTGCTACTGCGACTCGAGATAGCGCATGGGCTATCTGATCACACACCCTGACAGGAGGCCAGTAAGCGGGCGTGCGGAATTCAGAAACAAAAACCCCGGCTCAAGGCCGGGGTTTTCGGTGATTGCCGGAGCAATTACTTGATCTTCGCTTCCTTATACACGACGTGCTTGCGCGCCACCGGGTCGTACTTCTTCATCTCAAGCTTGTCGGGCATGGTGCGCTTGTTTTTGTCCGTCGTATAAAAGTGGCCAGTGCCAGCCGTAGAGTTCATTCTGATCTTTTCACGCATGATTCAATCCTCAGACCTTCTCGCCGCGAGCACGGAGCTCTTCCAAAACCGTCTCGATACCGCGCTTATCGATGATACGCATCCCCTTGGAAGACACGCGCAGAGAAACAAAGCGCTTCTCAGACTCAATCCAGAAACGATGGTTGTGCAAGTTCGGCAAGAAGCGACGCTTGGTGCGGTTCTTGGCGTGCGAAACATTGTTACCGGTTGCGGGCCGCTTACCCGTAACCTGACAGACACGTGACATGGGAATCCCCATAGAGATCTACAAAGGGCGCGTTTTATACCAGAGGGGCTGTGGGGGCGCAAGCGAGGCCGGGGGGCAATAACCTCAAGTGTGCAAAAACCCCCGCAAATGCTAGGGTTCGCTCGATCTCATGTAGGGATTGAGGGGCCTATGGGCCAGTTAAACCAGCGTCACATTCTCGTGGCCATCTCCGGCGGCATCGCAGCCTACAAAGGCGCGGAGCTGGTGCGACTGCTGAAAAAGCAGGGGGCGCTGGTGCGCGTTGTGCTGTCCCGGGGCGCAACGGAATTCATTACCCCCCTTACCATGCAGGCATTGTCTGGAGAGCCCACCCATACCGAGCTCCTGGACGAGGCGGCTGAGGCGGGCATGGGGCATATTGAGCTCGCGCGCTGGGCAGACGTGATGATCATTGCGCCGGCCACAGCAGACGTGATCGCGCGGCTCGCGCAGGGTCGCGCCGATGACCTGTTAACTACCGTGGCGCTCGCAACACCCGCACCAGTCGCCGTGGCACCGGCCATGAATCAGCAAATGTGGGCGCACGCCGCGACCCAAGAAAATATTCAGATGCTCGCCTCGCGGCACATTCAAATTATCGGCCCCGATGCGGGAGAACAGGCTTGTGGTGATGTGGGGCCGGGCCGACTGCTTGAGCCTGAAGCCATCGTGGCCGCCGTCAATGCGCGCTTCGAAAGCCGGCTACTGGAAGGGCGCCGGGTGGTGATCACCGCGGGCCCAACCCTAGAGGCGATCGACCCCGTCCGATATTTGAGCAACCACAGCTCCGGGAAAATGGGCTTTGCGCTGGCAGGGGCCTGTGCAGAGGCCGGTGCACAGGTCGAATTGATCTCCGGGCCGGTGCATTTGGACGCACCCAATCGGGTCTCGCTGCATCCAGTCACCTCGGCAACCGAGATGTGCGAGCAGGCGCTGGCACTCTCGGCGGGCGCTGATGTGTTCATTGGTGCGGCGGCAGTCGCTGACTACCGGCCCGAATCCGCGTCAGCTGAGAAGATCAAAAAGGCAGACGGCAACCCCCTGATCCTCACGCTGGTTGAGAACCCCGACATCATCGCCTGCGTCGCGCAATCATCGAGCCGGCCTTCAATGGTGGTGGGTTTTGCCGCCGAAACCGCGTCCCTGATGGATCACGCCCGGGAAAAACGGCAGAGAAAAGGGCTCGATATGATCATCGCCAATGATGTCAGCGACCCTGATACGACTTTCGGCTCTGAGCAAAATGCGGTGCATCTGATCACCGCAACAGAGGAGCAAAGCCTGCCCTTGGCCAGCAAACGGGTGATCGCGGAACAAATTGTCGCCGCCGTGGCCGCGACGCTCGACCGCTAATTCTCGCCGTTTTGAAAGGCCTGGCGCACTGCCAATGCTGAGCGGCATCTGCGGCATCTTCACATTGCCTTTGAGCGCGCAGCGGATCATTCTCTGCGCTTTATTTGCGCCGGATTAAACACCATGTCACTCAATCAGGGTGAGGCTGGGAATTTTGCCCGGATCCTGACCGAATCACTGCCCTACATCCAACGTTTCACGGGCAAGACCTTTGTCATCAAGTTTGGCGGCAACGCCATGACGGATGCAGAGCTCCAGGAGAGTTTTGCCCGCGATGTGGTGTTGATGAAGCTGGTGGGTATGAATCCGATTGTGGTGCACGGCGGCGGGCCACAAATTGGCGAACTACTGGAGCGTCTCAACATCGAGTCCGAGTTTGTTGATGGCATGCGGGTCACTGACGAGCACACAATGGATGTGGTCGAAATGGTCCTTGGCGCCTCGGTGAACAAAGAGATCGTTGACAGCATTCACAGGAACGGCGGCCGCGCGATTGGCATCACGGGCAAGGACGGTCAGCTCATTCAGGCTCGAAAACTCGCGGGCGACTGGAGTCGCGAAGGGGCAAAGGATATTGGCCAGGTCGGCGAAGTGGCCAGCATCGATACCGATATCCTGACCATGCTGATTGGCAGCGACTACATTCCCGTGATTGCCCCGGTTGCGGGCAGCACGGATGGTAAAACCTATAACATCAATGCCGACCTGGTCGCCGGTAAGTTGGCCGAAGTCCTGCAAGCGGAAAAGCTGATGCTCCTGACTAATGTGGCCGGGCTGTTGGACGCGGAGGGCAACATTCTGACCGGGCTCAATACCCAGCAGGTCGAGGAACTGATTGGGCAAGGCGTCATTCACGGCGGCATGTTGCCCAAGATTCAATGTGCGCTGGAAGCCGTGCAAGGCGGCGTGTCCAGCGCCCACATCATCGACGGCCGGGTGGCGCACGCAGCCCTGCTAGAAATTTTCTCGGACGAGGGTATCGGGACTCAGATCAGCTCTCGACGCTGAGCGATTTGCACCCAAGCCACGCTCTGATTAGCATCGCCCCATACCCCGAACGTTCGAGGGCTCATGCCGGACAGCGCACCTACCGCTCAGGTCGACCGTAAACAGCAGATTCTCATGGCGCTCGCGGAGATGCTGGAAGAGGCCCCCGATACCCGCATTACGACGGCCAGAATCGCAGCGGCTGTGGGGGTCTCGGAAGCCGCTCTATACCGTCACTTTCCCTCCAAACGTACCATGTATGCCGCACTCTTGGCGTTTGCTGAAGACACCTTGTTTGGCCTGATTGGTCGCATCCCCGGTGAGCAGGCAGGCGCGCTGGATCAGTGCCACAGACTGCTGTGGATCTATCTGGAATTCTGCGGAAAGAACCCGGGTATCACGCGTTTACTCACCGGGCGGGCGCTGACAGGAGAGTCGCTACGACTCCATCAGCAGGTTGAGCAGCTGTATCAGCGCCTCGAGACTCAGCTCAAGCAGTATCTGCGTGAGGCGGAGATGCGAGAGCAGGTCCGCACCCGCCTGCCGGTCACTACCGCAGCCAACTTACTCATGGCCGCGGCAGAAGGTAGGGTGTCGCAATTCTGTCGCAGCGACTTCAGGCGCAGCCCGCTAGAAGGATGGGTAGATCAGTGGGCACACCTGTCTGACGGCTTGATGAAACCCACCGTCCCCGGCAGCCCATGAGTGTCATTGCTACCGCGCTAGGGTGAAGCAGGGGTCACGCTCATCTGACGACGCAGCGCGACGATCTCCTCCAGCTCAGCAAAGCGCGCGATATCGCGGCTGTAGGCCTCAGCCAGTGCCGCGGCCTGTTGTTGTCTGCCTTCGCTCGCCTCATCTAGGCTCTGGATTTCCGCTTTGAGCGCAGCCACCGTCTCTTCCTCGTACTGAGGCGAGGCTGCGCCGGATCGCTCTGTGGTGTCGAGGGCAGACTGATGCCGAGCGAGCTGCTGCGATAACGTGTCACGTTGGCCACTCAGAATAGCAATGCGAATGTCGAGCTCTCTCAGTGAACGATCCCGCGCGGCCTCGATATCCTGAATCGTGCTGTAGCGTCGTAACAGAAAAGTGTCGCGCTCCAACTGTGCTGCCTGAGCAGCAGCTTCGGCTTCTTGCGCGCGCGCAGAGGCGGCGTCCCGCTCAAGCTCGGTATCGGTCTTCGCTGGCGGCACAATACGGACAATCTGGCCTGACTCATTGAGCACTTCATATCCACTGCCCACGTAAGTAGCGGGGATCGCCCAATCAACCACCGTAATACCTGCTTCATTCTGATAGCGGTAGAGTTCAGCGGCGGTCGCGCTACCCGTGCAGGCGCCGAGTAAAGTCACGACGGGGAGGCATTTACGCCACACCGTAACGCTCCCGATACCGCTCCAAGGCCTCACGGTGTTGCGCCATAGCGGGGTTACTTTCTACCCACGCGATAATGTCGTGCAGGGAGACCACACTCACCACCGTGAGCCCCCAATCTTGCTCAACTTGCTGCACGGCCGAGCGCTCACCGTCACCCCGCTCGCAGCGATCGAGGCCAATCACCACGCCCGCACCCTGAGCACCCGACTCATTGAGTATGGCCATGGACTCGCGAATGGCAGTCCCCGCAGTCATCACATCATCAATGACCACCACATCACCGGCGAGCGGCGCGCCGACAATATTGCCGCCCTCACCGTGGGTCTTAGCTTCCTTGCGGTTGAAGGCAAAAGGGAGATCCATACCATGTTGCTCTGACAGCGCCATCGCGGTGGTGGATACCAAAGGAATGCCTTTGTACGCGGGGCCAAAAAGCATATCGACGTGGAGACCCGAGGCGTGCAAGGCTGCCGCGTAGCAGCGCCCCAATCGCGCTAGCGCACCACCGGTCGAGAATTTGCCGGCATTGAAAAAGTACGGGCTGATCCGGCCGGACTTAAGCTCGAACTCACCGAACTGCAGCACTTCGCACTCCAGCGCCAATTCAATAAAGTCCTGACGGAAACTCTGCGTGGTCGTGTTCACACCTCACTCCATGGCGTTTTGTTGTTCAGACTGCGATCAACAGCCCCGAATTCGCGCCGGGCCGCAGTCTGGCTCCTGTGTTTCACCGTATCATATGAGAACACATCAGGTAGGACTAGCAATGAGGGTCATCAGCCTCGTCATTGAGGGGCTAGAGCGAGCGGCCGATATGGGCTGCCTTGCGTGGTTGTTTGCGCAAGACGCAGACATCATCTGCCTGCAGGACACCCGTTGCGCCGAGCATAACTTGTCGGGCGAGGCGTTCTTCCCTGCGAACTACCATCCGTATTTTCTGGACCACTACGAGAACCCTCGATTAAACGGCGTGGCCATCTACAGCAAGCATCTTCCCAAGGCCATTATTTGGGGCCTCGGATTCGAGGAGTTTGACGCTCAGGGCCTATATATTCAGGCTGATTTCGACGAGATCAGCGTGGGCTCAGTGCTGGTGCCGAGCGGCACGGGCGGCCCGGAGAACATGGCCAGCAAGCTGGACTTTCTCTCGCAGCTGAGCAGCCACCTCGAAAAAGTGCGCCACAAGCGTCGTGGCTACATTCTCTGTGGTGGCTGGGAGCTCATGGCGCATCATGCTGATGCAGAGGACGCCGGCAACAACCAGGTGCTGCCGGGGCTATCACCTTCGGAACGCGGTTGGTTGCTGGATCTTTACGACAGCGGTTATGCCGACGCTTACTCCCTGACTGATAAAGAGCCCGGAGCCTATACCTGGTGGCCTGACGGCGACGATGCAGGAGGTCTGCGCACCGATACGCAAATCATCTCCGAGCTACTGGTAAGCCGGGTTGAGCGGGGCGCTATTTTTGACGAGCAGGCGTTTTCTCATCACGCGCCCGTGATCATGGATTACGACCTGCAGCCCTAACCTTGCTCGAGGGCAGCACGCTGTGCGGCAGTGATCGCCTCGCCCGCTGAGGCAGCGAGCACCAGTAGCCTCGTGAGTTCCTCCTGGCTGAACGTGGCGCCCTCTGCTGTGCCCTGCACCTCGATCAGACCGCCGTGCTCTGTCATGACAACGTTCATGTCGCTGTCCGCCGTTGAATCCTCTGCGTAATCGAGGTCGGCCACGGGGACACCATTCCACACGCCAACAGAGACCGCTGAGATCAAATGTTTCAGTGGATCTGAATCCAGTTCACCAGCACGTTGCAGATGGTTCAGCGCATCCACTACTGCCACGCAGGCGCCTGAGATGGCCGCCGTGCGAGTGCCACCATCGGCCTGTATCACGTCACAATCCACGGTGATCGTGCGCTCACCCAGCAGCTTGAGATCCAACGCCGCACGCAAAGAGCGGCCAATCAGTCGCTGGATTTCAACCGTTCGCCCACCCTGCTTGCCACGCGCCGCCTCCCGGTCCATCCGGGACCCTGTAGAACGCGGCAGCATGCCGTACTCCGCAGTCAACCACCCTTCGCCTTTTCCCCGCAGAAAACCGGGTACGCCTGCGTTAACACTGGCTGTACAGATCACCTTTGTCTGCCCAAAAGAAACCAGCACTGAGCCCTCAGCATGAGAGGTGTATCCCCGTTCAAACTGAATGGCGCGCATGGCGTCCGGGGCACGACCACTGGGTCGGTCGGGTGTGGTATCCATAATGGTTCTCCTGCTGTAGGTAACGTTCAGTCCGAGTCACTGCTGTTACACTTAACAGCGCGCTTGGTCGAGGAATAACGGTGACTCAGAGCATGACGGGCTTTGCCCGCGGGAGTGTAACAACGGGGGCCCTGACGGTCACCGTGGAGTGCCGCTCCGTCAACAATCGCTACCTGGACCTGCAGTGTAGGATGCCGGACACACTGAGAGGTGTTGAAGGTAACTTGCGCGAGCAGGCAGGGACGTTTTTTGCTCGTGGCAAACTCGAGCTGCTGGTGCGTGTCTCTGACGGTGGCTCAGGCGCCCCCGCCACGCTAAATAGCGAGCGGCTCTCGGCACTGAAGGTAGCTCTGTCAGAGGTCGCAGACGTATTTCCCGATGCCGCAGCGCCCGACCAGCTGGCGCTGTTGCTCTCGCCCGGCGTGCTGAGCGAACCCGAAACCGATCTAGAAGCACTCCAGAGTGCGACAACCAATGCCGCCAGACAGTGCTTCGAAGGGCTGCGCGAGCAACGGCAGCAAGAAGGTGCAAAGCTGGCCGCCCTGATTCAGCAGCGATCAGATGCGATGCGGGTGCACCTCGAGACGCTCCGTAAACAGCTGCCCGAGCTGCAGACAGCGCATAGACAGCGCCTGCTCGACCGACTGCAATCGCTCGACATCGAAGCAGAACCGATGCGGCTGGAGGAAGAGATTGTGTATGTGTTGCAGCGGGCCGATGTGGAAGAAGAAATGGATCGTCTGGACGCGCATCTTGATGCCATTGAGTCGGCCCTTGAAAGCACCACGCCGGTCGGCAGGCGACTGGATTTTCTGATGCAGGAGCTCAATCGCGAGGCCAATACGCTGGGCTCGAAATCCACCGCGCTCAGCACCACTAATGTCTCGGTAGAGTTCAAAGTGTTAATCGAGCAGATGCGCGAGCAAATCCAGAACATTGAGTAGACTTTGAGTGTGAATGCGACAAGAGGACAGCTGTTAATCGTGTCTGCGCCCAGCGGCGCGGGCAAGACTTCGCTCATCAAAGCATTAATGGAACAGGATGAGCGGGTTGAAGTTTCCGTGTCGCACACAACCCGACCACAACGGCCCGGCGAAGCGGAGGGCGTCAATTACTTCTTTATCTCGACAGAAGTCTTCCATGAAATGCGCGAGGCCGGTGCATTCTTCGAATCAGCCGAGGTCTTCGGTCATCTGTATGGCACCAGCTTGGCGCAACTGGAAGCCAGGCTATCCGACGGGGCAGACGTCATTTTAGAGATCGATTGGCAGGGTGCTCAGCAAGTGAGAAAGCTGTTACCAGACAGCGCGTGGCTCTTCATCCTGCCACCCTCTCTTGATGCCCTCAAGGCGAGACTGCATGCGCGGGGTCAAGACGAGGAAGACACCATCGACATTCGAATGCGTGCCGCGCGGGATGAGATGTCGCATTGGGACGAGGCTGACTACCTGATCATCAATGACGAGTTCGAGACAGCACTGGAGGCGCTACAGGCGCTAGTGCGTTCACTGCGACTCAGAACGGGCCAGCAGCAGTCCGCTCTTCAGGATCTGATTGAGGATCTGCTCGCCTAGATGATCCGTAATGGTATGAGCAGCAGGTAAATTTACGTAGTTATGGGGGCGGTGCAAAGCTGATTCCTACGCTATACTGCGCGGCCGCTTTGAACCGCGGCATAAATGAAGGAGACCATGCTGTCATGGCAAGAATTACTGTTGAAGACTGTCTGGACAATGTCGATAACCGATTTGAGCTTGTCATGCTCGCCTCCAAGCGCGCCCGGCAAATGGCCATCGGTGGTCGCGATCCGCTCGTAGAGGACGATTCAGACAAAGCCACGGTCATCGCGCTGCGAGAAATCGCCGAGGGTTTGATTACCCCGGAAGTGCTCGCCCGCGAAAGCGAAATCGAAGCAGAGGAAGAACTGGCAGCCAGCTTCGAGACGCCCATCCTCTGATAACGGGGACCGCTGGCGTTGGTAACAACGACACTCCAAGCACTCAGCGGATCCCTCCCCGGCGTCGTTAGCCGGCCGGGGCAAAAGGCTACTGCAGACTCCATTTCCCGAGAGGGACATTTCGCAAACAGCTCACTGGCTGCCTTTGAGCAGTTGATTGCCGACTACCTGCCGCTGGACCAGTCGCAGTTGGTGAGGCGCGCTTACTATTACTCCGAACAAGCCCATTACGGTCAGACCCGCCGCAGTGGAGAGCCCTACGTCACCCATCCACTGGCAGTGGCCAGCATTCTCGCCCGCATGCATATGGACGCTCAAAGCCTGATGGCCGCGCTGCTGCACGATGTGATCGAGGACACAGGTGTCAACAAAGAAGACATTGGCGCGCAGTTCGGCGAGGAAGTCGCGGAACTGGTCGATGGTGTCAGCAAGCTGACCCACGTGGAGTTTGACTCGGTGGAGCTCAGACAAGCAGAGAACTTCCAAAAAATGACGTTAGCAATGGCGAAAGATATTCGCGTCATCCTCGTCAAGCTGGCGGATCGTCTGCACAACATGCGCACGCTTGGCGTACTGAACCGAGAGCAAATCAAACGCATTGCCAGTGAAACGCTGGATATTTACGCCCCCATCGCCATGCGTCTGGGTATGAACGAGGTGCGCATGGAGTTCGAGGACCTAGGTCTTAAAGCGCTCTACCCCATGCGCGCCAGGCGGCTCGAAGCCGCGCGAAGATCGGCGAGTGGTAACCGGAAGCAGTTGGTTGATCAGATTCGGGACCAGTTGAGCCAGACCCTGAACCGAGAGGGGCTCAATGCCACTGTGGTGGGGCGCGAAAAACACCTTTACAGCATCTACAACAAGATGAAGGCCAAGCGGAAATCCTTTTCTCAGGTAATGGATATCTTTGCCTTCCGCCTAATCGTCGACTCTGTCGATGACTGCTATCGCGCTCTGGGCATGGTGCACAGCCTCTATAAGCCGGTGCCCGGTGAGTTCAAAGACTACATCGCCATCCCTAAGGCAAATGGATATCAGTCCTTGCATACGGTGCTGAAAGGCATGCATGGCGTGCCCATTGAAATCCAGATCCGAACCCACGAAATGGAAGATATGGCCAACAATGGTATCGCCGCCCATTGGCTCTATAAGAGCGAGGAAACGGGAGCGAGTATCTCCCATACTCGAGCGCGGGAGTGGGTTCAGGGTCTGCTAGAGATGCAGCAGCGCGCTGGCAATTCGCTGGAGTTCATCGAGAACGTCAAAATCGACCTTTTCCCCGACGAGGTGTACGTCTTTACTCCCCGAGGTGACATTCTTGAGCTGCCGAAGGGCTCTTGTGCGCTCGATTTTGCCTATGCCGTGCACAGCGATATTGGCAATCACTGTGTCGCCGCGCGCGTCCGTAATCAGTTGGTGCCACTCTCAGAACCTTTGGAGAGTGGTGCGACAATCGAGATCGTGACCTCTCCAGCGGGCAGGCCCAGTCCATCCTGGCTGAACTGGGTAGTGACGGCTCGCGCGAGAACCCACATTCGGCACTTTCTGAAAGATCAGCGCAGGGAGGACTCATTGGCACTGGGTCGCAACCTGCTGGATCGAGCGTTGATGGCCTATGGCTCACGACTGAATGCCATTTCGGATGAGACCATGCGGTCCGCCCTCTCTGCGCTGGGTAAGGCCGACATCGAGACTTTGCTGGTAGATGTCGCACTGGGCAACACGCTGCCGCATATTGCCGTCGCCCATCTCACCAGCACCAGCGACAACTCTGCCGTGGGCGGCGAGGCGGCCACGCTGGGTATCCGAGGTACCGAAGGTGTGGGCGTCACCTACGCCAAATGCTGCTGCCCCCTGCCGGGCGACGCGATTCAAGGCTATCTCGGGCAAGAGAAGGGGCTGATGGTGCATCGGGATAGCTGCCGCAACTTGCTGGAGATGCGAGAACAGCCTGACCGCTTGATTTCGCTCCACTGGGACGAAGTGGTGGAACGAAATTATCCGGTCGGTCTCAGAGTACAGGTGGAAAATCGCCGCGGCATGATTGCCGTTCTGGCGACACGACTCAGCGCCATTGGCCTCAATATCGAGCGCATTGCCACACAGAACAAGGATGTCGAATTCACCTTTGTCGATCTGGAGCTTCAGGTCAGTAGCCGCACCCATTTGGCGCACGTCATGAAGCGGCTGCGTAGCGTCGAAGGCGTGCTCAGAGTGGTGCGCAGCGCCCGCCGGTAAGCGATTTCTTGGATCTCTAAACCCACCGCCGTGGTTTTGTTCTCGGCCTTGCAGCCCTCATCAGTCCGTTATTCAATAAGGCGCTACGCGCACATCCAGAGGAGATCGTTGTGTCTAACAGAGCCGTCATTGCTACCCAAGCTGCGCCTCAGGCGATCGGACCCTATTCTCAGGGCATCAAGGTGGGGAATACCGTCTGGATATCAGGGCAGATACCGCTCGACCCCGCGTCCATGACGATGGTCGAAGGCGATATCAGCGCAGAGGCAGAGCAGGTCTTCAGTAATCTGAGTGCTGTCGCCGAAGCAGCGGGTGGCACGCTGGATAATGCCGTGAAAATCAATATCTCCCTGACTGATCTTGGTGACTTTGATGCCGTCAATGCGGTCATGTCGCGCCACTTTGAAGAGCCGTATCCCGCGAGAGCCTGCGTTCAGGTCGCGGCGCTGCCCAAAGGCGCCCGCATTGAGGTCGAGGCTATTCTGTCCCTGTAACGCTGTCTCGAACCACTTCGCTCATTTATTAGCCGACGCATCTAGCGCTGCCCGATAGCCCTCTCGCCAAGTCGGATAGGAAAACGCAAAACCGATCCTCTCCAGCAGCGCATTTAGACAGCGGCGATGGGCGCGAGAACGCGACGAATCAGACGGCCTGATCAGGGTGACCCCAATCTGATCCGCCAACCAGTCCTCAATCTCATGGGTCGGAGTCTGATCATGATCGGCACCGACCACCGTCGGCGGCACCGACTCACCGGCGTGATCACGTTCCAAACAATGAACAATCAGTCTCGACAGGTCCACACGGTGGATCCGGTTGCCATAGAGCGCACCCGTCGCGCCACCCTCGCCTGCTCGGATCCGCCTCATCAGCATGCCCTGTGGATCGCCATACACCCCTGCCGGGCGGATAATAGTCGCGGTCGACGCACGGCGAATCGCCGCTTCCCCAGCAATCATTGAGCTGGCTTGCGGCTCATCAAGATTCAGCGGCGAATGTTCGTCTACCCAGCCGCCGTCTGATTCACTATAGACTCGGGTAGAAGACACCCAAATCACTCGGCGGCACTGCGCGATCCACCTCTGACTCGCGAGCGTCTTGGCTACCCCGGCGAAACCCGCCTGATACCCCGCGGGGTCGTAGGATTGTGGGGTCGGGGTCACCACCACATAGTCTGGCGCAACAGTATTTAGCCCAGCGAAGCTTGCTGGATCCATTAGATTGACTTTGAAACGGTCAAATTGATCAGGCAACTGCTCGGGATTTCGCCGCGCCGCAGCAACGCGCCAATCTCGTTCAAGCAAGGACAAGCCCACCCGCGTACCAATATCACCACAGCCGAGGATCAACACCTGCATGGCTTCACGGCCTTATCAAACAATCGCTAAGATACGAGCCTACCACGAGGCCTTTTTTTGATCGGGGCGCACTTGAACCAAACAATTCTTCAGCATCCTGTTACCACACTCCGCGGGGTGGGAGACAAGATGGCGTCACGACTGGCAGACATCGGCATCCGCTCGCTGGAAGATTTGCTCTTTCATTTTCCGCTCCGGTATCAGGACCGCACGAAAATCACTGCCATAGGCGGATTACGCGATCAGATCGACGCAGTCGTCGAGGCAGAGGTCCGCGCGGCTGCCGTGACCATGGGCCGAAGAAGGACACTGCTGGTCAAAGTTGATGACGGCACCGGGTTGCTCACCCTGCGGTTTTTCCATTTTCGGCAGGCACAGGTCTCGCAGTTTAGGCAAGGGTCCGCCATTCAGCTCTTTGGCACGCCTCGGCGGGTAGGTGGGCAGTTGGAAATGGTGCATCCCGAATACCGACTGGGAGAAAGCGCACAACTTTTAGAGGCCGCACTGACACCCGTTTATCCAACGGTCAGCGGTCTGGGTCAAAGCACCTGGCGGAAGCTCTGTGGCCAGGCGCTCGCGCTGCTCAGCAAAGATCCACCTGAGGACTTACTTGATGGGATCACAAATGATCACGTTAGCCTCACCGAAGCCATCACCTTTCTACACAACCCGCCGCCGACCGCGGAGCTCAATCAGATTCAACAAGGAACGCACCCCGCACAAATTCGACTGGCCCGGGAAGAACTCATCGCGCATCAACTGACCGTGCAGGGCGTCCGGCACAGCGAGCGGCGCCACCCCGCACCCGCCATTGCGCCGGCATCACCTGCGGCAGCGGCGTTTCTGAGGGCGCTCCCCTTTGCACCCACTTCCGCGCAACAACGCGTTGCCATCGAGCTGGCCGACGATATGGCACAAACACAGCCCATGCTCAGATTGGTTCAGGGTGACGTGGGCTCAGGCAAAACACTGGTTGCGGCGCGAGCGGCACTCGATACGATCGCGGCTGGCTACCAGGTGGCCTTCATGGCGCCTACCGAATTGCTGGCAGAGCAACACTACGCCACCCTCGACGCATGGCTGACACCCCTTGATCAGTCTGTGGCCTGGCTCAGTGGCCGAACCAAAGGTCAAGCGCGCCAACATGTCTTGCAGCAACTAGCGAGCGGCGAAGCGCCTCTGGTCGTTGGCACCCATGCATTGTTTCAGGATGATGTGCGCTTTCATCGACTGGGTCTGATTATTGTCGATGAACAGCATCGCTTTGGTGTTCACCAACGGCTATCACTAGCTGATAAAGGCGTAGGCGAGGAGCACCCACATCAACTGGCGCTGACCGCCACACCGATTCCTCGGTCACTGGCCATGGTGGCCTACGGTGATCTCGACTGCTCGATCATCGATGAATTACCGCCGGGCCGCCAACCGGTCACCACAACGCTCATGGACCACACGCGGCGCGACGCGGTTATGCGGCGCGTGGGAAGTGCCTGCCGAGAGGGCAGGCAGGCGTATTGGGTCTGCACGGCCATTGAGGAAAGTGACACTTTGGATATCGAGGCGGCAGAGGCCACGCTCGATCAATTGCAACAGGCGCTGCCTGATGTGCAGATCGGCCTCGTGCACGGCAAGCTGAAACCCGCCGAGAAAGCCGCAGTGATGGCGGCATTCAAGGCCGGCGAACTCCAGCTGCTGGTTGCCACAACAGTGATCGAAGTGGGTGTTGATGTGCCCAACGCGAGTCTGATGATCATCGACAATGCGGAGCGCTTGGGGCTCGCCCAGCTACACCAGCTGAGAGGGCGGGTGGGGCGCGGCGCCGTCGACAGCCACTGCCTGTTGCTTTATCGCCAGCCGCTCTCCGACACCGCCCAGCAGCGCCTGAAAGTGATGCAGGAGTCCCATGACGGCTTTGTCATTGCCGAGGCCGACCTGGCGATTCGCGGGCCGGGCGAGTTACTGGGAACCCGCCAAACGGGTCTCGCGGCATTCAGAATAGCGCTGCTGCCGGAGCACGAACCCCTACTTGTCGAAGCACAGGAAATAGCAGGAAGGCTGTACGAGCGCGACCCCGGCCGCGCGCAGGCCCTGATGCAAAGGTGGGCCGGTGCCCGGGCAGATTTCGCCAGAGTCTGATCACGCCCAGTCGCATCCCCCCCCGCAGGCCGCTAGACTGTGCGGCCGCGAGTCAAGAATGCATTCCTTTGAGCGAGTTATCCCCTTCGTTAAATCCCCCTGGCGCCTCGTCAAAATGGCGTGCTGCATTAGAGATCATGCGCTTTGATAAACCGATCGGCACCTTTCTGTTGGCGGCTCCGACACTTTGGGGTATTGCACTGGCCAACGAGGGTTTCCCGAGCCTGCGGCTGCTCGCCATCTTCTCGGCGGGCATCGTGGTCATGAGGGCGGCGGGGTGTATTGCCAATGACCTTGCTGACCGTAATCTCGATGGTCACGTGGAACGCACACGGCTGCGCCCGTTGGTCACTGGCGCACTGACCGTCAAAGAAGCCTTAGCGCTTCTCTTGTTGCTGCTGGCTACCGCGCTGGGGCTTGTGGCTCTGACTAATCCGCTGACCATTAAACTGTCCTTTGCGGGAGCAGGGCTGGCGATGATCTATCCTCTGATGAAGCGGATTACCCACTTGCCGCAGATCGTGCTCGGCACTGCCTTTTCATGGAGCATTCCCATGGCCTTCGCAGCGAGCATCAATGCCTTACCCAGCGCGCTGTGGTGGCTGTTTGTTGCCAACCTGTTGTGGACGGTGATCTATGACACCCAATACGCCATGGTTGATCGGGAGGACGACCTGTCGGTAGGCATCAAATCCACCGCCATTCTCTTTGGCAACCTCGACGTGCGGATCATTGGCCTCTTGCAGTCCCTCTGCCTCATCGCTTTTTGGCGCTGTGGGGTGGCCTTTGCACTGGGCCCGATCTATTACGCTGCCGTCGCCATCGTTGGCATCCTCTTTGCCCGACACCTGTGGCTGATTCGGGACCGCGACGTCGAGCAATGCTTTGCGGCCTTTAACCAGAGCAAGTGGATAGGCCTGATTATTCTCACGGGTCTCTGCGGCCACTTCTGGATTGGTGTCAGCTCCGGCTGAGTACGATGGACGCCTTTGACGCCAAACTGCATCGGTCCATCGCCGATCTCGACCCCTCGCTGTGGCAATCCTGCTTTGGTGACAGTGATCCCTTTCTGCGCTGGGACTTCCTGCATGGGCTGGAAACCTCGGACTGCACCACCGCCGAGAGCGGTTGGCAGCCTGCGCATATCACCCTCGAGCAGAGCGGAGCGCCGGCCGGGGTGCTGCCCGCGTATCTCAAGACCCACAGTTACGGCGAGTACGTTTTCGACTGGTCCTGGGCGGATGCGTGGCAGCGCATGGGGCTGAGTTACTACCCCAAGCTCGTGACGGCAATTCCTTTCACACCAGCCAGCGGGCGGCGGCTGGGTGACCTGACCGGAGACGCTGGTGCGATCGCCACCATGGCGACGTGTGTCAAAGCAATGAGCGAGGAACTCGAGATCTCCAGCTGGCACGTGTTGTTCCTGGATGAGGCCACCTCACAGCAGCTACGCAGCTGTGAGATGCCGCAGCGACTGACAACCCAATTCCATTGGTTTAACCGCGACTACCGTGACTTTCAGGACTTTCTCGATCGCTTCAGCAGTCGCAAGCGCAAAAATCTGCGGCGGGAGCGTGAGCAAATCTCTCGTCAGGGCCTATCGCTCAAAACACTGAAGGGCGAGGAAATTGGTCCCGAACAGTGGCAATTCTTTCACCGCTGTTATCAAACAACCTACGCCAAACGCTCAGGGCACGGTGGCTATCTGACGGAACGATTTTTTACTGAGACCTGCCCGGGGTTGGGGCAGGTGCCGGTCATGGTCATCGCAGAGCGAGACCAACAGCCCGTCGCAGCGTCGCTGTTTTTTGAGGGGGAGGACACACTTTACGGACGCTACTGGGGTTGCCTTGCAGAGTTTGAGTTCCTGCATTTCGAGGCCTGCTATTACCGCGGGATCGAATACTGTATTGAGGCCGGGTTGTCGCGCTTTGACCCGGGGGCGCAGGGCGAACACAAAATTCAGCGAGGGTTCGAACCGATTTTGACCTACTCAAATCACTGGATTGTGGATGAGCGCTTGCGTGAAGCCGTGGCGCAATTCGCAGAACAGGAGTCAGAACAGGTCCGCGCCTACCAGCGTGAGGCCTCGACGTTGTTGCCCTTCAAGCAGGAGAGTGATCAGCCCTGAGGGGGCGCGTCACGCAAGAATACCCAGTTGTTCCCCTCTGAGTGCTCTTTGCTGTAGTAGTAGCCATCGCCCTTGAAGCGCTTGAGCCCTTCGGGTTCGTTGAGACCCTTCTGGATAATGTAACGGGCCATGACCCCGCGCGCCTTCTTGGCGAAGAAGGAAATCATTTTGTACTGGCCGTTTTTTAGGTCGCGGAACTGTGGCGTGATGACCTCAACGTCCAACAACTTGGGTTTGACCGCCTTGAAGTATTCATTAGAGGCCAGATTAACCAGAACCCGGCTACCGCTCGCCTTAAGGTGCTGCCCCAAGGTCTCGGTAATGCGATCACCCCAGAACTCATACAGGTTTTTCCCACCCGCGTTGGCAAAAGGCAGACCCATCTCCAGCCGGTAAGGCTGCATAAGGTCCAGCGGTCGCAACAATCCATATAAACCAGAGAGAATGCGCAGATGCTTCTGTGCGAAGGCCAGCTCGTCGGCACTCAAAGTCTCTGCCTGCAGCCCGGTGTAGACATCGCCCTTGAAGGCCAGCACAGATTGTTTGGCATTCTTCAGCGAAAAGTCGGGCTCCCAATTCATGAATCGCTCGTGATTCAGGGTGGCGATTTTCTCCGATACCCCCATCAAACCCTGAATATCCTCAGGGTCCATCTTGCGGGCGCTCTTAACCAGCGACGCCGCCTGATCGATAAACAAAGGCTGCGTTGATTTTTTGGTGGTCGGCGCCGTCTCGTAATCGAGGGTCTTGGCCGGCGACAGAATAGAAAGCACGGGTTCGCCTCTTCTGCAATCTCTTGGGTCAGAATGATAACCTTGCACGTCTACGATAAAAACCGCGGGATTCTCATGCCACCCGACGCCCCACCGGCGAGCACACTGGATCAAGGCATAGTTTGGCTGGGGCGCACCGTGTCCTGGTGCGTCCCGATCATGGCACTGTTGGTGCTGGTGATCGTCGTGTTGCGCTACGGCTTCAATACTGGCGCAATCGCCGCTCAAGAGACCGTGCAGTACCTTCACGCCGCCATTTTTATGCTGGGTGCGGCGGTGGCCTTGCAAGCGGATCAACACGTTCGGGTTGATATCTTCTATCGGCGCTTCTCGGAGCGGCAGCAGGCGTGGGTCAATGGGCTGGGTCATGTTGTCTTCACCCTGCCGCTGTGTGGTCTGATTGGCTGGGGCTCCTGGGACTACGTGACAGACAGCTGGTCTGCCAGAGAAGCCTCCCCCGAACCCGGCGGTCTGCCCTTCGTCTACCTGCTTAAGACGCTGATCCCCGCAATGGCCTTGCTGCTCGCCCTCCAGGCCTTGGCGCAGATCGCTCGCGCGCTAACAATACTCCGGCAGAGAGGTAGCGCCTGATGGAAGGGCAATTGGCGCTCACCATGTTTATCGTCGTCTGCGGCGTATTGCTGCTGGGCTTCCCCGTGGCACTGACCCTCGGCGGGACCGCATTGGGATTCGCGGCGCTGGGCATTCTGATCGGGCACTTTGATTCGGACTATCTCACCGCTCTGACTGGGCGCATTTTTGGCACGATGAGCAATGAAACCCTCGTGGCGGTGCCCTTGTTCATTCTCATGGGCGTGGTGCTGGAGCGAGCAAAAATCGCAGAGGACCTGCTCGCCAATATGGCCGGTTTGTTTGGTGAGCGGCCCGGCGGCTTGGGTGTCGCTGTCATTATCGTCGGCGCATTGCTGGCCGCGAGCACAGGCATTGTCGGCGCCACGGTCGTGACCATGGGGGTGCTCGCGCTTCCTTCCATGCTGAGAGCGGGGTATCAGCCGCAGCTGGCAACCGGCACCATCTGTGCCACCGGGACCTTGGGCCAGATTATTCCGCCATCGATTGCGCTCGTCTTACTGGGTGACATCATGTCCAGTGCGTATCAGCAAGCGCAGCTCCGCATGAACATCATCAATACCGATACCGTGTCGGTGGGGGACCTGTTTGTGGGCGCCATGGTCCCGGGCGTCGTGCTGGTCATGCTGTACCTGACCTATGTGCTGTTGCGCGCCGCGTTACAGCCTGCCAGTGCGCCCGCCGCCGTTGTGGATAAAACCGATGCCCGCACAGCCGTCATGGCGGTGCTGCCACCTCTGGGGCTGATCGTGCTGGTCCTAGGCTCCATTCTCGCCGGTGCGGCCACCCCGACAGAAGCCGCAGGCGTTGGCGCCACCGGTGCTTTGTTCTTGGCCTGGGCGCGCGGCGCGCTGTCATTCAATGTGATGCGAGATATCTCACGCTCGACGCTCTACACCACCAGCATGGTCTTTTTGATTCTCATTGGCGCGGCAGTGTTTTCACTCGTCTTTCGCGGGTTCGGGGGCGACACTCTGATTGAAAGCTTTTTTGAGGAACTTGGCGGCGGACCCCACATGGCGTTGCTGGTGGTCATGCTGGTCATGTTCTTGCTTGGCTTCATCCTCGACTTCATCGAGATTACGTTCGTGGTGGTGCCCGTGGTTGGTCCTGTGCTGCTATCGATGGGGTTTGACCCCATCTGGTTGGGGGTCATGATCGCGGTCAACCTGCAGACATCTTTCCTGACACCACCCTTTGGTTTTGCGCTGTTTTACTTGCGCGGCGTCGCGCCGGACAGTGTCAGCACGCGAGCGATTTATTCCGGTGTCCTGCCCTTTGTAGTGATTCAGCTGCTGCTGCTGGTGCTGATGTGGTGGTGGCCCAATCTTGTGCTATGGCTACCGGGGCTATTGGGGCGATAATAGGGTTTGTCGGCCGCGGGCGGTGATACCGTCGCCCCGCTCGGGATATCACAAACGGGCAGACAGCCATCAGGGGGACATCATGTCAGTAGAAGAGCTCGATACGCATCCACTGCCCTTCGGCGAGCTGGCACTACAAACCATTGCCATGCCGAAAGACACCAACGCCAACGGCGACATTTTTGGTGGGTGGTTGCTGTCACAAATGGATCTGGCGGGCAGCATTACCGCCTCAGAGCTTGCCGAAGGACGGGTTGCCACCGTGGCGATTGAGGGCATGTCGTTTCTTACACCCGTGCATGTAGGTGCCGTCGTCAGCTGCTACTGCGACGTGCTGGAGACGGGACGCAGCTCTGTCCGGATTCTCGTGGAAGTCTGGATCAACGCCAAACAGGATGGCGAGCCCCTCAAAGTCACCGAGGGGGAGTTTATTTACGTGGCCATCGACGAGAACAAGCTCACTCGGCCGATTGCGCAGTAAGTGAGACCGGCGGTAACAGCCGGTTCCGGCCGTTAAGATACGCACGCTCGGAAATCTCGTGGTAAGTCCGCACTTTCGTCGCAAACGCAAAGTAGGAAGCGGCAATCTTTTTGGCCATGGGGTCGGCATTGACCAGTGCGTCAATCGCTACCTGACTGCTTTCATACAGCGCGTCCATCACATCATCCGGTAACGGCAACACCTCGGTATCAAACTCGGTGAGCAGAATCTGCAAAGACTCACTGTTGTTGGCGGTGAAATCGTCCAGCATATCGGTATTGGTGGCGCGCGCCGCGACCCGAACAATCGCCTGTAAATCCTCAGGCAGTGCCGCCAGCGCTTCCGCGTTAACGATGGTTTCAAGCATGGCGCCCGGCTCGTGCCATCCGGGGTAATAGTAATAGTCCCCCACCTCCATCAAGCCAAGTGTGCGGTCGTTGTAGGGCCCCACCCATTCCACCGCATCGATCACGCCGGTTTGCATTGAGGTGTACACCTCTCCCCCGGCTATGCGCACCGCAGAGCCACCTGCAGCGTCGAACACCTCGCCGGCCAAGCCTGGAATCCGCATCTTCAGCCCCTCGAGGTCGGCGCGGTTATTAAGACGAATATTGAACCAGCCCGCCATCTGCACACCGGTGCTGCCGCCTGCAAACGGCACAACCCCAAAGGGCGCATAGAGTTCTCGCCACAGCTCGAGCCCGCCGCCATAGTGGAGCCAGCCGTTGGCCTCCTGCGCCGTCATGCCAAAGGGCACCGCCGTATAAAAGACAGACGCAGGAATCTTGCCCTTCCAGTAATAGGCGGCACCGTGGCCAGCCTCGGCCACTCCTCTGGAAACCGCATCAAAGACTTCGAAAGCCGGCACGATTTCACCGGCACCAAACACCTTGATGCGTAGCCGCCCCCCTGAGGCTTCGTTGACCCGGCGCGCGAAATTTTCAGGCGCTGCCCCGAGGCCAGGTAGACCCTTAGGCCAGGTGGTAACCAGTTTCCATTCGATGACCTCTACCGGGCCATCCTGACTCACCGCTGCCGACGCAGGACCTTCGACTCGATCGAGGGTCCACAGAGTTAGGACCGCCACCAAAGCGGCTGTGAGCCCCACGACGACAACGGGAAGTACCTGTTTTTCGCGCATGCCCAGTCCTTACAGTATCGTCAGGTTCGCGTATTGAAGCACAAGCCACTTACTGCCTTCACTGAAGCTGACCTCTACCCGGGCATTACTGCCTTGGCCCTCGAACTGAGTCACAACCCCTTCACCAAAAACCTGATGTAGCACGCGTCTGCCCAGATCGATGCCGGCAGGCGGCGGCTCGGACAATGAAGCATGAGCCAGTGAGCCCACGGGGCGGGAGACAGCGCCATTGAGGCGCACCTCTTCAATCAACTCTGCCGGGATCTCGCGAATGAATCGCGAGGGTGTGTTGTACATATCACCGCCGTGGAGGCGTCGGTTTTCAGCGTAGGTGATCGCCAGTTTTTTCATGGCCCGGGTGATACCGACATACGCCAGCCGTCGCTCTTCCTCCAGACGGCCGGGCTCTTCCAGCGACATCTGGTGGGGAAACAGGTTCTCCTCCATGCCGGCTATGAACACCAGGGGGAATTCGAGGCCCTTGGCCGAGTGCAGCGTCATCATCTGAATGCTGTCCTCATAGGGGTCGGCCTGGCCTTCCCCTGCGTCGAGCGCCGCACTGTCAAGAAACGCCTGCAGTGGCGAGATCTCTTCATCCTCGGGCTCAAACAGGCGTGTGGCCGTCACCAATTCCTGCAGGTTTTCGACCCGGGCCTGACCGCGCTCGCCCTTTTCCGAGCGGTGATAGTCGAGGAGGCCACTGACTTCAATCACATGCTCGGTCAGCTCATCAAGCGGGAGCGTCTCTGAGGAACGATCCAGATCGTCGATGAGCGCCTGAAAATTACCGAGCGCCGTTAGCGCTCTGGCGGGCAAAAGGCTCTGCTCGCGGGTGCGATGAATTGCCCGCCACATCGGGATCTGCTCAGCGCGTGCGACCTCTCGAATTTTCTCGACCGTCTTGCTCCCAATGCCCCGGGGCGGAGTATTCAGGACTCGTTCCAGTGCAGGGTCGTCGTCCCGCGTTTGGGCTAATCGCAAATAAGCAAGTGCGTTGCGGATCTCAAGGCGCTCATAAAAGCGCTGTCCGCCATAAATTCGGTAGGGAATACCCTCTCGCAATAACGCCTCTTCCAGCACCCGTGACTGCGCGTTCGAACGATACAAAATGGCAATTGACCGTCGAGGGTTGCCGTCGCTGAACCAGGTTTCGGCCTGCTCGACGATGTAGCGCGCCTCATCTTGCTCGTTGAAGCCGGCGTAGAGGGTAATGGGTTCTCCCCGCTCACCCTCTGTCCAGAGATTTTTGCCAAGGCGCCCTGAATTGCGCGCAATCAATCCGTTAGCTGCCTCAAGAATCGTCGCCGTAGAGCGGTAGTTCTGCTCCAACCGGATGGTCTCGGTTGCGGCAAAGTCCTCAGCAAAGCGCTGGATATTCTCGACTCTTGCGCCTCTCCAGCCGTAGATCGATTGATCGTCGTCACCGACCGCGACAACCGGAATTGTCTGCCCTGCCAGCACTCTTAGCCAGGCGTATTGAATGGTGTTGGTATCCTGAAACTCGTCCACCAGAATGGTTTTGAATCGTTGCTGGTAGTGCTGCAGGGTCTCCGGCGACTTCAGCCACAATTCATGGGCGCGCAATAACAACTCTGCAAAATCGACCAGCCCTCCGCGCTCGCAGGTTTCCTCGTAGGCCGCATAAATGCGCACCATCGTCTTGGCATAGAGATCCCCTTCCGGGGCCTCTACATGCCGCGCGCGCAGTCCTTCGTCTTTTTGCCCGTTGATGAACCACTGCGCCTGCTTGGGCGGCCAGCGCGCCTCATCGAGGTCGAGTTCTCGGCAAATGCGTTTGACGACCCGCAGTTGATCATCGCTATCGAGAATCTGGAACTGCTGGGGTAGTCCTGCCTCGCGCCAATGCGCCTTCAGGAGTCGATGCGCGAGGCCGTGGAAGGTCCCCACCCACAGACCGTGGGTGGGCATCTGCAACATATCCTCTATGCGGCCCCGCATTTCTCGTGCAGCCTTGTTAGTAAAGGTGACGGACAGTACGGAATGGGCAGAAAACCCCTCCGCCCGAATCAACCAGGCGATACGGTGCACCAGGACACGCGTTTTGCCCGACCCCGCACCTGCCAGCACCAACAGATTGCCGGAAGAGGCGGTCACGGCCTCGCGTTGAGCCGTATTT